>Ga0187766_10000652_pt1 | contig 19535 bp, 23 predicted proteins | sample 0216_QUI02_MP05__4_FD_132971 | JGI IMG/M metagenome (GOLD analysis project Ga0187766, IMG submission 132971) | Tropical peat soil microbial communities from peatlands in Department of Meta, Colombia - 0216_QUI02_MP05_20_MG | ecosystem: Environmental > Terrestrial > Soil > Wetlands > Peat ... | reverse complement strand
CACCGCCCGAGCGCCCCTGCCGGACGCGGCCTTCGAGACCGCGTCGAATCTTCTGGCGCAGGTCGCTCAGGAAAAGTGCGTTCATCGTTCCCATGAGGGCGACATGGAGCGCGCCGATTTCGCCCTCAGCGAGCGTGACAATTTTCACGCCGGCGAAGCTGAGCTGCTTGAAGAGTGCGGCGACATGCTCCTGGTCACGTGACAGGCGATCGAGTGCCTCGGCAACGACGATGTCGAAGGCACCGGCGCGCGCATCAGCGAGCAAACGTTGATAGCCTGGACGCAGGTTTGTTGCACCGCTTTGAGCGTAGTCGCTATAGGTGTTGACGAAGGACCACGCCTCCCCCTCGATGTGGCTCTTGCACAATCGGACCTGATCTTCGATCGAGGCGTCGCGTTGAAGATCGGTGGAAAAACGGGCGTAGATTACAGCGCGCATGGTCAGAGGATCCCCGATTTAGCGATTGCGTTTTTTCGATTTAGAAACCTCGGCCAGGACGACAGCCGTGCCTTCACCGCGGAGCGCAAGTATTGTAGCGGCTACGCGGCGTCCAGCCTCGAGACTGCCGGCGAGGTTATAATATTTCTCGGTCGTCCGGCGCCTGCGATGGCCGAGGAGCGTGCTCACGGCCCCGATATGCGAAGGATCGTCGATCGCAATCGAAGTCGCGCGGCAGTCGCGAAAGAGGTGCGGATTTGCCGGGTGGCCAAAGGCAGCTTTAGTATATTTGCGGATCCGAAAGTAAATCGAAATGCCGCGCATCGCTGTCGCCTCTTCTGAGACCCACAAAGCTTTGATTTGCGGCGGCGAAACCCTACCGCCGCGCGACAACAGGAACGGACGAATCCGTTCCAGATAGGTCAAGATGTATGGTGCGAGCTGCATCGGTAGAGGCATGTCGCATGGTTGCCGGTTTTTTGTCTCGCAGGAATCGAAATGAAGCCAAAATTCGTCACTCTTTGTGACGAGGTGCCGCCCGATTTCGATCGCGACGAGATTGCGGCGACGCAGGCCAGTGGCCGCCAACGTTGCGATGATCAAGCCGTCGCGATACCGCTCGGCGCTGCGTAGGCGGAGCGGTCCTTCAAGCGCCGATTCCATAAGGTGAAGGCCGAGGCCAAGGAGCGCGGCACTATGCTGAACAAGCGCATGCTTATCCGGCGCAGGAACCGCCGTCCGCCGAATCCGGGCAATGACCTGATTGATCCACGACCAGCTCATTTCCGGCACCATGATTTTGAGGGCGAGGGCGAGTTCCTCCAGGCGGTTCACGATCGTCGTATCGGCGACTTGAGTACGCAATTCGGTGACATAGGCGGCCACGCGATTCGGATTAACGCGGTCGCCGGGCGCGGAGTCAGGATCGAGGAGTCCCTGCGAGGAGAGAAAATGGAGCCAGCGCCCATACCCCTTGGCGATCTTCTCGAGGCTTGCCGGCGCGAGGTGCGTGCCATGGCCAGCGTCATCGAACAAGGTGCCCGGCGCCAAAGCCTTCGCCCTGCAACGCTGATCAGCGTCGGGCCACATCGTGACGGGCCAACAGCGGCGCATCGGATGACGATGCGAATGCTTTGGCGGGGTCGCATCCATCATGTCTTTCCCCGAGTAAACGGTCGTTTCGATCGGATGGAATGCTGCACGGCAATCGATTCGCGCGAAGCGAGGACCGAGCGAGCAACACGCCGCGCGGCGGCCGGCATGTCGGTGCCGACATAAAAACTTGTCGTGGTGTCGATGGAGCGATGTCCAAAAAACTGGCGCAATGTCTCGAAGTCACCGGGCACCCGTGCCAGATGAAGTTTCCCTGCCAGGTGGCGGAAAAGGTGGACGTGGAAGATGAGCCCCGTCCGGTCACGAATCGTGCGCGTTATCTGCCGTGATAATGCGCCGGCGTCCTTGGCATTCTGGTCGAGTCCCGGGAAAAGAAACCCGTTCCCCTGTGGGGCGAGGCGCGGGCGGAAACGCTCGATATAGATGCGCACCAAAGCGGCACTCTCGGGGGGCAGCTCAAAGAGGAGGTCGCGACGGTTCTTAACCTCAGAGGCCGGAATGGAAATCCATATCGACCCACTCGGATCAAGGGACATACGTAGATGTTTAGCGAGATCGAGGCCGGCCAAGTTTCCGAGCCGAAGCGCCGTCAAGAGTTCAATCTCGATTGCGACCGCCGTCTGAGCCAGGAGGGCCACGCGCAGCCGGCCGTTTTCCTCGCGCAAGGCTTCCCTCATAAGCTCGATCGGGAGCGCCACGAGACGCGCAACGTTGGCTGGATCCTCAAATTGCAAGAGACGCTCGCGATTTTTCGCGCTCATACCCTCGTTTGGTGTCGCCACTTTCCGACAGAGGGTCGCCAGTTTTCTTTTGAGCTCGGCGCCAACCTTCACCCAATTGACGGCCATGGATCTCAGCGTTACCGCGAGGTCGGAAATTTGCCGAGTTGCGACGCCCTCGGCACGACCGAGCAGGAATTGAAATGCAGCCTCGAGCACCGCGGGATTCACGAGATCCCGAAGCGAGGTGATATTTTCGAGCCGTTGTCCACCCTGAACTGCCGCGGAGGCCACTTGACGGACCTGAAACCTTCGCGTCGTGGCGGTCTTTGCGCTCATCAGTCGCGCGGGCCCATCGTCAACGAGTGATGCGCCAGTCGTCCAACTTAGCCACGCCTTAACGTCTTCCTCTAACGAAGCTGGAAAAGCGGCGAAGGTTAGTACATACGGATTCTGGTAGCACGGCACTGACACGAGCTGTTGCGGCCAGCTGGGGATGGTGCGCACTGCCTCATTCCAGGCAACACAGGCTAGGCGATGGACTCGTTGCGCGCCGCCCCGCAAACTCTCTTCAGTGAGCGCTGCGCGATATTCGTCCATCACTGTGTCCGTTACATGGGGCGGTTCGATACGTCGTGTCCCGGCCCAACGAGCAAAGCGGGTAAGTGCCGCGCGCAAGAACGTGCTGTTTAGCTGGTCGTAAAGAGACTGCCACGCCGGGGTCATTGGCAAGGCATAGCGCCCAGGCATGACCGGAAAGCCCGTGAACCTAAGTGCGCCGAGAAGGCTGCTCCGGAGGTTACGCCACGTGCCCACCGTCATACCAAGTTGCGCGGGTGACACTCGGTTGAGCCGGCGACCGAGCTCGCCGGGGTGGGCGGGCAGGGCTCCCAGATCGCAATTTAGAATCTTGGCCATCCGGCGCAGGGCCCAGACAAAATTCCGCCGCCGCTCTGGCCTCAGCTCTGGCGAGACCAGAATCCTTTCGAGAACATCGGCGCAGTTCGGCGTGTGTGATGACTTAGACATTGCCAAGAGTGCCCGAATGTTGCCACGTGACGACTACTGTCCAGTTTTGTGATTTCATATCACGATTACGGGGTGAATGTTGCATCGTATAGTAATCACAACGCAATATTACAGTATTCCCCACAGATGACATTAGTGGCCTATTCATGTCCGGGATCTCGCTTTGCACGCATGAATTGCGCTAAGTCCGTTAGGCAAATGCGAACTGATCGGCCGATGCGATATACTGGGAGTTGGCCATCGTCGACGAGGCGGTAAATAGTGCGAGGCGACAACTGCAGTCGTGCGGCCACCTCCTGAATTTTCAGAAAACGCGCATTTCCCGCATCCGGTTTGATGTGGTCCGGCACCTTCGTCATCGCGCTCGCTCCTTAAGAACGAGATGAGTGGACACGGACGACTTCGCGGCGTCGGACGGGCAGCGGTCGTACGGATCAGTCGCCGCCAGTCGGCCAAGCAACTGCGCGAGGGAAATTAGTGCCCCGTGCTTCGAGCAAACGGTGTGCACGTGCGCGCCGATGAGCGACGGTGACACGCTAGCCGCTTTGGCCGCGATCTCGGGAGCATCGGCGGCGGAGTGCGGGTCGGACGGGCGGTAGCGTTTCGGACGCACTGCGCGAATCCCTGGAGAAGGTCCGCGGCGGTTCAATACGCCACACCGACCCCACTCGTGTCCTAGTGGTGACTGGACTTGGGATTGGCAGCGCCGGCCCGCTGGCAGATCCGCAAACGCCGGACAGCTTCCCCTGCCTCGAACACATCGGCATCGCACCAAGGGAAACACTTCCCCACCGATCAGATCGAACCAGTGAGTAATGCGGTAAATAGAACGCTAGCACAACTCCCGCGGCAAGTTAACTGATCTAAGTTCGATCACTGATTGTCCTCGATTTCGCTAGCGAGATCTAACACTTGAGCCTTAACGAGGGCCTTGCACCTCAAATCGTCTCTACATAGAAAAACCCGAGCGGTTCCACATAATGCTCTTAGTCTGACGATGAACCGTCGGTGTTGCACTATCGCGCTGAACATGGGGAACCCCCGTCATAAGATACTTACCTGGTCTCTCCCCGGCAGCGTCCGATGATCTACTACAATACCTGCGCTTCGATGATTGTCCCGTTGGCATCGAAACCGTCGCCCGGTGTCATTTAGCCATATATCAGTCCGGGGGAGGCTTAAGATATGTCCGGGATCGAGGCTTGACGAATGGCCGTACGACTTGCACAGAACCCACAGAAAACGGCGGGATTCTCCGGCGTCCGCCACCGCTAGAGGGGACCATCATGCCGACGATCACTCCGCTACAGCCGCTATTCGCCGCCCGCATCCGCGGGCTCGACCTTACCCGAGATCTGGACGACGCCACGTTCGCTACCGTGCGTGACGCTTTCGAGCGCTACTCAGTGCTCGTCTTCCCCGGTCAAACGATAAACGACGATCAGCAGATCCGATTCAGTGAGCGGTTCGGCCCGCTTGAGGCGACGCGGGTCGGGGCGATCGGCGCCGGCACCAAGTTGATCGTGCTGACCAACATCGCAGCCGACGGCAGCATCGCCGCGCCAACGGACAAGCAGTTGCTGAGTAACCGGGCGAACCAGATCTGGCACACCGACTCGTCGTTCAAGCCGGTACCGGCCCGCGCATCCTTGCTCTCAGCGCGCGAGATCCCTTCGCGGGGTGGTGACACGCAATACGCCAGCATGCGCGCCGCCTACGCCGCCCTGTCCGACGAGGACAAGCGGCTGGTGGAAGGGCTGGTCGCAGTGCATGATTTCAGCTGGTCCCGCTCCCGCGTCGACCTGAAGCTTGTGACCGATGTCGAGCGCGCGGACAACCCGCCGGTGCGGCAAGCCGTGGTGGTCGACAGCCCGAACGGCAAGGCCATTTACCTCGGGGGCCACGCCCGCTTCATAGAGGGTATGGATGAGGCCGAGAGCCGGGCGCTGATCGACCGGCTGATCGCGTTCGGCACGCAGGAACGGTTCGTCTACCGCCATCGCTGGGCGCCGTATGACCTCATTCTTTGGGACAACCGGGCGGTGCTGCACCGCGCGACGCCCTTCCGGAGCACCAACGAACGCCGTCACATGGTGCGCACCACGGTGGCCGGCACGGAGCCCACGCTGCATACCGCCGCCGCACAAGCTGGAAAGCATCAGGATCTCGGGGGTAGGCGTCACGGATGGGGGGAATAGGCGGTAGCGTCACGGGATGAAGCGACGGTCGCAGCAGTTCCCGGCGGAAGATGGTGGCCGCGCGACGCCGCCGACGGATCCCGATTAAGACCACTACGTGCGAAGAAAAACCCCGCCGGCTTGAAGACGATGGGGCAGAGGTATGTAGTATGAGGAAATGCTGCAGTCTAGCACCATCGGCTGGCGCGGTCATTCGGCAAGGTATTGAAAGTGATTGGACAGCACCGCGTCTAAGGCATACAGCAAATCGAAGGCTGTGCAACTCAACGTTCGCACTCAAGTGTCCTCAATTTGAGATAAGAGGGCGCACCGATGATTACGGCTTCATGTCATTGTGGTTCGATTTCCCTGGAGATTGAGACAGCACCGTTCGAAGTCACCGAATGCAACTGCTCAATCTGCCGTCGTTACGGGGTGCTCTGGGCATACTATTCGCCGAGGCAGGTAAGAATACAATCGACTGGTGGCACCACCGACGCCTACATGTGGGGCAATAAATCTATCGTATTCCACCGCTGCACTAACTGCGGCTGTGTCTCACACTGGGCTGCCGTTGAGCTGGCGCGCGACCGAATGGGCATAAATGCGCGACTGTTGTCGCCAGAGATTTTAGCAAATGCCAGAGTTCGCCATCTCGACGGCGCCGACACCGAAAAGTATGTGGACTGACCGAGTTTCCGACTCGATGTTGGTGTGGCTGGCAATAATATGGCCTAAAGAAAAGACCCGCCGTTGAGGCGGCGGGGCAAAGGTCATGTCACGTCACTCGTCACAAAATGACAACCGTGACGCGGCTGTAACCTAGCACCATCGGCCGGGCGCAGTCACGTGGTGCGAAGAAAAGCCCCGCCGGTTTGGGGTGCGACGGGGCTAAGACTGGCTGTTCACGAGTCGCACGTAGCGGGCACATCTTTCCACCAGTCGCATTGTTGACTCTCAGGCATCGTCTCAACTTAATGGTTGCCCGGCACATGGATGGCCGGCAAGCTTGGCCATGACGACTGGTCCGGTCGTACGAGCCAATCAAATCGTCAGCTGGGGCCGTGGCGAAACGGATTGTCACCGTAAACGACAAGATGCAGCAGGGGTATTCGTACGAGCTAATTGCTCCTGTCGGCCGCAATTTCGAGTCCGAATTCCGCCCCGACCTGACGCCCGTCGAGATGCTGCGGCTGGGGGTCTTCGGTGGCAAATACATGACCGATTGCCGAGACGAATTCCCAAAGAACTGGTTCGTGGATGCCAAGCTGGCGACCGACGGTCGCGACCCGTCGCTGAACTGCTTCGGAGTCGAGGCCAGCCAACCACTGTCTGTATGGCGTGCGAAAGGTTGGATCCACCCGGACGATCCGCGCGGCTGGTTTCAGTGGTACTGCCGCTATTACATGGGCCGTCGGCTATTCGAGGAGGACGGCCGCCAGATTAAGCGCTGGAAGGCGATGCGTCGCCACATCCGCCAGATCGAGCGCAACTGCGATAAGGGCGACCTATTCTGCCGGCCGCGCCAGCGCCAGGCGCTGCTTCACTGGGCCTATGACAGCCGCCGAATTTGACGTTAAGGCATCGAGAGCAACGCTATCTGGTCGCCACTACATCGCGCTATCTCCACGCGCGGCCTTGGGATGGGGTGTCGCGATTCCTGAAAGTGTGAGCAATTGTTGCTTGCAATTTTCAACTAATAAGCGCTTAACGAACCGAGGGTGATAATCAGATTGCGGGCGGTCGACACCTTGGGCCCCGTTGGATCGGGAGTGTCGCAGATGATTATCAGGGCCCAGCGTGAGACGTTTTCTCTCTCGGCAGCGGTTGCCGTGTTTGGGCTCGGCGGAATTGCGGGCGCTCTCGCACCGACTCATACCGCCGCAGTCGTGATCATTACGCTAGCCGTTCTGGTGTGGGTGTTGGCGCTCCTAATCGGCACTTTGGCTGGCCATGCGATGGGCTGGAGTATTTGGGCACTAGGATTATCAGCTGGCGCTATCACCGGGGTCGCCATAATCACCTACCGCCCTGATTCGGACTGGGGTCTTTTTGCGGCAGCGGCCATTGCGTCCTGCCTCTACATCGGCATTGAAGTCGCGCGGGTGTTGCGAGCGCATTAGCGCGCCAACGGATCGATTACATCTCGTCGGCATCGACCACATGGACCGCCTCGGAACGAGACCCATGTGGTTTTGTGTATACGACTCTGGTCACGTGCGCTCGATACAGGTGGCCCTGGTATAGGACTTCTATGGGCGCTCCTAGTTTGGGCGTATCGCCCGGTCTCTCGCCTGTCTCGATTTGCGATCCGTCTTTCAATTTCAATTTTACGCGATACATCCGATTAGTCCGCCAGCGCAATTCTAGATGAGCCTTCAGCTCGAAAGCCTGTAATGTAATATGCGCAATGAACCGATTTGCACAGTTCGTTATGCGGGTACAAGCGGTCGCGCGAACCGACCAAGACGAGGGCGTACAGAAGCTCGAAATCGAGGAGCTGCTCAGGCACTTCGTCTCGATGTCCCATGAAGCCCATAGTGGCGAAAAGCTTGAGGCCGAGCGAGTGTACAATGACGTGCGTGGCCTCCATGACTACCTCGTTTCTGAAGTCAATCGGCACCACCCCGATCGCTTGGGCGTTTTGATTGAGCATGCCTACGGTTTGGTTACGCACCAAATGCAGAGGCGTTCTCAAACTTAGCTCTATGGCGAGATTCGAAGCGCAAAATCGCAACGCTCACAGCGAACACAAGTGGAGGTGACGATGACTGACGAGGAATTTGAAAAACTCGGCAGCGACGAAAAATTCACACAACTACGCGAGGAGCTAAAGCGAATGGTTTACGCTATGAAATCATCGCACGCGGACCCCGCCACGCACATTGACAGACTGACTACACGCGTGAGGAACTTGAAAACCGCAAGCAAAAAATAGCGCCGCCGCTAGCAAGGGAGGGGGCGGGGCTAAGTGCGTCTCCATGAGTATGCCCTTTCGGGCGCATTGAGTATGAGCAACTGCACTGTCTCGCGCGCAAACTCATGGCTCCGTCGAGAGCGAATGGCATCAAACTTCAATAAATCTCCGACACAAAGCGCTGGCTCGACATTTTGGGTCGCTTGTAGCCGGTGTCTTCCTGGCGCGAGGGCACTTCGATATCGACCGGTCGCATGTCGCGATAGGGGATCTGCTTCAGCAGATGGGCAATACAGTTTAGGCGCGCCCGTTTCTTGTTGTCGGAGTTCACCACGTACCACGGCGTCAATTTGCGATCAGTGTGAGCGAACATCTCATCCTTCGCCCGTGAATAATCGACCCAACGCCTGCGCGATTCGAGGTCCATCGGGCTGAGCTTCCAGCGTTTGATCGGATTGCGGACGCGCGCCTGGAAGCGGCGGTCCTGTTCTTCATCATTCACCGAAAACCAGAATTTGACGAGGTGGATGCCAGACCGGACCAGCATTTCCTCGAATAGCGGACACGACCGCATGAACTCTCTGTATTCGTCCTCGGTGCAGAACCCCATCACGCGCTCGACACCGCCGCGGTTGTACCAGCTCCGGTCGAACAGCACGATCTCCCCACGTGCCGGCATTTCGGCGACGTAACGCTGGAAATACCATTGACCGCGCTCGCGTTCAGTCGGTGTACCGAGCGCGACCACCCGGCATATGCGTGGGTTGAGGCTCTGAGTGATGCGCTTGATAGCCCCGCCCTTTCCGGCTGCATCCCGGCCTTCGAATATGACCACGACCTTGAGACCCCGGAGCCGGACCCATTCTTGTAGCTTGATAAGTTCGAATTGGAGATACGCCAGTTCCTTTACATACCTGTAATTCTTCGGTGGTTTGTGGGCTTTCGGCCGCTTGGCCAAATGCCAGTATTGTTCGATCGTCGCCAACTCCTTGGCGTCGCGTAGCACGGATGCTACGGGTTCGTCGGATTTGTGATGCTTCTTCATAGCTGTGTCCCTGCCTTGTCATGACGGCAAACCACTTGGCTAGCGAAGGCAACGGCCCGTGTCCGGGGCAGGATCGCCTCCGGCCAATCTGCATTCTAAGGTTGGTCGGGACAAAGAAAAGCTCCGCCGAAGCGGGCCAGGTAAAGAACGAGTCTAGCGTGCTATCAGTGACGCTTACGGTGTTCCAATTTCTCGAGGACAGAGCGGCCTGCGCGGTCACGCCGAAAGATCGGGCGCCTCCGGCTCGTCTCGCTTGGTTGTTTGTTATCTGCCGTCACGGACCAACGTTGGCCGTATTGGCACTTCAACGACCTAAATGGTATATCGCCCATTCATCGCCCCGCGGTTAGTTTGCGGGTACGCGGCGTTGCAACGGGCGAATCTGAAAGGAATTTTCGATGATCGACCTGTACTATTGGCCTACGCCGAATGGTAAGAAAGTCACGATCCTCATGGAGGAATGCGGTATCGACTACAAAGTTTTGCCGGTCAACATCGGCCGCGGTGATCAGTTTACGGATCAGTTTCTCCGGATCAGCCCCAACAACCGAATGCCGGCCATTGTGGATCATGCTCCGGTCGGTGGCGGAGCGCCGATCAGCGTATTCGAATCCGGCGCCATCATGATGTACATCGCCGAAAAAGCCGGCCGCTTTTGGCCCCACGACATCCGTCAGAAATACGAAGTCACGCAATGGGTAATGTGGCAAATGGCCAACCAGGGCCCGAAGCTGGGCGAATGTGGCCATTTTCGTCGACTTGGCGATCGGGAAGGCGATCAGTCCTATTCGGTGCGCCGCTTCACCGACGAAGCGAACCGTCTCTATGGTGTGTTAAACAACCGACTGTATGACCGGCCCTATCTGGCAGGCGACGATTACACGATCGCTGACATAATCGCCTATCCATGGACCATTGGCTGGGAGGGTCAGGGGCAAAACATCGAGGAGTTCAAATATTTCAAGAGATGGTTTAACACGATTGGAAGTCGCCCAGCGGTAAAGCGCGGAATGGCCGTCGGCAGTGATCTCTCAACAGACACGTCAAAGCTATCTCCTGAAGAGCAGGAGCGGATCAGAAAACTGCTTTACAATCAACGCGCCCGAGCGGCGCCAGCCGAATAGCAGATTTGCCCAGCGGTTCGGGCGGATGCGCTGCACAAGCTTATCGAGGATTTGACCCTCGTTATCGACAGGTTGGCGTCGGCCTCGATCTGGCTCGCATCGAGCGCGAAACCCTCGCTGCCCACAATGAAAAGAGGCGGGGCAAAGGAAGCCGGCCTGAATTAGATCCGGCGAATTGGACGCTGGGGTTCGCTACGAGGTTTTTGATGTGAACGATAGCTGCCGACGCGGGCGCTTCGGCGAGAAAGCCCCGCCCTGGCTCGATGGGCGGGGCAGTAACCACATACCTATGGAAGTTGCCCTTTTGCGGGCGCTGCTAAAATGGGCCGATTCAGGCACGCGATCAATGGCGCTTGCGGCGCTCCAAATTCGCCAGAACAGCAAGGCCGACATCGGCCACAATGTCGTCCGCGTGGCTTATTGTGTCGAAATAGTACCCGGCCACACGCAGCTTGATCGCGGTGCTCACCTCTGGCCGAGCTGGCGTCAAAAGCAGCTTAGTGACTAGCCTGAGTTTGTGGGCGGCCATTGGGGAGTGTGCGGCGGCCGAGAAGATCGGAGAAGCTATCGCCGCTGCCGAAAACCAAAGTGAGCGAGCGCAGCCGTGACAAAAAATGCTAGCCAACTCACCCACGTCGGTATGAGAAGTCCGCCGATGAGCACGTCCCATCCAAGGATGATACGTAGAAGATGCGCTATCGCCACGATGAGGAATATTAGCGCGCTGATGGTTGCGTAGGTTTTGTTGCTCATGTTCGTTTTTATAAAGGAAAAATCTGAGTCGGACTAGGATTTCCGGGCCTTTGCGCATTCCTTGTGGTCAAGCAACTTACCAACGACCTGAACCGTAGTAGTCTGACTATCTGAGAGAGAAACTCGGGTCCGCTCCGTCTACCGTGGTTACTTCATCGGATTCAAGAACACCCGACGCTCTACTCAAACCCGAACATGCGGTGATTTCATGCTTGTTCCAAAAGTCGTCCAAAATATTCAGAAGCAGACTCCAATCGCTAGACGGCGTTCTATCGCCAAGACAATTTCTTGGCGCCTTGTTGGTTCGCTCGACACGTTTCTGCTCGGCTCCGTCATTACCGGAGAACTGAGGTATGGTGCATTGATTGCCAGCATGGAGGTGCTTACGAAAACAGTCTTGTATTATTTTCATGAGCGAATTTGGGCGCATATCAAATGGGGTTACCGTGGCAGCCCCAGATAGAATGGCGAAATATGGTCCTGGCATTTGTTAGATGTGACTTACGTCGGGGCTACGAGAACATGTCGCAGAGTTACAAGTTTGCAAGCTCTGACAAGTCACTCCGTTCACGCGCAGGCCACTTGCCATCGCGCGCGGACACAAAAACCTGGCCCCGGCATAGCAACGAGGACTGAAGTTTTGACGGTTAGCTGTACCCATTGCGGACGACTCTAATGCGCGCCAACTAAGACTCTCCTGCGAAGAAAAGCCCCGCCGAAGGCCTTGGGGGTCTAGGCGGGGCAAGCAAGGTCAAGTGGGGTGAATGGGGTCAGACGCACTGTGGGGGCCAACTCCGACCTGATGCGTCCGACTAAACGCTGAATGTCATAAATCAGGAGTGTGACATCTCGGTGATCTAGATCAAGCGACAGCCGCGACAGAACGTCGCAGGTCATCGCAAAGAAAGGCCCTACCAAGACGGGCGGAATGAAGTCCAAGAGGCATTCCATATCGGGACCGTGACAAACACTGGGCTTGTCACAGAGCGTTACAATCTGTTTCCAATTGTCATTAAGAACCACCTTCCGGACATCAAACGATGAGGCTCGTGGCGATAAGCTTTCCACATCGAGCTGCTGCACGACTGACTAGAGGGAAAGGGGAGCTTCGCCATGTATGCATTCGCGACATCCAACGTCACACGGATCAAATTTCCAACGCCGGTCATTTGCCGTGGCCTCAAAGGTAAGGCGGTTGCCAGTATCGCAGCGGTCGCATCGTGTCGGACTGTTGCGCCCCATCACACGGTCTTCTACGAGGGCGACCCGGCCAATAACGTCTATGAAGTGGTTCGAGGCACGCTCAAGCTCTTCAAGCTCCTACCCGACGGCCGACGCCAGATAACGGGCTTCCTCTCCCCGGGTCACCTCGTAGGCGTTGCTCATGACGAATGCTACCTCTATACGGCTGAAGCGATCACCGAAGTCGAGTTGTCTAGCTACCCCCGCGCCCAGTTCGATCGCTTGATCGACCAAGTCCCAGGCTTTGCGCGTCGTCTCCTTTCGGCGACTTGCGATGAGCTCCGTGTCGCACAGGACCAGATGATTCTGCTCGGGCGCATGGAAGCCATCGAAAAAGTCGCGCACTTCCTCCTCACTCTGACCAATGGCCGGGCCCGTGAAGGCGGCGACGAAATCTTCGTTCCCATGAGCCGCAGTGATATCGGCGACTATCTCGGCCTGACGACAGAGACCGTGAGCCGAACCCTTACAATCCTTCGGCACGACGGTGTGATTGCCTTACCGACTCCATCACGGATCGTGCTGCAGGACCGTAAGCGGCTCGAGCGGCTCGCGGAAGGCGAAACCGATGAAGGCTCATGGGGCCCGCTCAAAAACTAAAGATACAACAGTGCATCCCATGATGATGAGTAAGCCTCGGCCGCTTTACGCCGGAATGAAGGCCATTGTCATCGAGGATGATCGCGAGACGAGCAGATTTTGCCGGCGGTTTCTCGAGAACGATGGTTTTGATGTTAGAGAGGCCGATCGTGGTGTCGCAGCACTCATGGAGATTCGCGAAGAGCACCCAGATCTCATTCTGGTCGGCCTGCAGCTACGCGACGTTGTGGGCGTGGAGTTAGTGTGCTGGCTGAAGGCCGATCCTACGCTTTCTCAGGTGCCAATCGTCGCAATCAGCACCCACAGCTTGCGACTCGATGATCCCACGCTACGGGGAAGCGGCATTGGTGCCGTTCTTCGCAAACCTCTCTCAGCCGAGGCAGTGGCGCGCGCCGTTCGTCGGGTGCTCGGTTAGTCGAGAGTGCGTTTGGATTTGAACAAGTTCACGAATGAAGGCTGATCATTCGGAATGAGGTCAACGCGTCGTCTAGTTCCGTGGCGGAAGCACGCGGCCGACTTAAGGCAAATTGACCGAATTGCGGTCTGCGGTGTCTGAAATGTGCGGCCGACGTATCGCGTCGCTCTTGACAGCCCTTCCATCGGGATGTTCGAAGTGAAGGGAGGCCATTGGACATATCTCTGCTAATATCTGACGGCGGAAGGGTGCGCATCTCTGTCGAACGCGACAGCGACCCAAGAAGGAACCCTTGGCACAGTTTCTGCAATTCCTGTTCTCCGGCATTACGGTGGGTGCGATCTACGCGCTCGTCGCGCTTGGGTTCTCGATAATCTATAACGCAAGTACGGTAATCAATTTCGCGCAGGGCGAGTTTGTCATGATCGGTGGCCTCACGACCGCCGTGCTGAGTGCTGCCGGAATGTCTATTCCTGCAGCCGCGGCAATCGCCGTTCTTGCTGCCGTGGCTATTGCCATTGCGCTAGAAAAGCTCGCAGTCGAGCAGGCGGGCAGCGCTTCGGTCATCACGCTCATCATCATTACGATCGGGGCTTCGATTTTCCTGCGAGGCTTGGCGCAGTTGATCTTTGACCGTAATTACCACACGCTCAGGGCCTTCTCAGGCGATGCACCGATCCATATCGCGGGTGCAACGATCGTGCCTCAAACACTTTGGGTGCTTGGCACTACGATACTCATCGTCATCGCACTTTGGTGGTTCTTCTCGCGCACGCTGCTCGGCAAGGCGATTCTCGCGACCTCGCATAATCGGCTGGCCGCACAGCTTGTCGGGATCAATACGCGCTCTGTACTTTTGCTGTCTTTCGGCCTCTCAGCGGCACTGGGTGCAATTGGCGGCATCCTAATTGCGCCCATCTCGCTCACCTCTTACGACGTAGGCGTGATGCTCGGCCTCAAGGGATTCAGCGCATCGATTCTCGGCGGCTTGGGCAGCGGTCCCGGTGCAATCGTCGGCGGATTGCTCCTTGGAATCGTCGAAGCACTCGGTGCTGGCTACGTCTCGTCCGCATATAAGGATGCGCTCGCGTTCGTCGTCATTCTTCTCGTGCTCCTCCTCATGCCACAGGGCCTTTTCGGCCGCCGCAGTACGGAACGGGTATGAAGGGGCCAGGACCGCGAATGCCGGGGGCACCCCGCCGCCGCTCTGCGAAACGCAAGCATCGCCGCCTTCCTGGGCTTTTCGCTCTTACGGCCGCCATCGCGTTGCTGTCTTGGATCCTTCCCAACGATTTCTATTTCAACGTCGCCATCCTGGCTGGACTCAATTCGATTGTCTGCATCGGACTCAATCTCCTGATTGGCTATGCGGGGCAAATAAGCTTGGGCCATGCTGGATTTTTCAGCCTCGGTGCCTATGGCGCTGCAATCCTGACGACGCATTTTGGCTGGCCGCCGGTACCAGCTCTCGTCGCCAGCGCCTTTGCTGTCGGTATCTTCGCCTTGCTCGTGGCGCGGCCGATTCTTTCGCTCAAGGGGCACTATCTGGCGATGGCAACTCTCGGCATGGGGGTGATCATTTCGATCGCCCTCGTCCAAGAGGGAAAATTGACCGGTGGACCCGACGGCTTGACCGTCGCACCCGTCAATTTTTTCGGTGTTGATGTCGTCAGCGCGCAAGCCTGGTTTTGGATCGTCAGCGTTGTGCTGATCGCCGCAGTTTGGTTAGCGCTCAATCTCGTCGATTCGCCCGTCGGGCGGGCATTGCGCAGCCTTCACGGTTCCGAAGTCGCAGCCGAGGCAATGGCCGTCGATACCGTGCACCATAAAATAATCGTATTCGTGATCTCGGCACTCTTCGCGAGCGTCGCTGGCAGTCTTTTTGCGTACTACAGCGGCTTTTTGACGCCCGCGGAGGCAAGCTTTTTGCGTTCGATCCAATTCGTCACCATGGTGGTCTTGGGCGGTATGGCATCGATCTACGGTTCCATCATTGGGGCCTCGATCCTGACCGTGCTACCGCAACTGCTTACCGTCTTCCACGATTATGAGCAGGTAGTATTTGGCCTTATTCTAATGCTTACGATGGTATTCATGCCAAAGGGCTTGGCGCCAAGCTTGGCACGGCGTCTCAAGGAATGGGCCTCTTGAGCCTACTCGAAGTCCAAAACTTGACCCGCACGTTCGGCGGCGTACGCGCCGTCGACGAACTCAGCTTCTCGGTCGACTCCGGGGCAATTCATTCCGTGATCGGGCCTAACGGTGCCGGCAAGACGACGCTCTTCAATCTTATCACCGGCGTGTACAAGCCAACCGCCGGCCGCATTATGTTCGAAGGGACCGACGTAACCGGTATGGCGCCTTCGGTTCTCGCAGGCCGCGGCATATCACGGACTTTCCAAAATTTGCAAATCTTCTTCAATATGACGGCCCGCGAAAACGTCATGGTAGGCAGACATCGCCATCTCAATTCGCGCGTGGTCCCAGCGCTGTTCCGACTGCCGAGCATCGTCCGCGCCGACGACAAGGCGTGGAGAATGGCCGGAGAGATCCTCGAGTACATGGAGCTCGGCAAATATGCCGACTTGGAATCGGATCAACTCCCGTATAGCGCCTTGAAGCGCTTGGAGATCGCGCGTGCCTTCGCGACCGAACCGAAGATGATGCTTCTCGATGAGCCTGCGGCCGGACTCGATCGGAACGAGATACGGGAGATCGATGCGCTCATCCAGAGAATCGCGGCATCCGGAGTCACGGTCCTGCTCGTCGAGCACGACATGAAGCTCGTCATGGCTGTATCCGACCATATTCTCGTCCTCGAATCGGGACGCAAACTTGCTGAGGGCACAGCGGAGGAAATTCGGGGCAATGCAGACGTTGTCACGGCTTATCTCGGCCGGGCCACCCCGAGTGAGGCACTTTGATGTTGCTTGAGATCAGGGATCTCACAAGCCATTACGGTCGCATTCCCGCAATTCGGGGCGTTGCGCTCGAAATCGCCGAAGGCGAGCTCGTCACGCTCATTGGCTCGAATGGTGCCGGAAAAACGACGCTTCTGCGCACAATCTCGGGCGTACAGCGCGCGACGCGCGGTCGCATTCGCTTTGCCGGTCGAGATATCACGACCGCATCCCCGAATTTGCGCGTTCGACTCGGCATCGCACAAGCGCCCGAAGGACGGCAGGTCTTCGGTCCTCTTTCGGTCGAGGAAAATTTGCGCCTTGGCGCATTCACGCGTGCGCGCAAGGAAGCCGACGAAGGCCTACAGCGGGAATTCGAGCGTTTTCCTATACTCGCTGAACGACGTAATCAACCTGCTGGCATGCTGTCCGGCGGGCAACAGCAAATGCTCGCAATTGGTCGCGCGCTCATGACCCGACCGCGCCTTCTGCTCCTCGACGAGCCGAGCATGGGCCTCGCTCCCCTCATCGTCGAGGAAATATTCCGAACGATCCAGTCGTTCAAGAGGGCGGGCGTCACGATTCTGCTCGTCGAGCAGAACGCCTACGCGGCTCTCCAAATCGCCGATCGAAGCTACGTCATGGAAACTGGCGAGATCGTGCTCTCAGGCACCGGTGCGGAGTTGCTGGCCGATGAAAATGTGAAAGCGGCCTATCTCGGCTTCTGACTGGGGCCGGTATAGTCTCCGCACAGTTAGAGCAGCAGGGGAGAGTTCGCGGCGTTTGCTTGCCTCAGCAATTGGGGGTATCAGGTCGGTTTAATGCTCGCCTCCTTTCGGGCCATAGAACATGACCCATAAGGCGAAGCCAGGAGCACAGTCTACGAAGCGATGGTCGACGTTGGCCGGAACGAAAAGTACATCACCTGGACCGCAAGAGAAGCATTCACTGGCTCGGACAAAGTAACCCTGGCCGTTGGCCACGACGTAAAGCTCGTCCCGATTGTGCGGAGTCTGCGGATCGGGCATCGGCGGCACATAGTATCTGAGTTCCAATGTCCCGTGACGTAACATCAAAGCGGAAAGCCGACCGGGCTCATTCGCTGCAGCTTGCGCAGCAGTCAGAGAGATGAGCACGGGAATGTTGATCTTGCTCACGAAGACCCCCGTGGGCTCAGGTTGATCGAGCTGCAATCATAGTCGTTAGGATCGTACGTACGCCTGCGACCTAACGTCCGCCAACCACTTTGCTCGGTGAGCATGAATCGGACCATTAATCTTAACTGATGCTTTTAGGGCATTGCCTAGGCCAAAGCATTGACCAGGATCAAATTCGCTGTGGGGGAAAATAGGCCGCACCATTGGGCGGTCGACCGTTAAAAACGTCGGCGAGGATAGGGGAATCCTCGAAAGTGAAATCAATACCGAGTAGGGCGTGACCACCCTGCGGACAGTCACTGATCGTGACTTTGCTTGCGGCGATTACCTCAATTTTGTCGAAGTTGTTGATGGCTGAATGCCCGACGGGACGCCCTGATATTCCCAGTCGCGGGTTTGATCCTGGTCAATGTCTCGGACGATACAGCTTGCTAAAAGCAATTGTTCGAGTTGAGCTGTGGAGGGCAAGTCCATGTCGGCCGACGAGGGGCGAAAGCACTTAGCCGATGCTGTCCTCGGACAATTAAGGATTTGGTATGCGTGCCAGCTGCTAGAGCACGAACTCAACATCCTCGACGACGCTTCCCTCTCCGATTATGGTATTGCTCGTGCGCAAATCTCAAAATTCGTAAGCGCATATCCGATCGCCGGCGCACTCCTCGATCTCATTTTGGAGCGCCTCGAACTTGCCGGGGATACCGCGCCGATGCTTCGCTGGACCTACGAGGACCTTTTACGTGCTCACCCGATGTGCACCGAACACCGCCCATGCAGGGGCCGGCATTTCTCGAGACCGATGAGCGAGGGCAACCAAGACTTCTGTCCCAATGCGTGGGTCCTCGATCAGCTTAAGCGCTTGCATAATTGGCACGCGATGTCCTTCGGCGCGAAGTTCGTGAGCATCTAAGATGACTAAAGCCTTGGGAATCATCCAAGCCGAGCATGGTGGCCAGGCGGCCGTGCTGCAGTGTCTCGATAATCTTGCGCGAGATATCGAGTTGAAAGGGAAGGCGCCAGATTTCGTGTTAGTCCATCTTATCGTGGCTTATATTCGTGAATTTCTCGATCGCTTTCATCATCCGAAAGAGGATGCCTATCTATTCAAAGCGCTTAGCAAACGATGTCCCGAAATCATACCAACGCTCGATGCCTTGGCTGTTGAGCACGAGACAGGACCGCTTCTCCTGGACGCCCTCGAGCGTGCTCTTAAGGGCTATGAAATGAACGGTTCAATCGCCTATCCGTCGTTTCGTGATGCGGTTCATTCCTATGTCGCGTTCGAGCGCGCGCACATGATGCGCGAAGAAACTGAGGTACTCCCCAGTGCTCGAGAAATGCTGACCAAGGAAGATTGGGACGTGATCGACGCGATTTTCACGGCCAATGAAGATCCAATTTTCGGTGCCGTGGTTCAAGAGCGATTCCGGAAGCTATTTTCCATGATCATTCAACTCGCGCCAACCGCGTATGCTCGGGGCCCGGCTGTATAGCGCACCTGATCGCTCGAACGCACCGCTTTAACGCCTTTCGACTGTGGGCAATAGCTTGACACGTGAGGTGGCCGCGATGGCCAGCGCCATTGGGATTATTCAAGCCGAACATCGCTCCTACGCCGCAGTGCTGGATTGCCTGCACAACCTCGTACGGGACATCGAAGCGCGCAATCAATCGCCTGATTTTGAGTTGTTTTATCTGGTTCACGAATACATCCGCGATTTCATTGACCGTTACCATCACCCAAAAGAAGACCATTTTCTCTTCAAGGCACTTCGGCGACGCGCTCCCGAGGTTATGCCAGTGCTTGAGGAACTCGAGGCTGAACACAGGCGCGGCACGGAATTGATCACGGCCCTCGATTGGACCCTTCGCCAATATCAGGGCGTCGGGGAAGCTGCATATTTCGCT
>Ga0187766_10000651_pt1 | contig 19547 bp, 17 predicted proteins | sample 0216_QUI02_MP05__4_FD_132971 | JGI IMG/M metagenome (GOLD analysis project Ga0187766, IMG submission 132971) | Tropical peat soil microbial communities from peatlands in Department of Meta, Colombia - 0216_QUI02_MP05_20_MG | ecosystem: Environmental > Terrestrial > Soil > Wetlands > Peat ... | reverse complement strand
GAGAGCAGCGCGTTGGTCTCGCGGGCGATGCCGCGCGGCAGCGCCTCCTCGGCCACGCCGAGCGCCCGCAGCCGCTCGATCCGCTCACGCATGTCGGCCGCACGGAACACCAGCAGCGCCGCCTCGAAGGTGCGCGGGCGGTGGAAGGCGAGCGAAAGATGGTCGCTGGTGAGCGGCAGATGCAGGTAGGGAGCCTCCGTTTCGCCGGTCGCGACGAAGCCGAGGGGCTCCCAGAAGCTGCGTGCCGCGGCGAAGTCCGTGGCCGGCAGGGACAGCTGCGCGAAGTCGCCGCACAGCGAGACTTCGCCGCGGGAGCGCAGCGCGGGTGAGTAAGTGCGCGCCTCGATCACCCGCACGGATTCCCCGTGCGGCCCCTCGAAGCCGATCTCGTTGAATACCTCCTCGCCGGTGCGGCACAGCGTGAGCTCGATGCCGAGCGCGGCGAACTCGGCCAGGCAGGCGGCGACGCCGGGCCGCACGAAAGTCAGGGTGGGAGAGGCGGCACGCCGCTGGTGCAGGCCGATGTAGAGCCGGCCGTCGGTGAGCACGCCGTAGGGGTGCGCGTAGGCGTCGGTGGTGGCGGTCTGGGAAAAGCCGAGGCGCTCGTAGAACTCCACCGAGGCGCGGATATCTTCGGTCGCGAGACTCAGCTCGTGAAAGCGCCCGGGCGGCGGCAACGGCGCGTGCGCCATCAGGCGGAGGCACCACGCGCCGCGCTCGGCAGCCGTCCCTGCTCGAGGTGCGTCCAGCCCTGGCAGTGCCCGACGATCAGATCGCTCAGGCATTGCGCGTGCAGGGCTTGCGCGTTGAGCGCCGGCACGTACTCGAAGCGCTCGCCGCCGGCGCGCATGAAGCAGTCGCGGTTCTCGATGGCGATCTCCTCCAGCGTCTCGAGGCAGTCGACCGCGAAGCCGGGGCATACCACCGTCACGCTGCGCGCGCCGCGTGCGGGCATGCTCGCCAGCACCTCGCGCGTATAGGGCTTGAGCCAGGCGCTCGGCCCGAAGCGCGACTGGAAGGCGACGCTCCATTCGCTCTCGCGCAGCATCAGCTCATCGGCCAGCAGGCGCGCGGTCTTCTGACATTTGCAGAAGTACGGATCGCCGGCCGAGAAGTAGCGCTCGGGTATGCCGTGGAACGATATCAGCAGGTGTCCGGTGCGGCCTGCGCGGCTCCAGTGCTCGGCGACGCTCGCGCGCAGCGCCTCGACGTAGCCGGGATGATCGTGGTACTCGGCGACGAAGCGCAGCTCGGGCAGCCAGCGCCAGCGCCTGAGCTCCTCGCTCACCTGATCGTAGGCCGCCCCGGTGGTGGCGCCGCAGTACTGCGGGAACAGCGGCACCACGAGGATGCGCTGCGCACCGCAGGCGCGCAGCCGCCCGAGCGCCTCGCGCACCGAGGGCGGGCTGTAGAGCATGCCGAGCTCCACCGACAGCGGCGCGAGCACGTGCTGGGCGAGCGTGGCGGTGAGCGCCTCGCGCAGCCGCTCGGACAGCTCCCGGAGGGGGGAGCCGGCCTCGGTCCAGATCTTGCGGTACTTGCGCGCGACGCGCGCCGGCCGCAGCGGCAGCACCAGTCCGTAGAGGATCGGCAGCCACACAACGCGCGGCAGCTCCACCACGCGCGGGTCGGAGAGGAAGCGTCTCAGGTAGCGGCGCACCGCGGCCGCGGTGGGGTCTTCCGGGGTGCCGGAGTTCACGAGAAGAATGCCGATGCGCTCGGCGCCGTCGTGCTGGAAGTCCGGTGAGCTCACGTAGCGCATGAGGCCGACGCGGCGCGGCGCCTAAGCTAGCTCAGGCCGACGCACAGGTACTTTAGCTCGGTGTAATCGAGGATCCCGTAGCGCGAGCCCTCGCGGCCGACGCCGGATTCCTTGACGCCGCCGAACGGGGCGACCTCGGTGGAGATGATGCCGGTGTTGAGGCCGACGATGCCGTACTCGAGCGCCTCGGCCACGCGCCACGAGCGCGCCAGGTCCCGTGTGTAGAAGTAGGCCGCCAGGCCGAACTCGGTGTCGTTCGCCATGCGCACCGCCTCCGCCTCGGTCGCGAAGCGGAACAGCGGCGCCACCGGGCCGAAGGTCTCCTCGCGCGCCACCTGCATCTCGGCGGTCACGTCGGTGAGGATGGTCGGCTGAAAGAAGGTGCCGCCGAGCGCGTGGCGCTTACCGCCCGCGGCCAGGCGCGCGCCCTTCGCCAGCGCATCCGCGATGTGCTCTTCCACCTTGGCGAGCGCCTTCACGTCGATCAGCGGGCCCTGGTCGGTTGGACCCTTGAGGCCATCGCCCACCCGCAGCTGCGCGACCGCGTGCACCAGCTTGCGCGTGAACTCCTCGTACACCGGCGCGTGCACCAGCAGGCGGTTGGCGCATACGCAGGTCTGGCCGGTGTTGCGATACTTGCTGGCGATTGCGCCGGCCACTGCGGCATCGAGATCCGCATCCTCGAACACGATGAACGGCGCGTTGCCGCCGAGCTCGAGCGAGAGCTTCTTGACCGTGCCCGAGCACTGCGCCATCAGCTTCTTGCCGATGGCGGTCGAGCCGGTGAAGCTCAGCTTGCGCACGCTGGGGTTGGAGGTCATCTCGCCGCCGATGGCCGCCGCGTCTCCGGTGATGACGTTGAGGACCCCCGATGGCAGGCCGGCGCGCAGCGCCAGCGCCGCGAGCGCCAACGCCGAATAGGGCGTCTGGCTCGCCGGCTTCACCACCGCCGTGCAGCCGGCGGCAAGCGCCGGGCCCACCTTGCGGGTGATCATCGCGGCCGGGAAATTCCAGGGCGTGATGCATGCCACCACGCCTATCGGCTGCCGCAGCACCAGGATGCGCTTATCGACCTGATGGCCGGGGATCACGTCGCCATAGAGCCGCTTGCCTTCTTCGGCGAACCACTCGATGAATGAGGCCGCGTAGGCGATCTCGCCCTTGGACTCGGCGAGGGGTTTGCCCTGCTCGGCGGTCATGAGGGTGGCGAGATCCTCCTGGTTCGCCATGATGAGGTCGTACCAGCGGCGCAGGACCAGCGCGCGCTCGCGCGCCGTGTGCGCCGCCCACGCCGGGAAGGCCGCCGCAGCGGTCTCGATGGCACGGCGGGTTTCCGCGGCGCCCATGTCGGGGACCGTGCCGATCGGCTCACGGGTGGCCGGGTTCAGCACCTGATGGGTCGCGCCGCTCGCGGCATCCACCCATTTGCCGCCGAGGAAGGCGCGGGTACGCAGCAGGTCGGGATCTCGAAGCTTCATGGCAGCCCTGTATGCAGGTTAGGCGCGCTCGCTGTTCGCCGGTTCCGTCCCGGCGAGGTAGCGCGCGAAGAAATCGAGCGTGCGCGTGCGCGCCAGCGCCGCCGCCGGGGCGTCGTAGCTGTCGCGCTGCTCGCAGTTGAAGCCGTGTCCCGCACCCTCGTAGACGTACACCGGGGCGGCCGGCTGCGCCGCGCGGATGCGCTCGACGTCCGCGAGCGGAATGCTGCGGTCCTCGCTGCCGTAGTGATACAGCACCGGACAGCGGGGCTTGCGCTCCAGCCAGTCGCCGACCCGGCCGTAGTAGACCACCGCGGCGGCGAGCGGCAGCTGGCACGCCGCGAAATAGGCGAGGCTCCCGCCCCAGCAGTAGCCAGCGATGCCGGTGCGGCCCGAGTGCCTGACCACCGCCACCGCGGCTGCGATGTCCTTCAGCGCGGTCTCGGCCGGGATCTGCTTGCGGTAACCGGCGCCCTCCTGCATGTCCGCGGACGTGTATCCGAGCTCGATGCCGCGGCGCACGCGGTCGAACAGGGACGGGGCGATCGCGGTGTAGCCCGCGGCGGCGAAACCGTCGGTCACCGCGCGGATGTGGCCATTGATGCCGAAGATCTCCTGGATCACCACCACCGCGCCGCGCGGGCGGCCGGCGGCGGCCGTGAGCCACGCCTGAAACTCGTGACCGTCGCGGGCCATGATGGTGGTGAGCTCGCCCATGGGGATAGAATTCTAACCTGCCGCGGTTCCAGGGGGTGTCATGCTCGTCGGTCAAGCAGCCAGGCGCGTCGCCATCGTCGGTGGTGTGCGCATTCCGTTCGCCCGCTCGTATACCGTCTACGCCACGGCCAGCAACCAGGACATGCTGACGGCCGCCTTCCGTGCGGTCGTCGAGCGTTTCAAGCTCCAGGGCGAGCGTCTGGGCGACGTGGCCGCCGGCGCGGTGATCAAGCACTCCAGGGACTACAACCTGACGCGCGAGTGCGTGCTCGCGGTCGGGCTCGATCCGCAGACCCCGGGGCTCGATATGCAGCGCGCCTGCGGCACCAGCCTCGAGGCGGCGATCGCCATCGGCAACAAGATCGCGCTCGGCCAGATCGACGCCGGCATCGCCGGCGGCACCGACTCGATCAGCGACGCGCCGATCGTCTATCCGCGCTCCTATCAACAGCTGCTGCTCGCGAGCTACCGCGGGCGCAACGCCTGGCAGCGCCTCAAGCCCTTCTTCGGGCTGAGACCGAAGCATTTCCGGCCGGCGCTGCCGGCGGTGGTCGAGCCGCGCACGGGGCTCTCCATGGGCCAGAGCTGCGAGCTGATGGCCAAGCGCTGGCAGATCACCCGCGCCGAACAGGACCAGCTCGCCTACGACAGCCACGTGAAGGCGGCGGCCGCGTGGAAAGAGGGCTTCTACGACGACCTGGTGGTGCCGTTTCTCGGGCTCAAGGCCGACAGCAACGTGCGCGCCGACACCAGCGTCGAGAAGCTGGGGAAACTGCGGCCGAGCTTCGCCTCCGACGGCACGCTGACCGCCGGCAACTCGACGCCGCTCACCGACGGCGCGAGCGCCATGCTGCTCGCGACGCCCGAGTGGGCCGCGAAGCGCAACCTGCCGGTGCTCGGGTATCTCGCCTACGGCAAGGTCTGGGCCGTCGACTACGTGAGCGGCAAGGAGGGTCTGCTGATGGCGCCTGCCTACGCGGTGCCCGCGATGCTGCGCGATGCGAACCTCAAGCTCCAGGACTTCGACTACTACGAGATTCACGAGGCGTTCGCCGCGCAGGTGCTGTGCACGCTCAAGGCGTGGGAGACGCCCGCGTACTGCCGCGACGCACTTGGCCTGCCGGGCCCCCTGGGCCCGATCGACCGCTCGCGGCTCAACGTCAAGGGCGGCAGCGTCGCGCTCGGCCATCCCTTCGCCGCCACCGGCACGCGCATCCTGCCGACGCTCGCGAAGATGCTCGCCGGCAATGCCTCGGCCAAGCGGGGACTGATGTCGGTGTGCACCGCCGGCGGGATGGGAGTCACCGCGATCGTCGAGCGCGGATGAAAGCCGCGATCCTGCCGGGCGCGCTCACCGCCGTGGCTCTCGCCGCGGCCCCGGCCCATGCCGGCTTCAACGCCGCGCTCGCCGACTACAAGGCCGGTCACTACGACAGCGCGCGGCGCCAGTTCACCGCTATGGCCGAGCTCGGCGACTGCTCCTCGCAATTCAACCTCGGCGTGATGGCGCTGCAGGGCCAGGGAGGAGCCAAGGATGTCGGCAGCGGCATCGGTTGGCTCGAGGCGGCAGCCGCCAACGGCTGCCAGGAGCTGGTCGGAGGCCGCGTCGAGGCGCTCAAGGGCGCGTTGAGTGCGCAGGAGGAGCGCACCGCGGCCGGCATCCTGGGGCGCTACGGCCACGAGGCGCTGCACGCGCAGGGAATCGTCGACCCCGAGCTCGAATGCCGCGACCGCACACGCGCGGCGCTGTTGCAGGGGACCAAGCCCGAGTATCCGAGCTCAGGCAGCCGCCGCAACGGCCTCGTGATCGGCGAGCTCACGATCGGCCTCGACGGCCGCCCGCGCGACCCGGAGATTCTGCTGGCCGCCCCCGACGAGGCGTTCGCCGCCGCGGCGGTCGAGGCCTGGATGCATTCGCGCTTCACGCCCGCCTCGCGCAACGGCACGCCGGTGGAATCGCGCCTGCAGGTGCGGCTGCCGTTCGCAATTACCGGGGGCGAAGCGCTCTGGAGCAGCGCGCCCTACAAGGACGCGCGCGCGGCGGCGGATGCCGGCGATCCGGCCGCCGAGTACCTGCTGGGACTCGCGGGCCCGGCCGAGCCGTCGCTCGGCGTCGGACCGGCTCACGCGATGGATTTCATGATCACCGCGGCACGCGACGGCAACCCGAGCGCCCAGTACTGGCTGGGCGAGCAACTGCGGTCCGTGGCGGCCTGTCATCCGCAGACGACCGGAGCGGCGTGGTTCAGGCACGCCGCCGCGGGCGGCGACGCCTCCGCGCAGCTCGCTCTCGCCACGGATCTCGTGAGCGGCACTCCCACCGATGCGCAGGTGGGCGAGGCGCGTACCCTGCTCGAGCACGCAGCCGCCGCCGACAACTATTACGTGAGGAAGCACGTCGTGGCGTTGCTCGCCGCCTCGCCGGTCGCGGCGCTGCGCGATCCGGCGACGGCGCAGCAGGTCGCATTCAAACTCGCCCTCGGCGCTGTCCAGTCCGACCCGCAGATGTTCGAGGCGCTGGCCGCCGCAGCGGCCGCCGGCGGCGACTTCGCCGGCGCGGTCTCGCAGCAGGAGACCGCGATCCGCAAGGCGCGCGATCTGAAGTGGGATACGCACGCGATGGAGGAGCGGCTGGCCTCCTACAAGGGCGGCAAGGCCTGGCAGGGCGATCTGTTCGGGGGCTAGATAAGCAAGAAATCGAGCAGCGCGCGCTGCTCCGCGCTCAAGCGCTCGAGCGGCGTCACCAGCGCGCCGCGCAGGGAGTGGCGGCAGGGCCGCGACTCGTCATCCGAGTACTCCGCCGCCACGGCCGCGAGCAGCTCCTGCACGCGCCCGAGGTTGTCGTGGAACAGCGCGACGATCTGCGCCGCCGAGACGTGCTGCGCGGGATCCTCCAGCCAGGAGTCGTAGTCGGTGGCGAGCGCGATGCTGCAGTAGCCGAGCTGCGCCTCGAGAGCCAGGAAGACCTCCGGCACGTTGGTCATGCCGACGACGTCGGCGCCGGCGCCGCGCAGGAACAGGCTCTCGGCGCGCGTGCCGAGGCGCGGTCCCTCGATGCAGGCGTAGGTACGCTGTTCGTGCAGCGTGCATCCGAGCGAGCGGGCCGCACGCGCGATCAGCGCCGCGGTGCTCGCGCACACCGGCCGGGCGCTCGAGACGTGCGCCACCACTCCGCCGCCGAAGAAGCTCGCGGCGCGCGTTCCCCGGGTGAAGTCGAGGTATTGGGACGGCAGCGTCAGCTCGCCGGGGCGGATATCCTCGCGCAGGCTTCCGACCGCCGAGACCGCGATCACTGTGCGCACGCCGACGCTCTTCAGCGCCCAGATGTTGGCGCGAAAGTTGATCTCGCCGGGCAGCAGCCGATGGCCCTCGCCGTGGCGCGCCAGAAACGCGACCTCGCGTCCGGCCAGCGCGCCCAGCAGCAGCGGCCCCGAGGGTGCCCCGTATGGCGTCTGCACCTCGAGCGCGCGCAGTTTTCCCAGGCCGTGCATGGCGTAAAGGCCCGTACCGCCGATGATGCCGATCATGTGCTCCACTCCCGCGGCGGCATTTGCGCCGACCGCCCGGCAGGCGGCAAGATGCCTCAAAGGACGCGCCAACAACAACCGCGGCTCGGAAGTACGGCATGGGCAGCAGCGCAGAACCCGGCGGATCGCGCTACGCGAGCTTTCGCGAGTTCTATCCGTTCTATCTCAGCGAGCACAGCAACCGCACCTCGCGCCGGCTGCACGTGAGCGGCACGCTGCTGGCGCTCGCGCTCGCCGGCGGCGCGCTCCTCAGCGGGCGCCTGGGGCTGCTCTGGGCGGTGCCGGTTGCCGGCTACGCCTTCGCCTGGACGGGGCACTACTTCTTCGAGAAGAACACCCCGGCGACCTTCACTCACCCGCTCTACAGCCTGCGCGGGGACTTCACGATGCTGTACGAGGTGCTGACGGGCCGCCTGCGCTGGTAGCGGCTTCAAGGCACAGGTCCCATGAGGAGCGCCTCCATCGATCGCGTCTTCGAGCGACGCCTCGGCTCCCTCGTCAACAGCGGCGAGCCGCAGATCCTGCAGGGCGGCCGCAAGGGCGTCGAAAAGGAGTCGCTGCGGGTGACGCCCGAGGGCCACCTCGCGCACACGCCGCACCCGGCGGCGCTCGGCTCGGCGCTCACCAGCGAGCACATCACCACCGACTTCTCCGAATCGCTGATCGAGCTGGTGACGCCCGCCTTCACGCAGACCTGGGAGCTGCTGCAGTACCTGCTCGATCTGCACCAGTTCGTCTACCGCCATCTGGGAGACGAGCTGTTGTGGGCGACCAGCATGCCGTGCGCCATCGACGGCGATGCCGATATCCCGCTGGCGCAGTTCGGCAGCTCGCACGTCGGGCGCATGAAGACCGTGTATCGCAATGGCCTGGGGTTGCGTTACGGCCGCATGATGCAGGCGATCTCGGGCGTGCATTTCAACTACTCCTTCCCGCCGCGGTTCTGGGAGGCCTACGCGGCACTGCGCGGTGAGCGCTCCTCGGGAAGCGGGTTCGTCTCGGCGAGCTACTTCGACCTGCTGCGCAACTACCGCCGCCACGGCTGGCTGGTGCTGTACCTGTTCGGCGTCTCGCCGGTGGTGTGCAAATCGTTCCTCCGCGGACGCGACCTCAAGCTGCAGGAGTTCGGCATGGGCACGGCCTATGAGCCCTATGCCACGAGCCTGCGGATGAGCGACGTCGGTTACCGCAACCGCACCCAGGCGGGGCTGACCGTGTCGGTGAACGACCTCGGGGAGTACGTGCGCGACCTGCAGCGGGCGATCAGCACGCCGCACCCGCCCTATGAGGCGCTGGGCGTGAAGGTGAACGGCGAATGGCGGCAGCTGAACGCCAACATCCTGCAGATCGAGAACGAGTACTACAGCTTCATCCGCCCCAAGCGCGTGGCGCGCTCCGGCGAGCGGCCCACCAAAGCCCTGAAGCGCGCGGGCGTCGAGTACGTCGAGGTGCGCGCCCTCGATGTCAGCGCCTTCGACCCGGTGGGAGTGAATCAGAACAAGCTGCGCTTCCTCGAGGCGTTCCTCGCCCTGTGCCTGCTCAAGGAGAGCCCGCCCATCGGCCTCACGGAGCAGGCCGCGCTCGATGCGAACCATCTGGCGGTCGCGCGCCACGGCCGCGAGCCCGGGCTCACGCTCGAGCGCGATGGCCGGAAGGCGCCGATGCGCGAGTGGGCGCGGGAGCTCCTCGACTCGATGTCGGGGTTGTGCGAGATCCTCGATCAGGGCGATGCGGCCCGGCCCTACAGCCATGCGCTCGCCGCGCAGGCTGCCAAGGTCGCCGACGTGGCGCTCACCCCGTCCGCGCGCCTGCTGAGCGAGCTCGCCTCCGGACAGTCGTTCTTCGATCTCGCACTGCGGATGTCGGAGACGCACAAGGCGTACTTCCTCGACCTGTACCCGCCGAACGAGGAGCGCCTGAAGGAGCTCGCGGAGGAGGCACAGGAGTCGCTCGCCGCCCAGCGCCGCATCGAGGAGAGCGACCGCGGAACCTTCGACGAATATCTGTCCCGCTACTTCGCCGACTGAGAACGGCCCGTGGCCCTTGCACAATCAAATACTTGAATGACCCGCTGCCGCGGCCGCCGGCGGGTCAATACCCCGCCGGAGGCATTGTTGCCCCTGTGTGGCCAATGCTTACTTGCGGGCCGCGCCGTCAGCCCCGATCCTGCCTGAAGCCATGAATGCTCTTTCCGTCCGCGGACTCACCAAGACCTACCGGAACGGCGTCGAGGCCCTGAAGGGCATCGACCTCGACGTCGAGCAGGGGGACTTCTTCGCGCTGCTGGGGCCGAACGGCGCCGGCAAGACCACACTCATCGGCATCATCACCTCGCTCATCAACAAGACCGCGGGCGAGGCGTGCGTGTTCGGCCACGATATCGACCGCGAGCTCGAGGCGGCCAAATCCTGCATCGGCGTCGTGCCGCAGGAGATCAACTTCAACATGTGGGAGACGCCCTTCACCATCGTGGTGAATCAGGCGGGCTTCTACGGCATTCCGCGCCCGGTGGCGCGCGTGCGCGCCGAGAAGTATCTGAAGCAGCTGCAGCTGTGGGACAAGCGCGGCGGCATCTCGCGCGCTCTGTCCGGCGGCATGAAGCGGCGCCTGATGATCGCGCGCGCGCTGATGCACGAGCCGCGCCTGCTGATCCTCGACGAGCCGACCGCCGGAGTCGATATCGAGATCCGCCGCTCGATGTGGGATTTCCTGCGCGAGATCAACGACCGCGGCACCACCATCATCCTCACCACCCACTACCTCGAGGAGGCCGAGACCCTCTGCCGCAACATCGCGATCATCAACGGCGGGCGCATCGTCGAACGCGACCGCATGTCGAGCCTGCTGCGGCGGCTGCATGTCCAGACGTTCGTGCTCAACGTGCGCGATGCGCTCGACGGCGCGCCGCGGATCGAGGGCTATGAGGCGGCGCTGATCGATGACCACACGCTCGAGATCGAGGTCTCGAAGGACGAGAGCCTGAATGACATCTTCGCGCGGCTGTCGGCGCTCGGCATCGAAGTGCTCTCGATGCGCAACAAGGTGAACCGCCTCGAGGAGATCTTCATGGCCCTGGTCGAAGGGCGCGGCCCCGACGACTCCGCCGGCGAGAGCGCGCCGGCCGCGACGCGCATCGCGGCCCCGCCCGCTGCGCGCGCCGGGGCGGGGGCGCGCCGGTGAGTACCGTGGCGCTGCCGGCCGCCGCCCCGCAGGTGCCGATGGGCGTGGTGCGCTGGATCGGCTTCAAGACCATCGTGATCCGCGAGTACGGGCGCATCATCCGCATCTGGGGACAGACCATCGTGCCGGCGGTGGTCAGCGCCACGCTCTACTTCGTCATCTTCGGCAACGTAGTCGGCCGCCGCGTCGGCGCCATGGACGGCTTCGATTACCGCCAGTACATCGCCCCCGGGCTGATCATGATGCAGGTGATCACCAACTCCTACGGCAACGTCGTGGCGTCGTTCTTCGGCGCCAAGTTCGGCAAGCACGTCGAGGAGATGCTGGTATCGCCGCTGCCGAACTGGGTGATCGTGGGCGGCTACGCCTGCGGCGGCGTGGTGCGCGGGCTGCTGGTGGGCGCGGCGGTCACCATCGTGTCGCTGTTCTTCGCGCACCTGCACGTGCACCACGTGCTGGTGATCCTCGCCGCGGTGCTGCTCACGTCGCTGATCTTCGCCCTCGGCGGCTTCCTCAACGCGCTGTTCGCCAAGAACTTCGAGCAGGTGAACTGGATCCCGACCTTCGTGCTGACGCCGCTCACTTATTTCGGCGGCGTGTTCTACTCGATCTCGCTGCTGCCCGACTGGGCCCGCCGGCTGTCCTACGCGAACCCGATCCTGCACATGGTGAGCGCGTTCCGCTACGGCTTCCTCGGCACTTCCGACGTCAACCTCGGTGTCGCCTTCGCGCTCATGGTGCTGGCGGCGGCGGCGTTGTTCGCGACCGCGGTGGCGCTGCTCGATCGCGGCACGGGAATCCGCGATTGACCACCCGGGTGGCGCTGGTGACCGCGCGGGCCGCGCGCGGTCTCGACGAGGACATGCCGCCGCTGACGGCGGCGCTCGCCGCCGCGGGCGCCGAGTCGCAGATCGTCGACTGGGACGATCCCAGGGTGGAGTGGGCGCGCTTCGACCTGGTGGTGCCGCGCTCGGCCTGGGATTACGCGGAGCGGCTGCCGGAGTTCCTCGCCTGGGCGGAGCGGGTCACGCGGCTCACCACCCTACTCAATCCGCTTCCCGTGGTGCGCTGGAACACCGACAAGCATTATCTGGGCGAGCTTGCGCGCGCGGGCGCGCCCGTGGTTCCCACCTGGTACGTCGAGCCGGGCGAGAATGCCGGGCGCAGGCTCGATGAGTTCCTCGCCGCCGATAGCTGCCGCGAGCTGGTGGTGAAGCCGGCCGTCGGGGCAGGGTCGCGCGATGCGCGCCGGCACCTGCGTGGCGAGCGCGCCGGGATCCTTGCGCACATCGGGCCGCTGCTCACCGCCCGGCGCAGCGTGATGCTGCAACCCTATCTCGAGAGCGTCGACCACGCGGGTGAGACCGCGCTCATGTACATCGACGGCCGCTTCAGCCATGCGATTCGCAAGGGTGCGCTGCTGCCGGCCGGCGCGCCGTCCACGGCCGGCCTGTTCGCCCCCGAAGAGATCGTCGCGCGCACACCGGGGGCCGATGAGCTTGCGGCCGCCGACCGCATCCTGACCGCGGCACCGTTTCAGAGACTCGTTTACGCGCGGGTCGACCTGCTGCGCGACCGCCAGGGCGCGCCACGCCTGCTGGAGCTCGAGCTCACCGAGCCGTCGCTGTTCCTCGCGCACGCGCCCGGCTCGGCCGGGCGCTTTGCGGCGGCGCTGCTTGCGAGTCTCGAGGGGCGCTAGCTCAGAAGAGCGCGGCGCTCTGCGCCAGGTTGAGTCTCTCGAGCAGCGCCTGGTAGCGGCGATCGTCCTGGAGAGGCTTGAAGTAGCTGTCGATGCGAATCGAGTTGACGGCCGGATCACCCGCGGCAAAGGCGGCATCGAGCGAGGCGAAAGCGCGCTCGGTCTCGCCGCGATAAGCGTAGATCTCCGCCAGCTCCGTCGGATAGCGTCCGCCCCATTTTCGCTTGAGCGCTGCGAGGCTGCGGTCCGAGATGTCCTGACGCCCGAGAGCATGGTAAGCGAGCGCCAGCCCGACCAGGCGCATCTCCTCGTCCGGCTCCTGCTCCGCCGCCTCGAGCGCCGCCCGCGGCTGACCGCGCGCCAGCAGCACGTCGACGAGCTGGGCATGAGCGCCGATGCCTTCCGGGGCGAGATCGATTCGGCGCCGCACGGCTGCCTCGGCCTGCCCGAGCTTCCCCTGGTAGAGATAGATCATCCCGAGGCGCGCATACGGCTGGAAGTTGAGCGGGTCGCGCACCCGGGCGCGCTCGCAGAACTCGAGGGCGCGATCGAGCTGGCCGAGATCGCGGGCAAGGCTGGCAGCCGATAGCAGCGTCGCGGGGTCGTCGGGGTCGGAGGCGAGAGCGGCCTTGAGCTCCGCCCCCGCGGCGGACCAGTCGCGGTCGAGGAGCCGGTCGACGGACGAGAGGGTCGCATGCGCCGGGGCCAGCGCCGGATCGAGGGACAGGGCGTGCTCCGCCGCCTGCCGCGCAGCCGCGGCTGCCGCGCGCACGTCTGCGATCGACAGCTCCTTGGTCAGCGGCTGACGCAGCAGGGCGTCGGCGTAGCCGGCCCAGGCGGGCGCGTAATCCGGCGCGAGGGTGAGCAGCTCACGGAAGCAGGCCAAGGCCTTGTCGGCATCGGCCGGCGTATTGCGCCGGGTGAAGAAGTGGCATTGCATCAACATGCCCCGGACCTCGGCGCTGGCGCGGGTTGCCGCGAGCGCCTGCCCGGCGTTGAGCTTGACCTGCAGCGTCTGAGTCACCGCGCGCGCGATCTCGTCCTCGACGCTGAAGACCTCCTTGAGCTCCCGGTCGTAGGTCTGCGACCAGAGGTGATAGCCGCTGTCGGCGCGGATCAATTGCGCCGTCACCCGCACCCGGTTGCCCGAGCGCCGGACGCTGCCTTCGAGCAGGTTGTCGACCCTGAGTGCCCGGGCGATATCGGCGACCGTGGTCGTCCTGCCCTTGAAGTAGAAGGACGAGGTGCGCGCCGGCACCCGCAGCTCCGAGCCCCTCGACAGCTGGTCGATGAGCTCCTCGGCGAGACCGTCGGCGAAATATCCGAGGTCCTGTTTCTCTGACAGGTCGAGGAAGGGCAATACCGCGATCGACGACGAAGCCGATGCAGACGGCGCCGCCGGCAGTCTGGCCGCGGCCGCGGGCGCCGCCACAGCCAGCGGCGTATGTTGGGTGCTGCGGATCAGGTAGTAAGCGATCCCGAGCGTCGCGGCTGCAACCGCGAGCGCCGTCCACACCAGGCGCGTGACCGGAGGTGCGGGCCGGAGCTCAGCCGCGCCCGGTGCCATCGCGGGCGCGACGGTCGGGCTCTGCGCGGTGGCTGCGTTGAGGGCGGAGCCGTTGGAGGCGGAGGCGGGGACAGAGCCGTTGGCGGGTAAACGGCCTGCTGCCGTGCCGTTCGCCACGTTCCCGACCGGCGCGACGAGCCGGTAGCCCTTGCGCGGCACGTGCTCGATGTAGATGGGGCGGTGACGGTCGTCGCCGAGAGTGCGCCGCAGGAGTCCTACCGCCTGGTAAACCGAGTCGGGTCCGACGACGACATCGGGCCACGCCTGCTCGAGCAGCTCCTCGACGCTGACCACGTGTCCGGCGCGGGCGATCAGGCACGACAGCACCCGCATGGCGCGCGGCTCGACCTTGATCGCGCGCCCCTCGCGCGCAATCACGTCGAGCTCGGGCTCGACTCGCCAGTCGCCGACCTGCACGGCGTCAGGCAAAGAGGACACGCAGCAATCCCCTGACAGCGGCCCGGAAGATCCGGATCGCTGTTCAGTATGCCCCCGTCAGCGGGCCACTGTCTTGGCGCAGCCTCGAGGTGGCGCGGGGCTTTACTTAAGAGGGTTGCGCTTCCTGTGTGTCCTTCATCATCGCCCCGGGCTCAGTACCGGGGCCCGAAAACGAAGCCATGGTTCAGGCCGTTGGTGTCGACCCACCAGCCGGTCACCTCACCGAAGGCGTTGATGGTCGACGGGCGGGTTCCGTCGAACACCACCGAATCGCTCGCCCCCGGCGCGTCAAAGCGCGTGATATGCCCATCGCGCGAGCGGGTGAAGCCGTGGAACGCGAGGTTTGAGTCTTCCCAGGCGCCGGTAGTCGCTCCGGCCGCGTTGATCGCATAGAAGACGTCGCCGCCGTTCGCGCCCTCATAGGCACCGGGAACCGAGATGGCGGGACTCATGGTGCCGTCGGGATAGCGGATGAAGCCGTAAGCCACGCCGTTGCCGTCGATGGTGTAACCGGCAATCACGCCCGCATCATTGATGCTGGCGGCCACCGTACCGAAGACGGCGTTGGGTCCGTCGAACGAGGTCACGGTACCGTCGCGGGTGCGCACGAACCCGTGCGAGACGCCGCCAGCGTCGGAGTAGCTACCGACCGCGGTGCCCGCATCGTTCAGGCAGGTCTCGAGGCACACCTGGGTGAAAACCGATCCGCTGGGATCGAAGCCTGTGATCTTGCCGTTCCACGAGCGCACGAAACCGTGGTACGTGTAGTTGGCGTCCACATAGAACCCGGCCGTGTCCCCCCAGTTGTTGATGCTGGCGGCCTGCGTTCCGGCAAAGGGAATCTGGGCGGCGCCGGTGGCGTCGAAGGTCGTGAAGCCGCCCCACGGATAGCGGATGAAGGCGTGAAAGACCAGGTTCGCGTCCTGGTACTGCCCGGCGATCGTGCCGAAGTCGTTGACGCTGTAGGGCTCGGTGCCCTCGAAGAGGTTGGCGCCGAGCCCGGCGCCCGGCGCGTCGAAGGTGGTGACGCGCCCGTCCCACGTGCGGATGAAACCGTGCGGAACGACATTGCTGTCGGTGTAAAAGCCGACCACCGTTCCCTCGTCGTTGTTGGCCAGGGGCTCCGTGCCGCAGTTGAGCCCGCAGATGGGTGAGGCGGTGGTAGCCGCGCCCGGGATGTCGAATGAGACGAGCTTCGGCGGCCCGGGCTGGGCGCCCTGCCGGCACGATGAGGACCGGCGCGCCCGCCAGCAGGACCGTGATGACCTTTCTCAGATTCATGGGTTCTCCCTCCCCGTTCTGGTTGGTTGAATTGCGTGAGCTGACAGCCTTCCGAGGCCAACTCTCGATCCGGCCGCGGCGGCGGAGCCTGAAGGTTTCCGAAAGGTTGTCTGAAAGATCTGCCGACGCTGGCCGGCCGGAAGCGCCTCCCCGTCGGAGCGGGTCATTGCGGCACCTCAAATATGTGAGGCAGCACACACAAAAGAGCCAATAACCCTTTGTAGCAACAAAACTTTCACATCCCTGTCACGCCGCTGTCGCGCTGCAGCGAGAACCTGTAGCGCGTATGAAAGCGCCCGGACTCAACGCCTTCATGGCCCGGATCGATGCGGCGGAATACGGCCTTTGCCGTGCGCTGAATCGCGGGGCTGCGTTCGCCATTCCGCGCCACGTTTTCAGGATCGCGAGCCGCCTCGGCGACGGGATCGTCTGGTACCTCCTCATCGTGCTGCTGCCGATCCTGTACGGAGCGGCCGCGCTTCGCCCCGCGATCGTGATGGCGCTCACCGGCGTGCTGGGGCTCACGCTCTACACGCTGCTCAAGCGCGTCTTCGTGCGCGAGCGCCCGTTCATCACCCACTCCGCGATCGACCTGAAGGGCGCGCCGCTCGACCGTTACAGCTTCCCCTCGGGCCACACGCTGCACGCCGTGTCCTTCACCTGGCAGGCTACCGCGCACTTCCCCGAGCTCGGCTGGGTGCTGGTGCCGCTCGCCGCCCTGATCGCCGGCTCGCGGGTGGTGCTCGGCCTGCACTACCCCTCCGACGTGCTCGCGGGGGCGGCGATCGGCGCGGCGCTCGCGGAACTCGGCACGTCCCTGGCTTAGAATCCCGAGGATGACCCCTCGTACGGCGGCGCGCCTGCGGCGCGCGAACCCTTAGGCTTTGCGCGTCCTTTTCATCTCGGACGTCTACTTTCCACGCGTCAACGGCGTCTCCACCTCCATCCGCACTTTCCGCCAGGACCTCGCGGCCCACGGCGTGGAGACGCACCTCGTCGCGCCGCGTTACGAGGCCGCGCCGGCGGCGGAGGAGCCCGGGGTGCTGCGCGTGCCCTCGGCGGGCGTGCCGCGCGACCCTGAGGACCGCCGCATGCGCTGGGGCGCGCTGACGCGCGCCCTCGATGCGCTCGCGCCGTCCGCCTTCGATCTGGTGCACATCCATACACCCTTCATCGCCCACTACGCCGGCGTGCGATTCGCGCGCCGCGCCGGCATTCCCTGTGTCGCGACCTACCACACCTTCTTCGAGGAGTACCTGCATCACTATCTGCCGGTGCTGCCGCGCCGGGTCGGTCGCTGGCTCGCGCGCAGCTTCACCCGCTCGCAGTGCGACGACGTGCGCGGGCTGATCGCGCCGTCCGAACCGATGCGCGCGGTGCTGCTCGACTATGGGGTCACGACGCCGATCCACGTGCTGCCCACCGGACTTCCGGGCGACCGCTTCCGCGCCGGAGATGCGCGCGCCTTCCGCGCGCGCGCCGGGCTCCGGGAGGATGCGCGGCTCGTAACCTACATCGGGCGCGTGGCGCACGAGAAGAACATCGGGTTTCTGGTGCAGATGTTCGCCGAAGTGCGCAGGCGCGTGCCGCAGGCGGTGCTGGTGATCGCCGGCGAGGGCCCGGCGCGCGCAGCGCTGCAGCAGCAGGTGTCGAGCCTCGGCCTCACCCCTCACGTGCACTTCGCCGGCTATCTCGACCGCGACACGGTGCTGCTCGACTGCTATGCGGCGGCCGACGTATTCGTGTTCGCCTCGCGCACCGAGACGCAGGGACTGGTGCTGCTCGAGGCCATGGCTCAGGGCGCGCCCGTCGTCTCGACCGCCGAGCTCGGCACACGTTCGATCCTCGTGCCGGGGAGCGGCGCGCTGGTGGTCCCGGAGGAACAGGAGGCGTTTGCCGCCGCCGTGGTGCGCGTGCTCGGGGATCGCGAGCTTCACCAGGAGCTCTCGCAGCGCGGACGCGCCTACGCGCGCAGCTGGTCTTCCTCCGCCATGGCAGGACGGCTGACCGAGCTCTACGGGACGCTGCGCAGCGCGCCGGGTGCGGCGCGCGCTGCGGCCTGAGCGCCGCGGCGGGAAGAGACGTGTCGACGTCGGCATGCCCCTTTCCCGTGACCGAGGACTTCCGGCCGCCGCTCTGGCTGCGCAATGCCCACGTGCAGTCGATTCTGGCGACCACCTTCGTGCGGCGCGGCCGCATCGAGCGCCAGGCGGCGCCGCTCGTCGGCGCGCAGCGCGAGCTGTTGCTCGAGTGCGGCGCGGGCGTGCGGCTGCAGTGCTTCATCTCGAGCCCGCCACAGAGCAGCGGAAGACCCATCCTGGTGCTGCACGGCTGGGAGGGGAGCCACGAGTCGATCTACGTGCTCTCGCTCGCGCAGCTGCTGTTCGAGCGCGGCTTCGAGGTGGTGCGCCTCAACCTGCGCGACCACGGCGAGACCCACCACCTGAACCGCGAGCTGTTCCATTCCTGCCGCCTGCCGGAAGTGATCGGCGCGGTGCAGGCGCTGCAGGCGCGTTTCCCGGGCCGCCCGCTCACCGGGGTCGGCTTTTCGCTCGGCGGCAACTTCCTGCTGCGCGTGGCGGCCGCGGTGCGCGAGTCGGCGCTCGATCTCGCCGGGGTCATCGCCATATCGCCGGTGCTCGAGCCGACCGAGACGCTGGTTGCGCTCGAGACGGCCATGCCGGGCTACCAGGGATTCTTCGTGCGCAAGTGGCGGCGCTCGCTGCGCAAGAAACAGGCGGCGTGGCCCGACAGCTACGATTTCGCGCAGGTGAGCGGCGGTCTGCGGGAGATGACGGCGGAGCTGGTACGGCGCCACTCCGAGTTCGCGACGCTCGAGGAATATCTCAACGGCTACTCGATTACCGGCGAGCGGCTCGCCTCACTCGCGGTGCCCGCGCACATCCTCACCTCGCTCGACGACCCGATGATTCCGGTGGGGGGACTCGCGCGGCTGGCGCGCCCGGCCGCCCTGCGGGTCACGGTCACGCGTTATGGCGGGCACTGCGGCTTCATCGAGTCGCTCGCAGGCCTCACCTGGGCGGAGCGGTTCGTGTTGGCGTTGGTTGATCGGCCGAAAACGCCTGCGGCCTTTTCAGCCGTGGCTTAATTCTCAAGCGCTGCGTTTCTCGTCGAAGCGCAGCACCGGCTGGCCGCTGGTCACGGTCACGGCTCCCTCGATGACCGCGCCGCGCGCGATCGCGACCGTGCGGGCGATGATGTCGGCCTGGATCACCGCCGTAGCGCCGACCTCGAGCGTCTCGTCGATGACGAGCCTCCCGGTCACGCGCCCGGCGATCACCGCGGCGCGCGCATGCACTTCGCCGTGCCACTCGGAATTGGCCGCCATGCTGAGGGCGCCGCCGATGCGCCCGTCGCCCCGCACGGCGCCGCAAACTACCAGGGGGCCCAGAGTCTCGAGGTCGCCGGCAACACGGCTCCCGGGCGCGACGAAGGTCGGCGCATCGCCGAGCTGGTCGAGCATTCTGCGACGCTGCGTGTCCTCACCCACTTACAGTGCTCCCGGGAAGCTGCGGGGTCATAATACGAGCCGCCAGGGGATGAGAATGCCGACCATCATCACATTCCGAGCATGCAGCGCCGCGCTGGCCGCGGCACTGCTCACAGTTGCAGGATGCAGCGCGGAGCAGCAGGACTGGCGCGCCGCCGAGGCGGCCGGAACCAGCGAGGCTTACAAGCATTTCCTCGAGCAGCACCCGGACAGCGAGCTCTCGGGGAAGGCGCGCGAGCGGGTAGGCGAGTTCGCCGAGGATCGTGACTGGCAGGAGGCCGGCAAGCTCGGTACCGCCGATGCCTACCGGGCATTTCTTACGGCGCATCCTGACGGCCGCTGGTCGCAGGAAGCGCGGATCCGCGTCGAGAGCTTCGCGCTCGGGTCGAT
>Ga0187766_10000648_pt1 | contig 19579 bp, 15 predicted proteins | sample 0216_QUI02_MP05__4_FD_132971 | JGI IMG/M metagenome (GOLD analysis project Ga0187766, IMG submission 132971) | Tropical peat soil microbial communities from peatlands in Department of Meta, Colombia - 0216_QUI02_MP05_20_MG | ecosystem: Environmental > Terrestrial > Soil > Wetlands > Peat ... | reverse complement strand
CCGAGCTGCTGATTCTCGACGAGGCGACGGAAGGCCTCGCGCCGCAAATCGCTCGCGAGATCTGGCGCATCATCGGCGAGATCCGCAGCCGCGGCATCGCGACGCTGATCGTCGACAAGAACTACGCGGCAGTTGCGACGATCGCCAATCGCAACGTGATCCTGGTCAAGGGTCGCGTGGTGTTCGAGGGAGACGGCGCGACGCTCAAGGCGCAGCCGGACGTGCTGCACCGGCACCTCGGCGTCTGAAGAAGGGCGGTCGTGGTGTTCGTCACCGTTGCCGGGCACCGCATCGAGTACGAGCGGATCGAGGTGACGCGCTCGGGACGCCCGACGCTCGTCTTTCTGCACGAGGGCCTTGGTTCGGTATCGATGTGGAAGAGCTTCCCGGGCGACGTGGCGCACGCGACCAACTGCAACGCGGTTATGTACTCTCGCTATGGATATGGAGACTCGGACTCTCTCGTGGCGCCGCGTGGCGTGCGCTACATGCACGACGAGGCACTCGTCGCGCTGCCGGAGCTGCTGGACCGCCTCGCCATCGATCGGCCGATCCTCGTCGGGCACAGCGATGGCGCGTCGATCGCGATCATCTACGCGGGGGCGTCCGGCCGTGACGTTGCTGCGCTGGTTCTCATGGCGCCCCACGTGCTTGTCGAGGATATCTCGACCCGAAGCATCGCCGAGGCAAAAACGGCGTACGAAACAACCGAGCTACGAGAGAAGCTCGCCCGTCATCACCGCGACGTCGATTCCACGTTTAGGGGCTGGAACGACATCTGGCTGCACCCCGACTTCCGTCGCTGGAATATCGAGGAGTACTTGCCGAACATCGCCTGCCCGGTGCTGGCGATTCAAGGCGAAGACGACGAATACGGGACCATGGATCAGCTCGCGCGCATCGAGCGCCGGGTGCCCGACGTCGAGCTTCTCGAGCTGGCCGACTGCAGGCACTCGCCGCACAAGGACCAGCCCGCCGCGGTGATCGAAGCAGTGCGGCGTTTCGTCGACCGGATCACGAGCGACGACCGGATGTGAAGAGCGGGTACGCGCTTGCCGCTGGCTGAACTCTCCCGCGGCAAGTCGGTCTAGGTATTGCGCTTTACGACCAAGCTGGTTAAGTGGCACGATTTGTCGGCGATGGGCTCACGCCCGTCGCCGGCTGCCGCGCGGAGGTTCCAGATGCCCAGTGTCGTCCTCAATGTCAACGGCAGCGCGCACACCGTGGAGGTGCGCGAAGTCGGCGAACCGCTGCTCTTCGTGCTGCGCAACCAACTCCGGCTGACTGGCGCCAAGTACGGCTGCGGGGTGGGACAGTGCGGAGCATGCACGGTGCTGATCGACGGCGAGGCCGTGCGCTCCTGCCGCGTGCCCGTGGGCACGGCAGAGCGCAGGGCGATCACCACCATCGAGGGCCTGGGGTCGGAGGCGAAGCCGCATCCGCTGCAGGCCGCTTTCATCGAGGAGCAGGCCGCCCAGTGCGGCTACTGCATCAGCGGCATGGTGATGAGTTGCGCGGCGCTTCTCGCCAAGAATCCCAGGGCGACGCGCGACGAAGCAAAGCAGGCGCTCGCCGACAATCTTTGCCGCTGCGGAACGCACCAGCGCATCTTGAATGCTGTCGCGCGAACGGTGGGAGCGAAGACTTGAGCGCCGTGATTTCGCGCCGTGACTTCTTGAGGACGAGTGGCGCGCTCGTCGTCGGCTTCACGCTCGACGGTGCGGCGCTCGCCCAGCGTCAGCCCGCAGCGGAAAAGGCGCTCGGCAAGACGCTGGATCCGAGCGAGGTCGACGCCTTCCTCGCGATCAACGCCGAAGGCACCGTCACGATCTACTGCGGCAAGGTCGATCTTGGACAGGGATTGCGCATCGCGATTCGCCAGATGGTGGCGGAGGAGCTGGGTTGCGGTGTCGAGCGCATCGCGATGGTCGAAGGCGACACTGCGCTCACTCCCGATCAGGGCGCTACGGCGGGAAGCGCCGGCGTGATGCGTGGCGGGGTGCAGATTCGTCAGGCTGCCGCCACCGCGCGTGAGGCTTTGCTCGGCCTGGCGGCGGAGCGGCTGAGCAAGCCTCGCGGGGAGCTGGAAGTCACTGGCAACGCGGTGCGGCCGAAGTCCGGTGGGGCGGGTGTGGGCTTCGCTGAGCTCGTTGGCAACCGGCGCTTCGGTCTCAAGGTCGACCCCAAGGCGCCGCTCAGGGATCCTGCGAGCTACACGGTAGTCGGCAAGCCGCTGCAGCGTCCCGACGTGCCCGCGAAAGTGACGGGCCGCCATCAGTTTGTGCACGATCTGGTCGTCGACGGCATGCTGCACGGGTCGGTCGTTCGGCCGCCCGCGGTCGGCGCCAAGCTACTCGATGTCGACGAGGCACCGATCAAGTCGATTCCCGGCGCACGGGTGGTTCGCGTGAAAGATTTCCTCGGTGTCGTTGCCGGTTCCGAATGGGATGCGATGTCGGCTGCGCGCGCGCTGAAGGCACGCTGGTCGGAGGCGAGCGCGCTCATCGGCGATGTGGCCGTGCGCGCATGGATGAAGGCCGGCCCGCTCGAGGGCGACGAGGCTCTGGTGAAAAAGGGCGATGCGAAGACTGCGCTCGCGGCCGCGAGCAAGCGACTGTCTGGAGAGTACTACTGGCCGATGCAGTCGCACGCGTCGATGGGCCCGTCGTGCGCGATCGCCGACGTGCGCGACGGCAAGGCGACGATCTGGAGCGCGTCGCAGGCGACCCACCGGTTTCGCGAGACGATCGCAGGCCTGCTCGGGCTGTCGCGCGACGCCGTGCGCGTGATCTACGTCGACGGCTCCGGCTGCTACGGCATGAACGGCCACGACGATGCGGCCGCCGATGCGGCGCTGCTCTCCCGCGCGGTCGGCAAGCCGGTGCGGGTGCAATGGACGCGCGAGGACGAACTCGGCTGGGACCCCAAGGGTCCGCCGCAACTTCTGGCGCTGGAAGGCGCGCTCGATGAGCAAGGTCGGATCGCGGCGTGGCGCACCGAGATGTGGCTGCCGAAGGCGACGGCGAGCCTTCCCAACATGCCGCTGCTCGGCCCCGAGGCGGCGGGGATGACGCAGGCGCCAGGTATCGTCACCGGTCTCATCAGCCAAAACGGCAATCCGCCCTATGCGGTCGCCAACCAGGAAGTCGTCGTGCACTGGCTCAAGGACGCGCCGCTGCGCCCTTCGAATCTGCGCGCGCCGGGCAAGGTCGCCAACGGCTTCGCCGTCGAGAGCTTCACCGATGAGCTCGCCGCTGCCGCCCGCCGCGACGCGCTCGAGTTCCGGCTCGCAGGGCTCTCCGATCCGCGCGGCATCGAGGTGGTGAAGCGCGCCGCCGCCCTGATCGGCTGGCAACCGCGTCCGTCACCCGGGCCGGGAGGCGTCGGCCGCGGCATGGCGTACCTGCACTACAAGAACAACGAGACCTACATCGCGATGGCGATGGAGGTCGAGGTCAGCAAGGTGTCGGGTGCGATCCGCGTGCGCCGCGTCGGCTGTGCGCACGACTGCGGGTTGGTCATCAATCCTGACGCGCTCAAGGCACAGATCGAGGGCGCCATTTTGCAGACGCTCTCACGCGCGCTGCACGAGGAAGTGAAATTCGACCGCACGCGAGTGACGAGCGTGGACTTCGCGAGCTACCCGATCCTGCGCTTTCCCGAGGTGCCGGAGATCGCGGTCGACCTCGTGGTGCGACCGACCGAGCCGCCGCTGAGCGGGGGCGAGCCGGCATCCACGCCGGTGGCTGCTGCGCTTGCCAACGCCGTGTTCGATGCGGCGGGCGTGCGCTTGCGCACGGTGCCGTTCACAACGGAGCGGGTTCGCGCTGCCATCGGGTAGCGGCGGGGCGGGGTGGTATACGGCGCGGACGTTGCAGGATAGTCCGCATTCGCAGGCGAACGCCTTTCCGTTTCTATTCGTAGTATGACGACAGGAGCACCGAATGACCGCCTTTCTGCTGCCGCTGATCATGGCCGTTAGCATCGTTGCCATCGCCACGCCTGCCGAAGCAGACCCGCTGCAGTATCCGTCGACGCCCAAGCGGCCCGTCGTCGAGACGTACCAGGGTGTAAGCGTCAGCGACGACTACCGCTGGCTCGAGGACGACAAAGCTGCCGACGTAAAGACGTGGGTAGCCGAGCAGAACCGCTTGACTCGAAGCTTTCTCGAGGCGATTCCGCAGCGTGCCGAAATCGCGCGGAGAGTCGAAAAGCTGGAGCTCGAGCGGACGGTCAATCGCTATGGATTCCAGCTTCGGAGCAAGCTATTTGCATTCAAGTTCATGCCCCCGGCGAATCAGCCTCTGCTGGTAGTCCTTCCGCGGGACGGCGACACCAGCAAGGAGCGCGTGCTGCTGGATCCGGTGCGGCTCGACCCGCGCGGACGAACGACCATCGACTTCTTCAAGGCGTCCTACGACGGCAGGTACGTCGTCGTTTCGCTTTCCGAGGACGGTAGCGAAGACGGCACAGCTTACGTGTACGAGGTCGCCACCGGGCGCAGGCTGCCCGAATCTCTCCCGCGCGTGACCTACCCCACCGCGGGAGGCAGCGCCGAATGGTCCGCGGACAGCAAGGGCTTCTACTACACGCGCTATCCGCTGCCGGGAGAGCGCCCCGACGCCGATCGCTACTTCTATCAGCAGGTGTACTTCCACAAGCTGGGGACGCCGGTCGGCGAGGATCGCCATGTCATCGGCCGCGAGTTTCCGCGCATCGCCGAGATCGCGCTGGTCGGCAGTCGTGACGGGAAGTACCTGATCGCCGAGGTGCGCAACGGTGACGGCGGCGAGGTCGCGTTCCACTTGCGCAATCCCGGCGGGAAGTGGACGCAAGTAGCCGGCTTTGCCGACGGCATGAAGCGAGCCGCGGTTGGCGAGGACGGGCGCCTCTACGCGATGACGATCAAGGACGCACCGCTCGGCCGTATCATTTCGATGCCGCTGTCGACGCCTCGACTTGCCGATGCGCGCATCGTGGTCCCCGAAGCGTCGATCGTCGCCGAAGAGTTCCTTCCGACCCGCTCCCGGCTCTACGTCAAGTATCGGGACGGCGGCCCGTCGTTCGCGCGCGTGTTCACGCTCGACGGCACGCCGCTGGGCGACGTGCCGACCGAGCCGGTGTCCGCGGTCCAGCTCGGCATCCGGCTGGCCGGCGACGACGTGCTGATGGGGACGATGAGCTATGTTTCGCCGCCGGCGTGGTTCCGTTACGACGCCCGTGCCGATCGCTTGCTGCCGACGCAATTGAACGGTAAGCCATCGTTCGATTTCAGCGACGCGCAGGTGACCCGCGTCACCGTTCAGTCGAAGGACGGCACGCGCGTTCCTATGAACATCCTGCACCGCAAGGGCATCGTGCTCGACGGCCGCAACCCGGTGCTTCTGTATGCCTACGGCGGATACGGTATCAGCATGCAGCCCTGGTTCGATCGGCGCAACCGCCTGTGGCTCGATTATGGCGGGGTTTTTGCCGTCGCCAACGTTCGCGGCGGCGGCGAATTCGGCGAGCCTTGGCACGAAGCCGGCAAGCTCACGCACAAGCAGAACGTGTTCGACGACTTCGACGCGTGCATGCGCTATCTCGTCGACGCGAAATACACGACACCTGAGCGCCTCGCCATAAGGGGCGGCAGCAACGGCGGGCTCACCATGGGCGCTGCGCTGACGCAGCATCCGGAGGCGATGCGAGCCGTCGTCAGTCAGGTGGGCATCTATGATTCCTTGCGCTGGGAGACGCAGCCAAACGGCGAGTTCAACACCACCGAGTTCGGTTCGACCAAGGATCCCGAGCAGTTCCGCGCCCTGTATGACTATTCTCCGTTGCTGAACGTGCGCAGCGGGATTGCGTATCCGGCCGTCCTGCTGACCACGGGCGCGAACGACGGGCGCGTTGCGCCGTTCGAGTCGCGCAAGATGGCTGCGCGCCTGCAAGCCGCGACGACATCATCTGCACCGATACTTCTGCGAACGGAGGCGACCGCGGGGCACGGAATCGGTACGGCGCTGTCGACGCGGATTCAGGAGCAAGCCGATGTCTTCACGTTCCTCGTCGATCAGCTCGGCATCCCCGGGCCGGTTGCGGCGCCGCCATCGACACAAGCCGGTCACTGACGTGGCATCGGGGCCGGGCCCCAACTAGCGGTGGCGACCATGGTGGGTCTCGCATTGCGCCGGCCGCAGCCGGCGCGTCAATCCAACGGTGAGGGAAACGAGCGATGAGGATGCTATCCAGATTGGTCTTAACGAGTGCTCTCGCGCTCGTCACGGGGTGCGTGCCGACCGCCCCGTTCCGAACGGCTTGGAACGCTGCCTCAACAGCCTCGCCGCCGCCGGATTGCGAGGCGGGCCCGACAGGGTCGCCCGCGGCGGAATTGCCCAATCACGAGCGCGCTACGGTGGGGTCGCTGGGGTATGACCTGTACTTCGTCGAGTTCGACGAGCAGGGCCTGCTCTACCCCAGGGGGCTGCCGGGTGTCGGGATTGCCTCGTGTCACATCGAGGCGCTGATGCGGGACCTCGAGGGCCTTGCCCGGTCCGAAGCCGGATTGAGCATCGTGGTGTACGTGCACGGCTGGAAGCACAACGCTGCCGACAGCGATGACAACGTGAAGACCTTCCGCCAGCTGCTTCTCGACGCCGCCCTCGTCGAGCAGGGCAAGCAGCGGGACTTTGGCTTGTCGGTCCACCGAGTGGTCGGCATCTATGTGTCGTGGCGCGGCAAGTCGCTCACCCTGCCCGAACCTTTTCTCTCGTTCACTTTCTGGGATCGGAAAGCGACGGCGCAGCACATTGCCGAAGGCGAGAGTCGGGTCCTGTTCGCGCGGTTGCGTGGCTTCTACGAACAGCAGAACCAACCCGCCACGCCGGACCAAGGAGAAAAGAAGGTCCTGCTGATCCTATTGGGTCACAGCTTCGGCGGGCTGATTCTGCTCGAGGCCGTTTCACAATCGCTGATAACGAGCCTTTTCGAATACGATGCAACGCCCGGCCAACAGAATGTCATTCCCCGCTTCGGGGACATGATCATCCTCGCCAATCCCGCCGTCGAGGCGCTGCGATATACGCCGCTACACCGTGCTGCGGCAGTACAGCGTTACGATCACTACCAGAGCCCGATCTTCGTATCGGTCACATCGACCGCAGACTGGGCTACCGGCACGGCGTTCCCTGCCGGACGCTTGCTCGACAATTTCTTCGAGACGACGCTGTCGGATGAGGAGCGCAATGCCAACAAGAAGACGATGGGACACATGGACCCCTATATCACCCATCAGCTGCTGATGCGTCCGGACGGGGTCGAGACCTGCCCGGGCTGGAAACCCGTCGACCCCAACGCGCCGTCGATCGATCAGGAGCGAATGAACCTGAGTTTGGAACGCGACAACTCCAGGCGATTTTTCGACGCTGCGTCGCCGGCGCTTCAGCCCGGATGGCAGCGCGAGTTTTGCGGCAACACAGTGCTCAAGCAGCTCAAGACTGATCCCAATTCTCCGGTATGGAACGTGACCACGGACGGTTCGATCATCCCCGGCCACAACGAAATCACTCAACCCGTGTTCGTCAACTTCGTGCGCCAACTCTACCACGACACGGTCATTTACCCGATCATCATGCAGCAGATGCAGGCGAAGTAAGAGAGCGAGTCTTGACGCCCACGATCAGGATGTCGCCTTCGCGCGCTGCCTCCCGCTAACGCATCGTCAGCCCGCCGTCAGCGGCGAGCACCTGCCCGGTGACGTAGCTCGCCGCGTCGGAGGCGAGGAAGACGAAAACCGGGGCGATCTCCTCGGGTTCCGCCCAGCGGCCGAGGGGAATGCGCTCCAGGTACTTGCTCTTGAAGCGCTCGTCGGTGCGGATTGTTTCCGTCATCGGTGTCGCGGCGCCGGGAGCGATCGCGTTGACCGTAATCGCGTGCTTGGCCAGCTCTTTCGCCGCGGAGAGCGTCATTCCCACGATCCCCGCCTTGGCAGCGCTGTAGTTGATCTGGCCGATCGTGCCCAGCAAGCCTGCCGTCGACGTGACGTTGATGATGCGCCCGTAGCGGCGCTCGATCATGCCCGCTGCGACGGCCTGCAGGCAGTTGAACGTCCCCGTGAGGTGCACTGCGATGACTTCGTCCCATTGCGCTTGGTTCATCTTGTGCAGCATCGCGGGACGAGTGATGCCGGCGTTGTTAACCAGGATGTCGATGCGGCCGAAGCGTCGCATGACTGCATCGACCATGGCATCGACCTGATCGCGCCGCGAAACGTCGCAGCCAACGGCGATCGCGTCGGCTCCGCCGGCGCGCAATCCCGAAGCCAGCGCTTCGGCCCCGCCGGGACGGAGATCGACGGTGCAGACGCGAGCGCCTTCGTCGGCGAATGCCTTGGCAACCGCGGCGCCGATGCCTTGCGCGGCGCCGGTGACGATCGCCGTCCTGCCTTTCAACAGCATGCCTCGCCTCGGAGTCGTGTCGCCCGCAGGAAGTCGAACACGGACGTGTCCGTGCGCGATGGTCGCGCCCGCGGCGCGCGGGTGGTACAGGCCGAGTCGCTACTGTGCGGTAGGAGCGACGCGCGGGCCTTGATCGAGGTCAAACCGATCGGCGGACCGCGGATTCTGATCGTTCGGCTCGCTACCGGGAGTTCGGGCGCTCGCGCGCCGCTGCAGACTTCGCTCGCGCAGGCGATCGCCGTGCTACGACTCGCTGCTGGCGCTCGATGAGCCGCAGCATGGTGGCGAGCGTGATCGAACTGAACGTCGCCTTGGCGATTTCGTCGATTTCGGAGAGCACGACGCCGAGCGCAAGACCGACCGGCGTGAGCTCGCCCGCTTCGCGTCGGCCGCCGTCGGGAAGACCAAGCTCCTCGAAAGTCTGGATCACGTCCATCAGCGTGAGCCTCCGCACATTGCCGGCGAAGCGATAGCCGCCTCCGGCGCCGCGCACCGATTCCACGATGCCGGCGCGGGCGAGCTCGGACAGGACCTTGGCCAGGTGGTGAGACGAGACGCCGTACTTGTCAGCGATCTCCGCCGCCGAGACATGGCGCTCCGGATCGGCGGCGAACTCCAGCACGCTGTACAGCGCAAGGTAAGTGTTCTTCTGCAGCTTCACGCCGCGCACTCCATGCCGGCCTCTGCCCTCACCCCTTCCCCTCTCCCGGAGGGAGAGGGGTTTCGCTCAGCCGTCAAGATCCATCTCCAGCGGAATGAACGGACCGGCCATCATGCCCTGGCTGCGGAAGAAAGACAGGATCAGCGTGTTGTCGCGGGCGAGCAGCGTGCGCACCTTGCTCACCCCGGCCCGCCGGAAGCTCGCGCAGATCGCCTCGAGCAGGCGAGCGCCGATCCCGGCCTGGCGGAAATCCGGATCGACGTCGATCGCGAACACCCAGCCGCAGGGCGGCGAGCCGAACTCCCAGTCGCGCACCTCACCGATCACCATTCCGGCGACGCGTCTCCCCGCCTCCGCCACCAGGAACTGGCGCTCGGCCCTTCCGTTGCCGCCGTAGCGGCTGAACAGCGAGCGCCAGTAGTCGCGCTTCTCCAGGCCGGTCACCGTCGCATCGATCGCGACGATCTGCGGCAGGTCCTCGCGCCGAACGCGCCGGATGACGACCGGCGACGCGGCCTCCTGCCGGACTGCAGTGCGGCGAGCGTCCCCGCGTCGGGAGGGTCGGGAGGGGGCTCTCAGGGCGGCCAAAGGGCTCTCGGGCGGGAAAGCGTGACCCAGATCAAATCCATAGGCGCATTCCGGTACCAGAATGAGCCTTAAAGCGATTCTAGCTGTTTACCGCGCCGCATGGCGAGGCTTCCCGCGTCTAAGGAGGATTCGATGAAACCGTCCCTGACCGCCGGGGTGAGCATCACCTCCAAGCTCACCGTCGACCGCGATCGCACCATCAGCTTCATGGGCGAGAAGGCCCGCGTTTACGCCACACCCATGCTGGTGCGCGACGTCGAGATGGCCTCGCGCGAGCTGCTGCTCAAGCATCTGGATCCAGGCGAGGACTCGGTCGGAACCCGCGTCGAGCTCGATCACCTTGCCGCGACGCTGCTCGGGATGCCCGTCGAGCTCAAGGTGACGGTGACCGAGGTCAACGGCCGCGCGGTCACGCTCGAAGTCGAAGGCCGCGACAGCGTCGATGCGATCTGCCGCGGCAAGCACAAACGCTTCATCGTCGACGTCAAGACCACCGAGGCGCGGCTCGCCGCCAAGGCGCAAAAGGCCGGGCTCGCATGAGCCCGCCGCGGCGAAGCCGAGGCCCGAAGGGCGCGACGGCGGGCGAATGCGGCGCGAGGCCGACGCGCGGCGTAGCTTATTTGTGCGGAAGGTCCAAGGAGGCCGAGACGTGAAATCTGTGGCGAGCGACGTCCGCCACATCCCGACGTACTGCTACCAGTGCGTCGCGGGGCCGGATTTGCTCACGGTGAAGGTTTTGGACGGCGTGGCGACGGAAGTAGAGCCCAACTTCTGCGCCGCGGGCGTGCATCCCGCGCAAGGCAAGGTGTGCGTGAAGGCTTTCGGTCTGGTGCAGAAGACGTACAACCCGAATCGCGTCCTGACGCCGATGAAGCGCACCAACCCGAAGAAGGGACGCGAAGAGGATCCGCGCTTCGTGCCCGTCTCGTGGGACGAAGCCCTGGGGCTCGTCGCTGCGCGCTTGAGACGAGTGCGCGAGCAGGGGCTGCTCGACGAGTCGGGCTATCCTCGCGTCGGCGCGAGCTTTGGCGGAGGCGGCACGCCTCAATCCTACATGGGCACCTTCCCGGCTTTCCTCGCCGCGTGGGGACCGGTCGACATGGGCTTCGGCTCGGGGCAAGGCGTGAAGTGCTACCACTCGGAGCACCTCTACGGCGAGTTCTGGCATCGCGCCTTCACCGTCTCGCCCGACACGCCGCTGTGCGACTACCTGATCTCGTGCGGCGCCAACGTCGAGGCGTCCGGCGGTGTGGTGGGCGTCTGGCGGCATGCAGAAGCGCGGGCACGAGGTATGAAGCGCGTGCAGGTCGAGCCGCACTTGTCGGTCACCGGTGCGTGCTCGGCGGAGTGGATCCCGATCAAGCCCAAGACCGATGCGGCGTTTCTGTTTGCGCTCATTCACGTACTGCTGCACGAATTGCCGCGCGAGCGACTCGACGTCGCTTTCCTCAAGCTGCATACCGCGTCGCCATACCTGGTCGGACCGAACGGTTATTACCTGCGCGATCGCGTTACTCGAAAGCCGCTGGTCTGGAATGAGGACCGTGAGACCGCAGTGTCTTTCGATACGCCCGACGTGAGCGGAGCGCTGGACGGGCGCTACGAACTGGACGCGCTCGAGATCGGCCCCGACGGGGAAGTCCTGGGCGACGGTTGGCTCATCGGCGAGAGCGCATTCGCCAAGCTGGTCGCGCACGTCGAGCCATACTCACCGGAATGGGCGGAATGCATCTGCGATGTGCCGGCAGCTACCACGCGCCGCATCGCCAAGGAGTTCGTCGGTCACGCGCGCATCGGCGAAACGATCGAGATCGAAGGCCTGCGCCTGCCGTATCGTCCCGTGGCGGTGAGCCTGGGCAAGACAGTCAACAACGGCTGGGGCGGCTACGAATGCTGCTGGGCCCGCACCGTGCTCGCCGCGCTGGTTGGCGGCTTGGAGGTCCCCGGCGGAACGCTCGGCACGACGGTGCGCTTGAATCGCCCTCTCTCCGAGCGGCTGCAAAGCGTGCAGCCGGGGCCCGACGGCTTCATGGCTTATCCGCTTAACCCGACCGACAAGGCGCGCTGGTCATCGAACCCCAACATCCGCAACGCGTATCGAACCATGATTCCGCTCGCCGGCGACGGTCCATGGAGCCAGGCGCTGGGCCCAACGCACTTCTCGTGGATGTTCATGGACGACACGCCCAAGGGTCTGCCGCGCGTCACGCCGCCTGACGTGTGGTTCGTCTATCGTACCAACCCGGCGATCTCGTTCTGGGACACGCGGGCGATCGGCGACAGGATGGCGCGCTTCCCCTTTGTGGTGGCGTTCGCCTATACCCGCGACGAGACCAACCATTTCGCGGACCTGCTGCTGCCCGACGCCACCGATCTGGAAAGCCTGCAGTTGATCCGGATCGGCGGATCGAAGTACGTCGAGCAGTTCTGGGACCGGCAGGGATTCGCGCTGCGCCAGCCTGCGGTCGAAGTTCAAGGCGACGCGCGCGACTTTACCGACATCGCCACCGAGCTTGCCCGGCAGACTGGTCTGCTCGGCAAGTACAACGCGGCTATCAACAAGGGCGCGGCCGGCGTGCCGCTCAAGAGCGCGCACGGCGACTTCTCGCTCGATGTCGAGCGCGAGCACGGGCGCGACGAGATCTGGGACGCGGTGTGCCGCGCCGCGAGCGCCGAGCTGAGCGAGGGAGGCGAAATCCACGGGCTGGACTGGTGGAAGCAGAACGGCTTGGCGACGCGGCCGTTCCCGAGGACCGACTGGTACCTGTATCCGACCATGGTAGCGCGCGGACTGCGCTTCGAGCTGCCGTATCAGGAGCGCTTGAAGCGCGTCGGGGCCGAGCTCGGCCGGCGGCTTCACGAGCACGACATGCACTGGTGGGACAAGCAGCTCGGCGAATACCAGGCGTTGCCCGCCTGCAAGGATTTCGCCGCGCCGTGGGAAGCGGCGGTGAGGACGGCCGGCGGCGCTCCGCAGGACTATCCGTTCTGGCTGCTCACCGCGCGCAGCATGCAGTACGCGTGGGGCGGCAACGTCGGCATGCAGTTGATCAAGGAGGTCGCCGACAACGTCGCCGGTCATCGCGGCGTGATCATGAACACAAGAGCGGCGCAGCGGCTCGGCATTGCCGACGGCGATCAAGTGGAGATCGCGACGCCGAACTCGAGCGTTCGGGGTCGGGTAGTCCTGCGCCAGGGCATCCGGCCGGACACGCTGCTCATGATCGGCCAATTCGATCACTGGGCCACGCCCTTCGCGCGCGATTTCGGCGTTCCCAGCTTGAACGCGCTGGCGACGATGTCGATGGACTTGACCGATGCGACGGGCTCGGGCGCCGACATCGTGCGGGTCAGGGTTGCGAGGAGCAAGACCGGCTTCGCAGGGGGCGCCAGATGACGCGCTGGGCGATGGTCGCCGATCTGCGCCGCTGCATCGGCTGCCAGACCTGCACCGCGGCCTGCCGCCACGCCAATGCGACGCCGCCGGGCGTGCAGTGGCGGCGCGTGCTCGACATGGAATTCGGCGAATATCCCGATGTTCAGCGGGCCTTCGTTCCCGTCGGCTGCCAGCACTGCGAGGATCCGCCTTGCATGCATGTCTGCCCGACGACGGCGACCAAGAAGCGCGCCGACGGCATCGTCACCATCGATTACGACCTGTGCATCGGCTGCGCCTATTGCGCGGTGGCGTGCCCGTACCAGGCGCGCTACAAGACCGACAAGGCGACCTTCGCCTACGGCAGGGCCACGGTCAGCGAAGCGAAGCTCGAGGACGATGCGCGTCTTGCGGTCGCCACCAAGTGCACCTTCTGCGTCGATCGCATCGACGCCGGCATCGGCAGGGGCCAGCGGCCAGGTGTGGATCCCGAAGCCACACCGGCGTGCGTGAACGCGTGCATCGCCGGGGCGCTCGCCTTCGGTGATCTCGACGACGAGCAGAGCAGCGTGTCGAGGCTTCTCGCCGAGAACCAGCACTTCCGGATGCACGAGGAGCTCGGGACGGGCCCGGGTTTCTACTATCTCTGGGACAAGGTGGCGGCATGAGCTTCGGGCCTTCGCCGTGGCGGCAGGCGCACTGGGATGCTCGCGCCGCGGGGAACTTCATCTGCGGCGGCGCCGGCGCCGGGTCGATCGTATTTGCGGGGCTGTCCGGGGCCGACGACGCGACACTGACCTCGCTCATTCTGACCGGCCTGGCGCTGGTGGCAGTGGGCCTCACTTGCGTGTGGCTCGAGATCGGCCGGCCGCTGCGCGCCGTCAACGTCTTCATCAACCCGCGCACCTCCTGGATGTCGCGCGAGGCATTCACGGCGACTTTGCTCTTTCCGGCGGGACTCGCCACGGTGGCGGGAGCGCCAGGATGGCGGTGGGCGGCTGCGGCGCTCGCACTTGCCTTCGTCTATTGCCAGGGCCGCATGCTGCAGGCGGCGAAGGGCATACCGGCGTGGCGCGAGCCGCTGATCACGCCGCTGATCGTCGCGAGCGGCCTCGCCGAGGGCGCCGGGTTGTTCTTTTTCACCTCGCCGCTGCACGGTGTCGGCACGCGCTTGTCGCTGGCGATATTCGCTGCGCTGGTTCTCGGACGCGCCGTGCTGTGGCTCGTCTATCGAGGCAGGCTTTCGGGCGTGGCGGCGCCGGAAGCCAGGGCTGCGCTCGACCGCACCGGGCGAGTGCTTTCGGTCGTCGGGACGCTCATCCCGCTCGGCTTGCTCGCAGTGATCGCCGTTGCCACCGTGCAGCAGGCGATTGGTCTCTTTGCTGCGATCGCGGGACTCGCGGCGGCGCTGGCCGGCGCACACTTGAAGTACACGATTCTCATCCGTGCCGCCTTCAACCAGGGCTTCGCGCTGGCGCAGCTTCCGGTGCGCGGTCGGCAACCGTGAGGACACGGACACCGTAACAGGGAGGCCACATGGGTGCGACGACTGTGACGGAACTGGGCTTCAGGGCCAGAGGCAAGGAGCCTTGCTACTTCGAGCACGGGCTGGAGACCATGCCGCGCGAACGGCTCGCTGCGCTTCAGCTCGATCGGCTGCGGTCGACCTTGCGCAACGCCTACGAGCACGTGCCGCTGCATCGCACACGGCTCGACGCCCATAGCATGAAGCCGGACGACGTGCGCTGCCTCGCCGACCTGCAGCACCTGCCTTTCACGGTCAAGTCCGATCTGCGCGATCACTATCCCTTCGGCATGTTCGCGCGGCCGCACAGCGAGCTTGCCAGGCTGCACGCGTCCTCGGGCACGACCGGCAAGCCCACGGTCGTCGGCTATACGCGCAGCGACATCCACACCTGGGCCGGTTTGATGGCGCGCTCGATGGCCTGCGCCGGAGTACATCCCGGCGATGTTGTGCATAACGCCTACGGTTACGGGCTGTTCACGGGAGGGCTGGGGGCACACTACGGCGCCGAAGTGCTCGGCGCCGTAGTGGTGCCGGTGTCCGGTGGGTCCACCGAGCGGCAGATCGCGCTGATCATGGACTTCGGCGCGCGCGTGTTGTGCGCCACGCCTTCCTACGCGCTGGCCATCGCCGAGGTCGCCGAGCACCAGCACGTCGATTTGCGCGCCAGCGCGCTGGAGATCGGGCTGTTCGGCGCCGAGCCCTGGAGCGACGCGATGCGCCGCGAGATCGAGGCCCGCTTGGGGCTCAAAGCGATCGACATCTACGGACTCTCCGAAATCATGGGGCCGGGCGTGGCCTGCGAATGCGAAGGCCAGGCGGGACTGCACGGCTGGGAGGATCACTTCCTGTTCGAGGTCATCGATCCGGAAACCACGCATCGCGTGCCCGAGGGTGAAGCGGGCGAGCTGGTCATCACCACGCTCACCAAGGAAGCCCTGCCGATGCTTCGCTACCGCACCCGCGACATCACCAGGATCACCACCGCGCCCTGCGATTGCGGGCGAACCCACCTGCGGATCCTGCGCATCACGGGACGCAACGACGACATGCTCATCATCCGCGGGGTGAACGTCTATCCCTCGCAGGTTGAGGCCGTGCTGGTCGGGCAGCCGAAGATCGCGCCGCACTACCAGCTCGTGGTCGACCGACGCGGCAGCCTCGACCACGTGACCGTCGAGGTCGAAGCCGAGCCCGGAGTGCCCGAGGATCAATTCGCGACCGTTGCGCAGGCCGTAACTCATCGGATCAAGTCGCTGATCGGCATCACGACGGATGTCTGCGTCAAGAAGCCGGGCGAGATTCCGCGCTCGCAGGGCAAGGCGGTGCGCGTGCGCGATCTGAGGAAGGGGAGCGCATGAGCGCGGGCCCGACGCTCGAACCGCGGATGTTCGACAGGCTAGTGCAAGGAGGGGGCGCGTGACCAAGCGACTGCTCACGCTTACGGTGAATGGCCGCGTCCGCGAAGACGCGATCGCCGATCGCGACCTGCTGCTCGACTATCTGCGCGACACGCTTGGTCTTACCGGCACCAAGCAAGGCTGCGACGGCGGCGAGTGCGGCGCCTGCACCGTCCTGATCGACGGCAAGCCGCGGCTTGCCTGCATCACCCTCGCCGCGACCTGCGAAGGAGCGCACGTCGAGACCATCGAGAGCCTTGCCGCTGGCGGCCGCATGAGCGGGCTGCAGCAGGCCTTTCACGAGAAGCTCGGCACGCAGTGCGGCTTCTGCACGCCGGGAATGATCATGGCGGCGGAGGCGCTGCTCCGACGCAACCCGCGCCCGACCGAAGGCGAGATCCGCGAGGCGCTTTCCGGCAATCTCTGCCGCTGCACGGGTTACGTGAAGATCGTCGAGTCGGTGCAGGCGGCAGCGGGAGCCTGAGGTCATGAACAATGCAGCAGGCATGAATTCGACTACCGCGGCACGCGAAGCGCCGTCGGTCGCCCGGCACCGCGTCGCCGGGCAGCGCACGCCGCTGATCGACGGCATCGAAAAGGTCACCGGACGCGCCCGCTACACGGCCGATCTTCCGCTGGGTCCAACGCTGGTCGGCCGCATCCTGAGAAGCCCGGTGGCTCATGGCGCCATCCGCTCCATCGATACGAGCAGGGCGAAAGCGCTGCCTGGTGTGCACGCGGTCATCACGGGGGAGGATTTCGCGGCGCCCTACGGAGTCATCCCAATCGCGCAGAACGAATGGCCGCTCGCCCGAGACAAGGTGCGCTATCGCGGCGAGCCTGTGGCCGCGGTGGCTGCGATCGATGAAGCAACCGCCCAGGCCGCGCTGGCGGCGATCGTGCTCGACATCGAGCCGCTGCCGGCGTATTTCAGCGCCGCCGACGCTCGAGCCGCCGATGCGGTGCGGCTGCACGAGAAGAAGACCGGCAACATCGAGCGCGAGGTCGATCACGTCTTCGGCGACGTCGACGCCGGCTTCGCGGCCGCGGACCTCGTGCGCGAGCAGACTTTCCACTACGCCGAGGTCGCCCACGGCCAGATCGAGTTGAACGCTTCGGTCGCGGCCTACGAGCCCGAGCGCGATCGCCTCACCATTCATTCGGTGACGCAGGTGCCGTACTACCTGCACCTGACCATCGCCCAGACGCTGGGCATGGACAGCTCGCGCATCCGGGTGGTGAAGCCCTTCATCGGCGGCGGCTTCGGCCATCGCGTCGAGCCGCTAAACTTCGAGATGGTCACGGCGGCGCTGGCGCGTGCGGCGGGCGGCGCGGTGAGGCTCGAGCTATCGCGCGAGGAATGCTTTCTCACCCATCGCGGGCGGCCGGAAACCGACATCCGCTTGAAGCTCGGGATGAAGAAGAGCGGCGAGATCACCGCGGTCGACTGCGAGATCGTGCAGCGCGGCGGCGCCTATGGCGGCTACGGGCTGGTAACCATTCTCTACGCCGGGGCTCTGCTGCACGCCCTGTATCGCGTCGGGGCGGTGAAGTATCGCGGCTATCGCGTGTACACCAACACGCCGCCGTGCGGCGCGATGCGCGGGCACGGCGCGGTCGACGCGAGGCACGCCTTCGAATCGCTGCTCGACAGCATGGCCTGCGAGCTCGAGCTCGATCCCTTCGCGGCACGGCGCGCCAATTTGATCGTCCCGCCTTACCGCACGCTCAACGACCTGCAGGTCAACTCCTGCGGCATCCCGGCATGTCTAGCCTGGGTTGAAGAGGCCTCCCGGTGGAAGGAGCGGCACGGAAAGCTTCCCCGCGGGCACGGCCTGGGGCTCGCCTGCTCGCACTACGTCTCGGGGTCGGCCAAGCCGGTGCACTGGAGCGGCGAGCCGCATGCGGTGATCAACCTGAAGCTCGACTTCGACGGCGGCATCACCATCCTCACCGGCGCGTCCGACATCGGCCAGGGCTCCTCGACGCTGCTCGCGCAAGTGGTCGCCGAGACCATGATGCTGTCGCTGGATCGCATTCGCGTCATCGCCACCGACAGCGCGCTCACTCCCAAGGACAACGGCTCGTACTCCTCGCGCGTGTCGTTCATGGTGGGCAACGCGGCGATCCGCGCGGCGCAGGAAATGAAGCGCGTCCTGGTCGAAGCGGCGGCGAGAAAACTCGAAGTCAATCCCGACGACATCGAATGGCAAGGCGAGCGCTGCCGCGTCGCCGGCACCGACCGCGGGCTCGATTTCGCTCAAGCCGTCGAGGCGGCGCTGGCCGACAGCGGGACGCTGACCGTCAAGGGCGCGTGGTCCACCCCGCCGGAAACGCAGGGCGGCAAGTTCCGCGGTGCGGCGGTGGGGTCGACGGCGGGTTTTTCCTACGCCGCTCAGGTCGTCGAGGTTGCGGTCGACGAGGAAACGGGCCGGGTCGACGTCGAGCACGTGTGGGTCGCGCACGATTGCGGCTTTGCGATCAATCCGCTCGCGGTCGAGGGACAAGTGCAGGGCGGCGTGTGGATGGGCGTGGGACAGGCGCTGTCCGAAGAGACGCAGTACCACCAGGGCCTCCCGCTGCGGGCCAACATGCTCGACTACCGCATTCCCACCGCCGTCGAGTCGCCGCCGATCGAGGTGAAGCTGATCGAAAGCCTCGACCCGCTCGGGCCCTTCGGCGCGAAGGAAGCGAGCGAGGGCGCGCTGCACAGCCTGGCGCCCGCGCTCACCAACGCAATCTACGACGCCATCGGCATCCGCCTGACCGAGCTGCCGGCCTCCCCCGACCGCGTGCTTGAGGCGATTCAAGCCAGAAAGCGCAAGGAGCGGCTGCGTGCGAGCAGCGCGGCACCTGCCACCTCCGCCGAGACTCGAGGCTGACCATGGACGCGATGCCGGAATTCAAGCTGCAGCGTCCGAAGAGCATCGCGGAGGCCGCTGCGGCGCTCGCGACCGAACCCAATGCACGTCTCCTGGCGGGCGGCACCGATCTCGTTCCGAACCTGCGCCGCGGCATCGAACGTCCCTCCATTCTGATCGATCTCGCGGCTGTACCGCATTTTGCGGACATCGCTTTTGCCGATGCCGGGTTGTCGCTGGGTGCCGGAGTGACCCTGGCGCAGCTCGCGGCCGACGCGCGCGTCGCAGCCGACTATCCTGCGCTGGCCGAAGCGGCGCGCAGCGTCGCCGGCCCCGCCCATCGCAGCGTCGCCACGCTCGGCGGCAACCTGTGCCTCGACACGCGGTGCGTGTTCTACAACCAGAGCGAATGGTGGCGCGCGACCAACGAGTATTGCCTAAAGCGCGGCGGCCAAGTCTGCCACGTCGCTCCGCAGGGTCAGCGCTGCCACGCCGCTTTCTGCGGCGATCTCGCGCCCGCCCTGATGGTGTTGGGCGCCGAAGTCGAGCTGGTATCGAGCCGCGGCACGCGCTGCGTGCCGCTCGCCGAGCTCTATCGCGACGACGGCGCGGCGCATCTGACGATCGGTCGCGAGGTCGTTCTGGCGAGGATTCTCGTGCCCGCCGCGTCGGCCGCGCTGGTGTCCGGGTATCGGAAGGCGAGGGTGCGCGGCGCGATCGACTTTCCGCT
>Ga0187766_10000646_pt1 | contig 19589 bp, 18 predicted proteins | sample 0216_QUI02_MP05__4_FD_132971 | JGI IMG/M metagenome (GOLD analysis project Ga0187766, IMG submission 132971) | Tropical peat soil microbial communities from peatlands in Department of Meta, Colombia - 0216_QUI02_MP05_20_MG | ecosystem: Environmental > Terrestrial > Soil > Wetlands > Peat ... | reverse complement strand
TCCCAGTGCTTCACCCATGTTGCCTCCGCGGAATCATGACGTTAAGAAGTCTGCCACTTTACCACCGCCGCTTGGTGTTGCGCACGGCATCGTTCACGATTGACCTCAATTCTTCGCGGGTCACCGAGAAGCGCTCCTGGCCGTCGCCTTCGACGGCAGCGCCTGCCACCGGCTGCGGCTGAGCCGTCGCCGTTACCGGACACCCGGCGCCCTGTACTGCCGGCGTCGTGATGCCATACCTTTCCCGCGCCACCACCAGCTTGCGCACGTCTTCGTCGCTCAGCAACTGCTGCCGCCCCAGCAGGTGCGTCACCATGGTGATGCAGGCGAAGTGCTCGACGGTCTCCATCTTCATGTAGGCCTGCAGCAGGTCACTGCCGTAGGTCACTACGCCGTGGTTGGCCATCAGGATGGCGTCGTAATTTGGGACGAGCGGCTCCAGGGCCTGTGTCAACTCGGCGGTTCCAGGCGTGGCGTAGCGGGCCAGCGGGATGCAGCCCAGCGAGATCACGATCTCCGAAACCAACGCCTGGTTAAGCGGCAGCCCGGCGGCAGCATAGCCGGTGGCCGTCGGCGGATGCGCGTGGACGATGCCATGGACGTCTGGCCGCAGCCGATAGATGAGCAGGTGCATCGCGATCTCGCTGGACACGTTGCGCCGCCCGGTCACCCGCCTTCCGGCCATGTTCACCACCACCAGATCCTCGGGTTCCATCATCCCTTTCGACATCATGGTCGGGGTGCATAGAATCGTGTCAGGATCGAGGCGAACGGAGAGATTGCCGTCCGTGGCGGCGATGTAGCTGCGCTCATGCAACATCTTGCCAAAGCGGCAGATATCTTCGCGGTGCTGGCGCTCGCTCTTCATTACTACATACGTAGTATTAAGTACAGAACCGGGCGCGCGTATGCTACCGCAGCGTAACCCCAGAGGCAAATCAGGGCCGGGGGAGTAAAGTCAGACTGTGCTGGTCTCCGACTTCGATTACCACCTTCCCGAGGAGTTGATCGCGCAGGAGCCGCTGCCGGATCGGGGGGCCTCGCGGATGCTCCACCTTGTCCGCGCGAGCGATCAATGGCCGGACCGGTGCTTCCGAGACTTCCCCGAGCTCTTGCGTCCGGACGATCTGCTGGTGGTCAACAACACCCGCGTGTTCGCCGCCCGGCTTTACGGACGGCGCAGCGGCACCCGCGCTCAGCCGCTCAGCCCGCGGAATCCCGCGGCTAAAGAGTTCCTGCACGGCAGGGTTGAAGTCCTGCTCACGAAGGATCTTGGCAACTTCGAATGGGAGGCGCTGGTCCATCCCGGACGCAAGATCGGAATCGGCGAACGACTGTTCTTTGGCGACAACAAACTTGAAGCTGAGGTCGTGGGTCGAAGCAGTTTCGGCGAGCGCCGGCTGCGCTTCCGGGAGGTGCCGGATTTCTTCCAGCGCGTCGAGCGCCTGGGACACGTGCCGCTGCCGCCATACATCGGCCGCGCTGACCGTTCCGAAGACCGCGAGCGCTACCAGACGGTCTATGCGCGGGAGCGTGGTTCGGTAGCGGCGCCAACCGCCGGCCTTCATTTCACGCCGGAGATCCTGGGGCGCATTCGCGAACGCGGCATAGAAATAGCCGAGATCACCCTGCATGTTGGCCTGGGAACGTTTCAGCCGGTGCGCGCCGAACGGGTGGAGGACCACAAGATGCACAGCGAGTGGTTCAGCATTTCCGAAGCTGCGGCTTCGCGAATCAATCGCGCGCTGGAAGCCGGACGGCGCGTGGTCGCCGTCGGCACCACTACAGTCCGCACCCTCGAGTTCGCCGCGCGCGAGAACGGGCGCGTGCAGCCCGGCAGCGGCGAGGCCGGCCTGTTCATCTATCCAGGGTCTCGATTCCGGGTGGTGGGGGCGCTGCTGACCAACTTCCACCTGCCGAAGTCCACGCTGCTGATGCTGGTTTCCGCCTTCGCCGGACGGGAGCTGGTTCTCAAGGCGTACGAACACGCCGTCCGCGAACGCTATCGCTTTTATTCGTACGGCGATTGCATGTTCGTCGAATAGAAACGCCACGGATTCGCGCGGATCTGCACGGATTCAACCTGAGTGCAAATCGGTGGCAAACGTATTTGTTAGACTTTTCTTGTTGCCCGCGAAGCCATCCAAGTCGAGTGCGGCTGCGGCCGAGAAGCCGGCGCCGAAGCCCGTCTCCGCGCCGGGCGGTAAGCCGCGCGTATTCCTGATCGACTCCATGTCATTCATCTTCCGCGCCTATCACGCCATGGCGCGGCAGCGGCCGATGTCCACCAAGACCGGCATTCCCACGGCGGCGACTTACGTTTTCGTCAACATGCTGCGCAAGCTGATCGCCGACTTCCATCCTGAGTACCTGGCGGCGGTCTTCGACGTAGCCGGGCCCACGTTTCGCGATCAACAGGCGGCGGCGGTCACCTCAGTGCGCAAGTTCGACATCAAGACCCAGACCTTCAAGGAGGTGGAGTACGGCGGCTACAAGGCGCAGCGCGCGGAGATGCCGGCTGACCTGGCGCAGCAGATTCCTTACATCCGGCGCGCGCTTGAGGCCTTTCGCATCCCGATCCTTGAGTATCCGGGCTTCGAAGCCGACGACGTGATCGGCACGCTGGCCGAGAAGGCCGCGGCGGAGGCCTATCCGGTCTATGTCGTGTCAAGCGACAAGGACATGCTGCAGCTCGTGAACGACAAGATCTGGGTGCTCAATCCGCCCAAGGACAACCTGATCTGCGATCCTGTCAAGGTAGAAGAGATCCTGGGCGTGCCGCCCGAACGGGTGGTGGACGTGATGGCGCTGCGCGGCGACGCCATCGATAATATTCCCGGCGCACCCGGCATCGGCGACAAGGGATCGGTGGAACTGATCCGCCGCTTTGGCTCGCTCGAAGCCACGCTCGAACACGCCGCCAAGGTCGAAAGGAAGACCTATCGCGAGTCGCTGCTCAACAACCGCGACACCATCCTGTTCAGCAAAGAGATGGTCACGCTGGACAGAAATGTCCCCGTAGAACTCGACCTGGAAGCGATGCGGACCGGCGAGCCCGATGCCGAGGCCGCCCGCCAGCTTTTCACGGAGCTGGAGTTTTCGTCGCTGCTGAAGGAGTTTTTGCCCGGCGGGGAGGTGGGCAAGACCGAATACACGGAGGCCAAGTCGGCCGGCGATGTGGAGCAAGTGTTGAAGGCCCTGCCGCGCGGAGCCCCCCTGGCCGTGTCGATTGATGGCGGAAGCCGCACATCGCCTGAAGAGGAAGAATCCGCAGAAGAAGACGAAGAACCACAATTATCGCTGGGAGCGGCCCAACCGGCGGCGGTCGCGACGGCGTGCACCATCGCGATCTCCGCCGAGCCCGGCAAGGCGCTGACAGTCCCGCTCGGGGACGGCCCGACGGCTGACCGTCTGAAGGCGGCGCTCGCCGATCCCCTGCTTCCCAAGGCCGTACACGATGCCAAGTCCGTCATGCACGCGCTCGAACCGCGCGGCGTGGTGCTCGCGGGAGTGCGCGATGAGCCCATGCTCTATTCCTACCTGCTTGATCCCACGTATGCGACGCACGATCTTGACGATATCGCGCTGCGCCGCTTCAACCTGAAGCTCGCGGGTTCGCTGGCCGAAGCCGCCGACGTGACTGGGCGGGTGGCCGCCGCGCTGCGCCAGGAAGTCGAGCAGGCGGGATTGCTGCGCGTCTATGAAGACATCGACCTCCCGCTCGTCACGGTTCTGCTGCGGATGGAACAGGCGGGCGTGAAGATCGATACACGCGTGCTAGCAGCCATGTCCAAGCGGCTGGAGCGCGAGTGCGACGCCAAGGCCAGAGAGGTTTACGAACTTGCGGAGGAAGAGTTCAACATCAACTCACCCAAGAAGCTGGGCGACGTGCTCTTCACCAAGCTGAACCTGCCCAAGCCGGTGAAATACGGTAAGGGGCGGACTATCTCGACCGCCGCCGACGTCCTGGAAGAACTCGCCCTCACGCACGAGATCGCGCGCAAGGTGCTCGACTATCGCCAGCTAAGCAAGCTCAAGTCAACCTATGTCGACGCGCTGCCCGCGCTGCTCAACTCCGGCACGGGCCGCCTGCACACCACGTTCAACCAGGTCGGAACCTCCACGGGACGGCTCGCGTCGTCCAACCCCAACCTGCAGAACATTCCCATCCGGACGGAGTTGGGACGAGAGATCCGGGCGGCGTTCATCGCCGAACCGGGCTGCATGCTGCTGGCTGCCGACTATTCGCAGATCGAACTGCGTCTGCTGGCGCATTTCTCGGAAGACCCGTTGCTCATCGAGGCCTTTCGGCGTGGCGACGACATCCATACCCTCACCGCCGCGCGCGTCTTCGGTGTGCCTCCGCTGATGATCGACGCTGAACAGCGCCGCCGCGCCAAGGCCGTGAACTTCGGCATCGTTTACGGTCTCTCGGCGTTCGGGCTCTCCCAGCAGTTGAACATCGAGACCAGTGACGCGAAGAAGTTCATCGAGGGATACTTCGCCACCTACAAGGGCGTTCGCGCGTTCATCGACCGCACCATCGCCGAATGCAGGCGCGAGCAGAAGGTCAGCACGCTGTTCGGGCGGGTGCGACCCATCGCCGACATCAGCTCCAAGAACTTTGCCGCGCGCGGCTTCGCCGAGCGTACCGCGGTGAACACGCCGCTGCAGGGCACGGCGGCGGACTTGATCAAGATTGCGATGATTCGCATCGACCGCGAACTCGAGCGGCGCAAGCTGAAATCGCGTATGACCCTTCAGGTGCACGACGAGCTGGTCTTTGAAGCGCCGCAACACGAGGTCGAAGAGCTGCGTTCGCTGGTGCGCAAGGAGATGGAAGAGGTGCATCCGCTCAAGGTGCCGCTCGCGGTCGAGATCGGTGTGGGGCAGAATTGGCGCGATTTGGATTAACTTCCTCGCCGCGAAGGAAGTTCAAACAGCTGGGGCAGCAGTTCGCCCGAGGGGCCGAGGAATACCTCATCGAAGAAGGCGCGATTGGCGGGTTCTTCCGGGCCGACGTAGCAGGTCCTGACCTTGCCACCGCGTGCCCGCGCGTAGCGCACGAAGCTGGCGGCGGGCTCGACCACGCCCGACGTGCCTGCGGCCATGAACACCGTACAGGATTCGAGAGCGGCTCCGATGCGCTCCATTTCGAAAGGCATTTCGCCGAACCAGCAGATGTGCGGACGGATCTTTCCGCCGCAGGGGCACAGTGGAATTTCCGCGCCCTTCTCCAGCGTCCAGTCGTCGTCGAACGGAGGGCATCCGCAGTCGCGCTCGCAACGGCTCTGGAAAATCTTGCCGTGCATGTGGACCACACGCCGCGAGCCCGCCATTTCATGCAGGCCGTCCACATTCTGGGTGCACAAGAACAAACGGTCGCCCAATTCTTCCTCCAAGCGGGCGAGAGCGTAATGCCCCGGGTTGGGGTGCACGGTCCGGTGGCGCCGTCGCCGCTCCGAGTAGAACTCCCATACGAGCTTCGGATCGCGTGCCCAGGCGATTGGCGAAGCGACTTCTTCGACTCGATAGGTTCGCCAGAGGCCGTTCATCCCGCGGAAGGTGGGCAGTCCGCTCTCGGCGCTGATGCCCGCGCCGGTCAGGACGAACACGCGATCTTCCGGTCCAATCCGAATCATAGGAACGTTTCTGCCGCGGATTCACGCGGATGAACGCGGATCAAAACCAGGACCAAAGACGATGCTGAGCACGCGAAGGTGTTTTGCTTCGTACACGCTCGGCATCCCCGGCGGTTTCTATTCTATCCGCGTCGATCCGCGCAAATCCGCGGCGAAAGAGATCAGATCCCCAGCGCCTTTTGGATGGCGGCCACGATGGAATCCGCGTAGCGGTGCATCTGCTGCTCCGATTCGGCCTCGATCATCACGCGGGCCAACGCTTCCGTGCCGGAATAGCGCACGACCACGCGCCCGTTTCCATCGAGGGCCTTTTCAGCTTCGCGGATCGTGCGCGCCACCTCGGGGATCTCCATCAGCGGCTTCTTTTCGCGAACACGCACGTTGTTAATGGTCTGGGGAAAGACTTTCAGGTCCGCGACCAGTTCGGCCAGGCTCTTTCCGCTGTGCCCGACCATGTGCAGCACGTGCAGCGCCGTGAGCAGGCCGTCACCCGTTGTGGCGTCGTCGAGGAAAATGATATGGCCAGACTGCTCGCCACCCAGCGTCGCGCCGCTCTTCTGCATCTCTTCCAGCACGTACTTGTCTCCAACCGGCGCGCGCAGCATGCGGATGCCTGAGCGTTTAAGCGCAGCTTCCAGGCCCATGTTGGACATGGTGGTGGCCACCACCAGATCGTTGCGCAACCGGCTGGCGGCTTTCATTTCGCGCGCGGCCAGCAGCAGGACGGCATCGCCGTTGGCGACCTTGCCGCTGGCATCGGCGAACAGGGCGCGGTCGGCATCACCATCGAAGGTGATCCCCAGGTCCGCCTTACGTTCGACCACGGCATGGGCCACGGTTTCCGGGTGAAGCGCGCCACAGTGGTCGTTGATGTTCTGGCCGTTGGGATGGCGGTGAATGAACTCGGCGCTCAGCGCTTGGCCCCAGCGCGCGAACACTTCGGGTGCCACGGCACTGGCGGCGCCGTTGGCGCAATCCACCACCAGCTTGAGCCGGCGGCGCAGGGGCTCGACATTCGCGATCAGGTGTTCGACGTAATCAAGGCGCAGTTCGGAGCTTCCCGGCAGGGTGGAAATGGGAAGCTGCGTCTGCGGCGTGTCTTCACCGGACGCCTTTTCGATACCGGCGAAGATCTCATGTTCGATGTCGAGCTCGATCTCGTCCGGCAGCTTGTAGCCGTCGGGACCGAAGACCTTGATGCCATTATCGGTCCAGGGATTGTGCGACGCCGAAATGACCACGCCGGCATCGAACCTGCGGCAGCGCGCGAGGTGGGCGATCGCGGGGGTGGTGATGATGCCGGCGCTTGCGACTTTCACGCCCTCCGCGGTCAGGCCAGCGGCAACCGAATCGGCGAGGGAGGGGCTCGACTCGCGCGTATCCTGGCCGATGACAACCCGGCGAGGGCCGGCGGTCCGCGCCAGATGCCGGGCCAGCGCCCGCCCGATGGCGAACGTGGTGTCAGGATCGAGGGGAAAGGCGCCCGCCACGCCGCGAATCCCGTCCGTTCCGAACAGCTTTCGTTCCGATCTCATCAGCGGGAGAGTCTCATTGCGTGCGATTTTGCGCGGAAGGGCTCCGCCCATCCCCGGCGATTGGCCCCGTAATTACGGTGACGTGAATCTGCTCCGGTTTGAGCTCGCGCACCAGCGGGTCGGGGACATAGGCATTGGTGGTGAAGGTGGCGGGGCCGCGGACCCCGGTAGCATCGATCGGATCGGTGATCGCGGCGTCGGCAGCCTGAACGCGTCCTTGCGGCCCAATGACCGTGATGGTGGCCGGTTCCGCGGTCACACGCAAAACACCAAATCCTTTCTCGAACTGGCCGGTGACGCGGGGATGGATCTCGATCTGCCGTGTCAGGCTGCGGTCGAAACCGATGCGGACCTCCGCTGGCATCACCTGCACGACCTCGATGCTGTACGGTACCCGGACCTGAGAAGCAGTCAGGTCATAGGTATGCTCGCCGGTCCCGGCGCCAGCCAGACTAATGGCCGGATGGACGTCGGCGGCCGTGAGCTGGCGAATGCGGCGTTCCGGCCCGCGCAGGCGCACCTGCGCCAGCGGGATGCTGGCAGTCGTGATCTCCAGGTTGGGCGGCACCTGGTGAAGCTCGATGGGCACGTTGTAGGCGGTCTCCACCACTGGCTCGCGCGAGACCGCCGACCACAGCAGGACGGCGCTGACCAGCGCCACCAGCTTGAGCAGCAGATTATGCGCGATGTAACGCTGGAAGAATTCCCTCACGGCCGCCGCTCCCGCGAGGCGTCCGCGCCCTGACGCTCGAAGCCATTCGCGCCGTTCTCCGCCGTATCGCCGATGGGCGTCGGCAAGGCCGCGGGCGGCAGGTAGCGGTGCAGCAGATCGCTCAGGCGCATGCGCAACTGGTCCGCCGTCAAGTCGCGCTCAATCTGTCCCGCCACCGCGAGGCTGATGGCGCCGGTCTCCTCGGAGACGATCACCGCCACTGCATCCGTTTCCTCGGTGATGCCGATGCCGGCGCGATGGCGCGTGCCGAGCTGAGCGGAGAGCAGGGGGTTCATGGAAAGCGGCAGGAAGCAAGCGGCGGCAGCGACACGGTCTTTCTGCACAATGGCGGCGCCGTCGTGCAGCGGCGCGCTGGGACGGAAGATGGTCGCCAGCAGATGGTAGGAGAGCCGGGCGTCCAGGGGCACGCCGCTCTCGATGTAGGTGCGCAGGCCGATCTCGCGCTCAATCACGATCAGCGCTCCCGTCTGCTCCTGCGAGAACAGGTTCGCTGCCAGCACGATGTCGTCATAGGAGGACTCTCGTGCCTGTGACGAGCCGGCGAAGGTGACCTTGCGTCCCACCTTGGCCAGACCTTGGCGGATCTCGGCCGCAAAAATCACGATCAGCGCGAAGATGGCATAGGGTAACAGCGTGCTGACCAGCCAGTTCAGCGTGCGCAGATCGCCCCAGCGCGCCAGGTAAAAGGCCACCACCAGCACAAACACACCCATCAGCATCTGGTAGGCGCGCGTGCCCTTCACCAGGACCAGGAACTCGTAAATGATCACGGCCACGATGAGGATGTCGAGCACTGCGAGCACCGACACGCGTGGCCCCAGTTCCCAAAGGTGGGTCAAGTTACGCAACACGGATCTTCTCGCTGAGACCTTCTAAAGGAACGCCCCAAGCTGGTCAATTCATTGTAGCCCAGCTTTTGGAGGGCATGATGATTGAGAAAGTTACTGTTGCAAAAATCAACGGCCAGCATGAGCAAGCAAGCGCTTTCATCCGCCAGCCTTCTTTTTGACGGTTGAGATAAAAGTTCCCCTGGCCAACCGCGTCGACAGTTCATCGCCGAGGCTGACCTGCGCTACGTCCTTTACCAGCTTGCCCGCGGGGTCGAACACCAGGGCATAGCCGCGATCGAGGATCTTCAGCGGCGACATCTCCTCCAGGCGTGCGCCGGTCCGCTCCCAGCGCGCGCGGCGGACCAGCAAAAACCTGCGCATGGCCGCAGCCAGAGCGGCGGTGTGGGAATCGATCTCGCGGGCCATGGCGGCAAGCTGCCGCCGGACATCGAAGTGGCGGATGCGCGCGCCGGCTACATCCAGCCGGCTGCCGTACTGCCGAAGCAGGCGGTGCTCGGCGCTCACCAGGCGGTGGGTCAGGTCGTCTACGCGTTGCTGGCGACGGGCCAGCGCGTCGTGCATGCGCGCGAAGGCCGCGTGCTGTGCCCACTCCGTCAACGTCTGTCGCGCAACGAGCAAACGATAGCGTGTGCCGCGGGCCAGCCGCTGGCGCAGGCTGGCAACCCGTTCTTCGAGTTGATGGCGGGACTCGATCACCAGCTCAGCGGCCGCCGAGGGTGTGGGCGCGCGCAGGTCGGCGACGAAATCGGCGATAGTGAAGTCGGTCTCGTGTCCTACGGCCGAGATGACCGGGATCGCCGATGCGGCGATGGCGCGAGCCAATCCTTCGTCGTTGAATGCGGCTAAATCTTCAATGGAACCGCCGCCGCGGGCCACGATGATGACATCCGCGTTGCGTTCGCGATTGAAGTACTGGATACCGGCGTGCACCTCCGCGGGCGCGGCTTCTCCCTGCACCTGCGCGGGATAGATGAGGATGGGCACGCTGGCGTGCCGCCGGCGGAGGATGTTGAGCATGTCCTGGATGGCGGCGCCGCGCGGCGAGGTCACGATGCCGATGCGCCGGGGTAGCGCCGGCAGCGGCTTCTTGCGGGCGGCGTCGAACAGCCCTTCGGCCGCCAGCTTTCGCTTGAGCTGCTCGAAGGCAATCTGCAGCGCGCCCGCACCCTTGGGCTCCAGATACTCAGCGGAGAGCTGCAGCTCGCCCCGCGCCTCGTAGATCGTGATGCGGCCGCGTGCGATCACCGCGAGGCCGTCGGCCGGTTTGAAGCGCAGCAGCCGCGCGGAGGAGCGGAACATCACGATCCGCAACTGGGCGTCGCCGTCCTTGAGCGTGAAGTAGAGATGCCCGCTGTCAGCGGGGCGAAAGTTGGAGATCTCGCCTTCCACCCAGACATCGGTGTACTCGCGTTCCAGTGATGTACGCGCCGCGCTGACCAGAGCGGCCACGCGCCACACCTGGCGCGTGGCCACTACCGCGAACGTTAGCCCAAGCTGATCGCCTGTACCCACGAGCGCAGTGTAACCGAATGACAGGAAGCAGTGGCGCATAAGAAAGCAGAGACGCAGCATGCTGCGTCTCTACGCAATCAGGGCGGGAGACCCTTAGCCAAGGCGGCAGGAGGATCCCTTGGGCTTTCAAGAAGGAGAAGAATGGCAAACTGATGGAAAACCGCGACCGAGTCGACCCCGGTGGCGTGATGTGCGAACCTCATCCTGGATTGATGAGGTGAGACAAGCCGTCCTACCCTGCTGATAATTCCCGTTTGACGATATCGCTGACCTGCTTGCCGTCCACGCGCGAGCCGGCGGCGGCAAAGCGCGCCATGACGTTCTTCATCACCGACCCCGTGTCCTTCATCGTGGGCGAGCCCATCTCGGCGATGGCGGCGCGGACGGTGCTGACGATCTCTTCCTCCCCGGCGGCGCGCGGCATGTAGGACTCGATGATGCGGATTTCGGCGGCCTCCTTGTCGGCCAGCTCCTGGCGGCCGCCGCGGGTGAACTGCTCGATGGAATCCTTGCGCTGCTTGATCAGCGTGCTGAGGACGGCGAGCGCTTCCTTCTCGTCCAGCGGCCCGCGCTTCTCAACCTCTTTGTTCTTGAAGGCGGCCTTCGCCATGCGCAGAGTGGAGAGGCGCAGCTCGTCGCGCGCACGCATGGCCGCGGTCAAATCTTTCTGGATCTGTTCCGGGATCGACATGTGGAAATTATACGGGCAAGCCAGCGCGGGGAAAGCGCCGATTGATTCTGTCGCGACCGGGGCGCTATGATGCCAATCATGTTGAGAAAGACACGGCTTTTTACTCCCGGCCCTACACCCCTGCTGCCGGCAGCCCAGCGCGCCATGGCAGCGGCCGACGTCCACCACCGCACCGCCGAGTACCGTGCGCTGCAGCAGCGCGTGGTGTCCGACCTGAAAACCTTCATCGGGACGCGCAATGACGTGATCCTGCTGGCGTCCTCGGGGTCGGGCGCCATGGAGGCGGCGGTCTCGAACCTGACCTCGCCGGGAGACAAAGTGCTGGTGCTCACGGCGGGGAAGTTCGGCGAGCGCTGGCGTGACCTCACCCGGGCCTTCGGCTGCCAGGTGGAACTGGTGACGGCTGAGTACGGCCAGACCTTCTCGCTCGATGAAGTGCGGGCCAAGCTCTCGCCCGACGTGCGCGTGCTCTTCATGCAGACGACGGAGAGCTCGACCGGATGCCGGCACGACGTCGAGGGCGTAGCCAGGATCTTGCGCGGCAGCGACACGCTGCTAGTGGTCGATGCTATCACCGGCCTCGGCACCACGCGCTTCGACGTGCACGGCTGCGGCATCGACGTGATCATTGGAGGTTCGCAGAAGGCGGTGATGGTCCCGCCGGGCGTGGCGTACCTGGCGGTGAGCGAGCGCGCCTGGCAGCGCATGGAGAGCGCGAAAAACCCGCGCTACTACTTCGATCTGCGCAAGGAACGGAAAGTCGCGGCCAAGGGCGAGTCGGCTTATACGCCGGCGATTTCGGTGGTCGCGGGCCTGGCGGCGGCGCTGGACTACATTCGCGAGATGGGCGGTGGCGACCTGGCCGCGGGCCGCGAGGCGCTCATCTATAACGCCGAGACCATGGCAGACATGACGCGGGCGGCGGCGCGAGCACAGGGGCTGGCGCTGTTCGCGGCCGAGCCATGCGCCGCGCTCACCGCTGTCCGGGCTCCGCAGGGCACCGACTCGGGCGACATCGTCAAGCTCTTCCGCCAGCAGTTCGGCGCCGTAGTGGCCAACGGTCAGGGAGAGATGAAGGGCAAGCTTTTCCGCATCGCTCATCTGGGGTATTACGATTACCTGGACACCATGGGGATCATCGGCGCGCTGGAGCACGTGCTGGCATCGCTGGCGCGCCCGGGGCACGTGGAGTTCGGTCTGGGACTCAAGGTGGCACAGGAGATATACGCCCGCGCGGTAGCCGAGAAGCAGCAGGTAGCGGTTGGCCCGTAGCGATCATCCATGACGGCACGACTGAAAGTCGTGCCCTGACACGTGATCCCGCACGAAAAGAATCATTGAGCGTGACGGCGGTCACAATCGAGCTGTGTCCCCCCTTGCTACAATCCCTTCCATGAAAATTGTGGTCGCAGAAAAAATTTCCCCGGCAGCGTTCGAGCTGTTCCGCGATGAGGACGGCTGGACGCTGATCACACCCGATCAGATCCAGGGCAACCTGGCGGCGCAGTTGGCCGATGCCGATGCGCTGATCGTGCGCTCCGCGGTCAAAGTAGACGCGCACGTGCTCGAACCTGCCACCAGGCTGCGCGTCATCGGGCGCGCTGGTGTGGGCGTGGACAACATCGATCTCGAAGCCGCCACCAAGAAGGGCATTGCGGTGATGAACACCCCCGGCGCCAATGCCGTAGCGGTGGCCGAGCACACGCTGGGGCTGATGCTGGCCATGGCGCGCCACTTGACCCGCGCCGACGCGCTCATGCACGCCGGCAAATGGGAAAAGAAGACGCTGCAGGGCACGGAGCTGCGCGGCAAGACGCTGGGCATCGTCGGGCTGGGGCGTGTGGGCCTGGAAGTCGCCAAGCGCGCACGCGCCTTCCACATGACCGTGGTCGCGCACGACCCATTCGTCTCCACCAGCGTGGCCCGCGATCTCGAGATCCGCATGGCCACCCTGGACGAGATCTACGCCACCGCGGACTACATCACTCTCCACGTTGGTCTCACGCCGCAAACCACGGGCATGATCAACGCCGAGACGATCAAGAAGATGAAGCGCGGGGTGCGCCTGGTGAACTGCGCGCGCGGCGAACTGGTGGATGAAGCCGCCCTGGCCGAGGCGCTCAAGTCGGGACAGGTGGCAGCCGCGGCGCTGGATGTGTTCACCCATGAGCCGCTCAAGGGCTCTCCCCTGGCGTTGCTGGAGAACGTAGTGATGTCGCCGCACATCGGCGGCTCGACCCACGAGGCCCAGGAGGCGGTCGGCTATCAGATCGCGCTGCAGGTGAAGGAGTATCTGAAGCACGGCGTCATCCAGAACGCGGTGAACATCCCGTCGGTGTCGCACGAAGAGTATGTCGAAATGCATCCCTACATCGTGCTGGCCGAACGGCTCGGATCGTTCCTGGCTCAGGCGACCGACGGCAATTGCGAGGAAGTCGTAGTGCGCTACGCCGGTCCGATGGCGGAGTGGAAGACGGAGCTGCTGCGCAATGCGGCGCTGAAGGGCATCATCAACCACATGCTGTCCGAACACGCCAACCTGGTGAACGCGGCGGCCATCGCCGAGGAGCGCGGCATCAAAGTGCGGGAGACGAAAAAGGCGCGGCCGTCGAGTGGCGGCGCCGCCAATGTGCTTTCGGTCTCGCTGAAAACCACGACGGAGGAGCACCGGGTGCGGGGCACGGTGCTGCATGAAAAGTTCCCGCGCCTCCTGGGGGTGGACGACATCGATGTGGAAGCGCCGCTGGAGCGCAACCTGGTGTACATGCGCAACCTCGACGTGCCCGGCGTGATCGGCAAGATCGGCACGATTCTCGGCAATAATCACATCAACATCGCCAACTTCTCCCTGGGCCGCCAGGAGAAGGCGGGCAAGGTCGCGGAAGCCATCGCCGTGGTGCACGTGGATTCGCGGGTGCCAGAAGCGGTGCTCAACGAGCTGCGGAAAGTGGAACCGGTGAAGGTGGCCCGGGCGATGCAGCTGTGAACCAAGTTGCCAGTTCGCCAGTGGCTGATACCGAACTGACAACTGGCTACTGGCTACTGTTACGCAGCTTGCGGCTCTCGGCCAGCATGCCCATGGAGTGCATCAGGTTCTGCAAGGTGACGATGCCCACCAGGTGTTCGCCTTCCACCACCGGGATGATGCTGAGGTTCCTGGCGGTGATCTTGCGGAAGGCGGAAGCCAGGGTTTCGCTGCGTTCGGCGATGTCGTAGGCGCTGCTCATCACCGACTGCACATAGGCATTGCCGCCAAAGCGTAGCGCGTCCAGGATCTTCTGGCGGGAGATCACGCCCACCAGGTCGTTGCCGCGCACCACGGGAAAATCGTCCTGCAGGGAATGGACCGCCTTGGAAAGCGCGTGCTCCAGCGTGTCGGCCGGCGAGAGCGTGGAGAACTCGGTGAGCATCACGTCTTCCATGCGTACCGTCTCCAGCACCGACTGGAACTCGATGGTGCGCTCTTCAAGTTGCGCTGCCACGAAGATAAAGAGTCCCACCACCGTGAACCACAGGTTGTACATGCCCAGAACGAAGAAAACGATCGCGAATCCCTGGCCGATGGTCACCGCACGTCGGGTGGCCAGCAGGTAATCCATGCGACGGCTCAGGACAGCGCGCAGCATGCGTCCGCCGTCCAGCGGATAGGCGGGAAGCATGTTCAGCAAGCCGATAAAAATATTGGTCCACACCAGGCTGCGCAGCAGGTGGGCGGAATGGATCCAGGGCCGCGCGGCCAGGCGGGCGCCGGGAAATGCGGCTTGGATCAGCACCGCGGCGGCGGCCGCCACCCCAAAACTCAGAAGCGGGCCGGCCAGGGAGATGCGAATCTCACGCGCGGGATCGGGCTTGCGCGGCGCAAAGGGAGCGTCGCCCATGATGCTAACGCCGCCCAGCGGCAGCAACACGAGTGTGCGCACCGGAATGCCGTTGCGTAGCGCCACGGCGGAGTGAGCGATCTCGTGCAGCAGTGCCGACCCGAGCATCATCAGCATCAGCACTGCGCCGCGCAGGATGTCATGGGCCGTGCGCGGCGGCTGGGTCATCCAGATGGGAAGCAGCAGGACGAGGGAAAACACGTGGATACGGAGTTCCGCACCCAGCAACCGCCCCACCGGAATGGACCAGCCCTTCATGAAAATTCCGCCGCCAGCTTCGCCTCACAGCATTGTATACATTAGACGCCGGAACGAAGGCAGTCGTTAGTCGTTGGACGTTCGTCGCTGGTGAGCAGGTTGCGCGTCATTGCGGGCAAATATCGGAGCCGGCAGGTGTGCTCGTTGCGCGGCCTGGACGTGCGCCCCACCACCGACCGCCTGCGCGAAACCCTGTTCAACGTGCTGGCGCCCGTGGTCGAAGATTCGGTTTTTCTGGACCTCTATGCTGGAACGGGCGCGGTCGGGATCGAGGCCCTGAGCCGCGGCGCGCGAATGGTGTACTTCGTGGAGGCGTCGCGCAAGGCAGCAGAAGTCATCCGGCAGAATCTGCGATCGCTCAAGATCGAGGAAGACTACGAGGTGCTGGAGCGCGAGGCGGACGCGGCACTGCGGCTGCTTGACTCCCGCGCGGTGAGTTGCGACGTGTGCTTCCTCGATCCTCCCTACCGCATGGAGCATGCCTACGCTTGTGTGCTGGATTTCTTGAGCGAGCCGCGGCTGCTGAAGCCCTCCAGCGTCGTGGTGGCGGAACACGGGAAGCACTTCGATCCGGGCGGCAAGTTCGGCATGCTGGAACGCTATCGAGAGCTCAGGCAGGGTGATGCGGTGTTGAGCTTCTACCAGCTTCGTTAGCTGCCAGCCACTAGCCACTGGCCAGAAGCTAGTAGCTAGCCACCAAGAGCTTGTTACATCAGCAGTTCGCTGGTCCGCCGGTAGATGGGGTGTTGCATCTCCTGGAGTTCATTCTTCACCAGGTTCAGCCCATATACGCAGCGTTCGAATTCCTGGGAGAGCCGCGCAAACAGCGGCGCCACCTTGGCGTACTCGAAGAACTCGAACTTGGAGACGATGTAATAGCTCTCCTTGCCGGCCTTGATGAAGTCGATGAAACCTTCCATCCGCTTGCGGCGCAGGCGGAAGCGGTTGATGCTTTCGGGAAACATCCCGGTGAAGAACAGGGTGTAATCGCCGATGTGCTTGCGCACCTGGCGTTCGCGGTCGAACGAGGGGGCATCGCCGTAGACGGGGTCGGATTCGAGCAGCATCTCGCCGGCGTCGTCGAGCGCGCGGCCGGCGGCGTTGCGGATCTTGTAGAGCTGTTCGATCTCGCAGAACTCGGTGAGCAGCGCGGCCACGTACTCGCTGACCTCCTGGTTGCGCAGACCGACGCCGGTCGAGAAATTCCTGCTTACCAGCTCCAGAAAAAGCTGCTGCAACGGATGCGATTCCGGGATCATTGGGCCCTCTTGTTTACCCCGCGCATCAAAGCATGTTGCGGGAGTGATACCTCAAGTTCATCGGCACACGCAAGTAACAAATGCACTGCCCGCAGCGACCTTTGGTAACGACGACGCGTCCAACCGTTACCGGCATAACCCGCGCTGGGCGGGAGTTTCCGGACTTGTTATTGGATGCTGAGACAGAAGTCCCCGCAGGCGGATTGGCAGCCAACGACTGGAATGGCTAATTGGGAAAGGCGCAGAGAGGAGGACGGCGATGGCACGGAAAAACATTTCCAGCGGCACGCCCTGGGAGCCGATAGTAGGTTACTCGCGGGCGGTACGGGTTGGGCCGTGTGTTCACGTGGCGGGAACCACCGCCACGGGCGCGGACGGCAAGGTTGTAGGCATCGGCGACGCTTACAGCCAAGCGGTGCAGACGCTGCGTAACATCGAGGCAGCACTGGCTAAGGCAGGCGCCAGCTTGAAAGACGTAGTGCGTACCCGCATCTTTGTCACTGACATCAGCCAGTGGGAAAAAATCGGGCGCGCGCACGGCGAGTTTTTCCGCGACGTCCGGCCGGTAACCTCGATGGTCCAGATCAGCCAACTGATTGCGCCCGAGATGCTAGTGGAGATCGAGGCCGACGCCTATGTAGAAGAGTAGGCGTCTTTCATCGCTTGTTTACACAGCGGGTGCATAATCCGTGGTTTTGCAGATTGTCAGCAACAGTTTTTTCCCGCATTGGAAGAGCATGAGGACAGAGAAAAAGCGGGCCTCTGGCTTGACACGGAAGCCCGGCGGCGGATAATACCCACTTCACCGGGGAGCAGAGAGAGGTTGGCCATGGGAATCCTCAAGCTATGCGACGAAAAGCCGGCTACAGTCGGGGTGAATGCGACGGTGGCTGAGGCCATCCACGTGATGCTGGACAAGAGCGTAGGCGCCGTAGCCGTGCTCGATGGCGAGCGGCGCGTGGCCGGCATCTTCACCGAACGCGACGTCCTGCGCAAGCTGGCGCTCAGCGGCCTCGACCCCAATACCACCCCGGTGCGGAAGTTGATGACCACGCCGGTGGATATGGCCACCATGGAAACCACCCCGGGTCAGGCCTTCGAAGAGATGATCTCCCACCATTACCGGCACCTGCCCATTGTGGACAAGGATGGGCGCCTGCTCGGCCTGCTTTCCATCCGCCACCTGCTGCAGTGGCGGCTGGAAGAACTGGGCCAGCAACTCGACTCCATGGAGCAGTACGTCACCAACGACGCGCCCGGGGGATGAGGCGATCAGAAGGATCGAGTGTCCGTTCAGGCAGACAGGCCACGGATTTTGACGGAGGGGCATTGATTCGGGAACAGGAGTCGATCCGTGTTCAATCCGCGATGATCCGTGGCTGAGTTTTTCGCCTGCTATAATCAAAAATTGCTCTCATGAAAGAAAAGCGGCTAGTGCGCTCCACCACCGTGTTGGCGGTGCGGCGGGACGGCAAAGTCGTGATGGCCGGCGACGGCCAGGTCACGCTGGGAGAAGGGGTGGTCAAGCACAGCGCGCGCAAGATCCGGCGGCTGTATCAGGACAAAATCCTGGCCGGGTTTGCCGGCTCGACGGCCGACGCCTTCGCGCTGTTTTCGCGTTTTGAATCCAAGCTGGAGCAGTATCACGGCAACCTGGGCCGGGCCGCGGTGGAGCTGGCCAAAGACTGGCGCACCGACAGGATGCTGCGCCAGCTCGAGGCCATGTTGCTGGTGGCGGACTCCGCCCAGACCTTCCTGATCAGCGGCCGCGGCGACGTGATCGAGCCGGACGAGGCGGTCGCTGCCGTGGGCTCGGGCGGGCCATACGCGCTGGCGGCGGCCGAGGCGCTGATCCAGCACACCAGCCTGCCGGCGCGCCAGATCGCGGAAGAGGCCATGCGCATCGCGGGGAGGATGTGCATCTATACCAACGATAAGGTGACCATTGAGGAGCTGTAGGACGGTCTTGGGTCGTCGGACGAGACCGAGATCCCTCGCTTCGCTTGTGATGACAGATATGGCGGGATATTCAGGAACGCCGCTGGTAAAAAAGATCGGCATCAAGCCAGGACATCGGCTGGCGATTGTGAATCCTCCGCCGGGATTCGAGAAAGAGCTGGCGCCGCTGCCAGACGGTGTAGTAAACGCGGGGCGAGCGCCTCTGGATGTCGCCATCCTGTTCGCGGGGAACCGGGCCGCGCTCGAAAAGAGCCTCGGCAAGCTGGCGGCGCAACTCGCTCCGGCAGGGATGCTGTGGGTAGCATGGCCGAAAATGACTTCGGGCGTGACCACGGACCTGAAGGAAGGCCTGGTGCAGAAGATCGGACTCGCCGCCGGGCTGGTGGACATCAAGGTCTGTGCTGTCAACGACGTGTGGTCGGGATTGAAGTTCGTGATCCCGGTGAAGGACAGGAAGCAGAGTTCGGCGGCTGGGTAGGGTTCCCTGGGCTCGCCGTGTGAATGACAGGGGCGGGGTGGGTGTCTGGGTGGTTCAAAGGGCGATGTGGAACCCACGCGGCAAAAGAGACTGAATCATGGCGATTTATTTACCGGCAACCGCGGAAGAAGAACAGATTGCGTTGGACGAGCTGACGCCGCGCGAGATCGTGGCGGAGCTCGATAAATACGTGGTCGGGCAAAAGGACGCCAAACGGGCGGTGGCGATCGCCCTGCGCAACCGCATGCGGCGGCAAAAGCTGGCGCCCGATCTGGCGGAAGAGATTCTGCCCAAGAACATCATCATGATCGGGCCCACGGGCGTGGGCAAGACGGAGATCGCGCGCCGCCTGGCCCGGCTGGCCAACTCTCCCTTCCTGAAGATCGAAGCCTCGAAGTTCACCGAGGTGGGCTACGTGGGCCGCGATGTGGACTCCATGATCCGCGACCTGGTGGAAGTGGCCATCGAGATGGTGCGCGAGGAGAAGCTGGAAGACGTGGCCGACCGCGCCGAGCTGAACGCCGAGGAGCGGATTTTGGACATCCTGCTGCCGACCGGACCGCAGCGCAGTTCGCCCGACAGCAGCGCGGCCGGGTTCGTGCTCGAAGGCGGCGACTCGCAGTCGCGCACGCGCGAGAAACTGCGGCAGCAGTTGCGCGAGGGCAAGCTGGACGATCGCATCGTCGAGATCGACGTGCGCGAGAAATCGTTCCCCGCTTTCGAGATCATCTCCAACCAGGGCGTGGAGGAGATGGACATCAACGTCAAGGACATGCTGCCCAACATCTTCGGC
>Ga0187766_10000645_pt1 | contig 19595 bp, 20 predicted proteins | sample 0216_QUI02_MP05__4_FD_132971 | JGI IMG/M metagenome (GOLD analysis project Ga0187766, IMG submission 132971) | Tropical peat soil microbial communities from peatlands in Department of Meta, Colombia - 0216_QUI02_MP05_20_MG | ecosystem: Environmental > Terrestrial > Soil > Wetlands > Peat ... | reverse complement strand
CGATCTATGTGCTGCTTGCATTGCTCAATGGCGAGTTGTTCCCATCGGGCCTGCTTCCAGGCTATATAGGACAACATGCAAGCCTTATTGGAGCGTTAGTTCAGATGTGGCAGCAACCCCTCAATAGCAAGCTCTTTGCAGAGAGCTGGAATACCTGGGTTCTCTATTCCTGGCTTTTTCTCGCTGCAGGAGTCATAGCTATGTTTGTTAACATTCTGGGAGGCATTGCGAATCGCTTCCAACTGTTAGCAGCGCTTCTCGCTGTTACCTATTGTGTTGTTCTGTTGGGTAGTCGCACAGTGTATCCTTTCTCGATTGTGCCTCTACTGCCTTTCCTGGCACTCAATATAGCTATTGCACTCAATACACCAATAAGATGGCTGACAAGAAAAGCAGGATTTGATCTGGTTCGCGCGTCACTATTATTCGCTCTGGTTGGAGCATTCATTCCAGCGGGCATACAACAGATAGAACCGGTGCTTGCGAAAAACGCGACAGGACCACAACAACAAGCTATACTTTGGGTGCGTGATAATGTGCCACATAACGCAGTGATCATTGCTCCAAGTTATATGTACAGTGACCTCCGTGATCAAGGTAGCTCGAGCAATGGCGTGTCTTTCCCCAACACGTATATCTATACTGATATCACATCCGACTCGCAAATAACGAACGGACAGCTAAAAGAAAACTGGCAGAATATCGACTTTCTTGTTGTTGATGCCAGCATGCTGAACGATATTCGAGGAGGTGGACAGTATGAACTCCTGGATGAGGCTTTCCATCATGCGACTTTGAGAGCAACGTATGGCGCTGCTAATGATGGGACGCAAATTAAAATATACCAGGTGATAAATAAGTAGTATTGAAGCTTTGTATGCAAATACTTTTTGGAATACTCTATTCCAACAGAACCTTGTAGAAAAATGTAAATAAGCTCATAGATATGAAATGACTTTGTGAGAAGAGAGTAGCGAAAAAGGAAGAGCATTTCTAGGAAAGGGGTCATCATGACACTGCACGATGAACAAACTACTCCACTTCATATTGCACCAACCACTCCAATCAGTCCAATCAAAAGACCGAAGAGACCATCGCGTCTGCTGGGTGTAGTTATAGTGGTAGTCTTACTGATAGTCATCTTTGGATCTACTGTCCTCGTTTTGGCGATATCCCGTCAGAGTAATTCGCCAAATTTATCAAATCATGCTCAGGCATCGGGAATAGGTCCATGGCATACGCAAGGGGGGCAAATTCTAGATGCGAATAATCAGCCAGTGCGGATAGCGGGAGTAAACTGGTTTGGTTTTGAAACGAATACATTCGTTGTGCATGGTTTACAGGATCGTAGTTACAAGGATATGCTGAATCAGATTATCGGGGAGGGATACAATACAATCCGTCTTCCTTACTCCAATCAGCTTTTCGATGCGGGGAGCCAGCCGACAGGGATAGACTATAGCAAGAATCCTGATTTGCAGGGGCTACAAGGTGCGCAGCTCATGGATAAAATCATCGATTATGCGAGTAGTATCGGACTGCATATTATTCTGGATCAGCATCGCCCCGACGCTAGTGGGCAATCAGCGTTATGGTATACAAATGCTTACCCGGAGTCTCGATGGATTTCGGATTGGCAGATGCTTGCAAAGCGGTATGAAAATGATCCAATGGTTATTGGAGCTGATCTTCACAACGAGCCACATAGCCCGGCCTGTTGGGGATGTGGCAATACGGCGGTGGATTGGAGACTGGCGGCTGAACGAGCTGGAAATGCTATTCTTGCGATTGATCCCCATTGGCTGATCTTCGTCGAGGGAGTAGATTGTTACGGAAAGGGAGGAGTAGTACAGGGTGCAGGTGCTAGTTGTTACTGGTGGGGAGGCAATCTCCAGGGAGTCAGAGCATATCCGGTGGAATTGAACGTTCAGAATCAACTTGTTTATTCAGTCCATGATTACCCTGCCTCTGTTGCAGAACATCCATGGTTCGATACAGCGAATTATCCTTATAACCTGACTGCTCTATGGAGCGAGAACTGGGGTTATATCGAGAAGGATGGCATAGCGCCTGTCTACGTTGGAGAGTTCGGAACCAGATTGCAGACAGAGAAGGATAAGGAGTGGCTCAGCAGTTTGGTAAACTATCTAGGCAAAGGTTCAAGTGGTTTCAACTGGACATTCTGGAGTTGGAATCCTGACTCAGCAGATACAGGAGGCTTGTTGAATGATGACTGGCAAACAGTCAATATCCAGAAGCAGGATGAGTTGAGAAGTATCCTATTCCCTTTGAATGGGAGTAACGTTGGGGAAACATCTCAACAGCGACAGATACCGGTAACTACAGTGACCAGGACAGTTAATATAAAACAGGGAGTGTTATTGCTGGATTACCAGAATAATGATCCGAATCCAATATCCAATCAGATTCAGACTGCCTTGAAGATTATCAATACTGGAAGCAGCACAATTTCTTTGGCTGATGTTACGATACGTTATTGGTATACGAGTGATTCAGCACAACCACAGGAATTCGATTGCGATTACGTGACCATCGGTTGTCAGAATACGGAAGGCAAGATTGTGAAGATGGAGCCAACATATCCTGGGGCGGATACGTATCTTGAGATTAGTTTTACTGGAGGCACGTTATCAACGAATACAAGCGTGGAGGTTAAGGTACGTGTGCATAGGAGTGATTGGTCGAACTATAACCAGAGCAACGATTTTTCATTTGAAACAGGTGCGAACGGCTATATTCTTGCTCAGCGAATCGGTCTCTTCTACAAGGGGCAATTGGTAAGTGGCAGCGAACCAAGTTGAGGTAAACTAGACATTCTGCTTTGTTATCCACCATTTGTAATAGATTGTAGGCAATTAAGATTCGCGCGCAAAGGAACGCAATGCAAAAGTAATTTGTTCTTCAAGCGTCATAGGCCGGTCGTGCGGGAGCTTGCTTAGTGCTGACTGCGCTTCCGTCGCCGTAAAGCCCAGTCCCATTAATGCTTCGATGACTTCGGATGGTAGTGTACCAGAGGGTGAAAGTGCTCCATTGCTTGCAGCTACACCCATTGCCGGAAGTTTTCCTTTTAGTTCAAGAACTAATCTGGCTGCAAGCTTTTTGCCCACACCAGGAGTCAATGCAAGGCGTTGTTGATCTTCATTCGCGATGGCTTGATAAAACGTCTGTGCGTCCATCATAGAAAGCAATGCCAGCGCCACTTTAGGTCCAACTCCACTGATGCCAATCAGTCGCTCAAAAGCGTCCCGATCCTCTTCAGTAGAGAAGCCGTAGAGGGCCATGCCATCTTCTCGCACATAGAAATGTGTATAGAGGGATACATCTGAACCAACTTCACCAAGACGGCTCAATGTTGTAGTAGGAGTAAATACGCGAATACCAAAGCCACCGACACGAACAATCACATGACCTGCTCGCCGTGCTTCGAGAGTACCTTGTACACTGGCAATCATCATTCTTTTCCTTATCTCTGCGTCAGTTAAACGCGAGTAATGGCATTTTGTATTGATGCATCACATAGATTTTAGAAGATTTGTGTTCGAGCCAGAAAAGAGGCCGTATGTAAATGGCAAATAGCCACGGCAGCAGCATCAGCAGCATCATCAGGTCGTGGAATTGATTTGAGATGTAGTAGAATACGCACCATCTCTCCCACCTGCTCCTTATTAGCTCCTCCATAACCGGTGACTGCCTGTTTGACTTGCAGAGGAGTATATTCAGCAATGGCTAGACCGCCATTGGCTAATGCCAGCAATGCCACACCCCGAGCCTGTCCAACTGTTAAGGCAGTACGAGAGTTTTTTGCGAAGAACAGCTCTTCCATTGCAGATTCGTTTGGACGATACGAAGTAATGATCTCGCTTAATTGTTGATAGATGTGTTGTAAGCGTTCTGGCATTGACATAGTGGAGGGCGTAGTGATGACATCACATGCGATCATCTTCAACTCGCTGCCTCTCGCCTCTACAACAGCATAACCAACGATGGCTGTGCCTGGATCAATGCCAAGAGCAACGCGTGGTGAAGGAGCAGTGGATGATGGGTTAGTGAAACTACCCATCTCTCAACTCTCGTACGAGGCTGCAAATTCCTCCGGAAAATCAGCGTTTGTGTATACGTTCTGCACGTCGTCCAGATCTTCAAACTTCTCCACTAGACGCATAATCTGGTGTGCCATTTTTTCATCGGTAATTTCGATCTTCGTTTTCGGCAGAAGAGTATTCTCAGATTTTACTACAGTATAGTGCTTTGCTTCGAGTGCCTGGCGGATGGTTTCGAGATCGGAGGGATCTGAATATATGGTAAGAACTTCGTCATCTGGTCCAACAGGATCGACATCGTCTGCTCCCAGGTCTATTGCTTCCAGGCTAAGTTCATCGGGATCGTGGCCTTTTAGCTCTACTTCAATGATGCCTTTTGCCTCAAAGAGCCAGTCAACGCATCCATTTTCACCCATGTTACCGCCATTACGGTTAAAGGCATTGCGGACTTCGGCAACGGTACGATTCCTATTTTCGGTTAAGGCCTGGACGAGCAGAGCAGTGCCGCCTGGACCGTAACCCTCATAGCTAATCTCCTCGAATGCATTGCCTTCCGATCCTCCCAAAGCACGTTTGATTGTACGTTCGATGTTATCCGTTGGCATATTGGCATCTCTTGCCCTTTGCACAGCCATACGGAGACGAAAGTTTGCGTTAGGATCTCCGCTGCCCCCCTCTCGCACGGCCACTACAATTTCACGTCCTAATCGTGTAAAGAGCTGTCCTCTTCTCGCGTCGTTTACTCCTTTTGAACGGCGTATTTGCGCCCATTTAGAATGTCCTGACATTCTATCGCCCCCTGATTATTTGCTTTAGCAATGACAAAAATATGTGTGATATGAGTTTGAGTATTGAGAAATCTCGTTGTTAGCATTGTAACATGAATGCCCTCTGAGCGTCGAGTGGTTATGGTAACCTCTTGTAATCATGAGTAGTCTGATATATCCTTGTCACGATGCAATCGTCAGACGAGCGATTATCGATTGTGGTCTGATCAGTTGTCAGGCTGAATCCTGTACAACTCACTTATGAAGCAGTACGTATAATTTGATGAAAGTGTAAGCTCTTGAAGAAGGATCCTACCGTTCATAATCACACTAAAGCAACTGCGCGTCAAGGCCTTGGTCGTACAGGTGAACGTCTGGCGGCAGAAGCGCTTATAAGCAAGGGTTATTGTATCCTGGAACGTAACTTTCGTTGTCGTCATGGCGAGATTGACCTTGTAGCTGAGGACGGGCACGATCTTATCTTTGTCGAAGTAAAGGCCAGGAGAGGCGTTTCGTTCGGTTTGCCTGAGGATGCACTGACGTTGCGTAAACAACGCAAGTTAATGGAGGTTGCTTCATATTATCTGGACCTGCATGCTGATGCGGATCGTTCTTGGAGAATCGATGTGGTGGCAGTACAATTTAGCGACAATGGCAAACTTGAAGAGATACGAATTTATAAGCATGCAGTTACAGATTTCGGGTAGAATATAGTAGCTCAAATGCAATGAAAATGGAGATATCAGAATGGGAGGAAGTATATGGCAGATTTCTTAGAATCCGCAAAAAGCATGGTAAATGCAGCAGTAAGCCGAACGAGTTGGGAAGCACAGAAGCAAATGCGAGTTCGCAGTAAACAAACAGAAATTGATAAGCTTTTGGAACAACGCCAGCAATTGCTCGACGAACTTGGGCAGGTTGCAATGAACTTGTACCAGCAAGGAAGGTTGACCGATCAACAACTCTCGCGTTTATGTGCCAGTATTCAAGAGCTGGATCATGATGTACAGAACCGAGAAAGCCAGTTACAGGAGATTAAAAAAGAAGCGTATCAGGCGAGTCAATTTGCGCCTACATCGACACCAGATTATACTCCGCCGGCATCATCACCAGCATCTACACCATCCCAGCCTGCAACCGCCGGGGCAAAACCTCTCAATTGCCCGGTATGTGGTTCTACGTTACGTCCGAATGCTCTGTATTGTCGAAGTTGCGGTACAAAATTGCGTTGATTGGCATATAACAGTGTGTTACAATGTTTGATGCCTCTTAGCTATTGAAATGAAACATTCATAGCTTTTTGCATGGTTCAAAGGCGTACACATAGTGGACAGGTAAGCAGCTTGAAGGGTGTTCTATTGATTAAACGTTCTCAGGAAGAAATGACCTTGACCCTCGACTGTATCAGTCATAGCTCTGCTCAGACCCAGCGGCTGGGAATGCGATTAGGAGAGTTGCTTCGTGGTGGAGAACTGATCTTGCTCGATGGACAATTGGGAACAGGCAAGACGACATTTACGCAAGGATTAGCTCAGGGATTGGATATAACTGAGAATATTAATAGCCCCACATTTACCCTTTTGAAGGAGTATCAGGGTCAACCTCAGTCGGAAGAATCATCGAACGCTTTCAAACATAACAGGCCGGCCCTTTATCATTTTGATTTGTATCGCCTGGATAATCCCGATGAAATCGTTGATTTAGGTTTTGAAGACTATTTTTTTGGAGGTGGAGTCTCCGTTATTGAATGGGCGGAGAAAGCCGATTCATTCTGGCCGGAAGAACATTTGAATATACGATTGAAGATTATGTCGGAAACAAAACGAGGGTTGCTGTTCATCGCAAAGGGGGATTACTATTGCGAATTACTGCGACAATTTCAGAAGATTACGTATGTTACTACTCGCTCTTGATACATCTACCAGCCAGGCGAGTGTTGCGTTATGTGATGAGCAAACACTCTATGGCGAATATACGTGGCGCATTGGGAACAACCACAGTGTGGAGTTGCTGAAACGCATCCAGCGTCTGGTGGAGGTTGATTGTGGCAGTAACCTGCAAGCTCTTGACGGTCTTGCTGTCGCAACGGGACCAGGGTCCTTCAATGGAGTAAGGGTTGCGGTTGCTACAGCTAAGGCCTTCGCCTTTGCATTAGAGAAGCCACTGGTCGGAATCAGTACTCTAGAGATCATGGCTGCGCAACAGGATATGTGGAGTGGACCAATTTGTTCTGTGCTCGAAGCTGGACGGTCTGAACTGTACGCAGCTTGCTATCTTTTTAACAATGACCGTAGGAATAATGAAAGCACGTTTACTATACACCAGCTCAGTGGGTATCTCATGCTCACACCACAACAGCTGGTGAACTATTTAAACGACCAGATGGATGAGTGGGCAGGAGTACCTGGTAAGCGTCAAGTCTCACCTATCCTCTTTTGTGGAGAATTGAGCGACACGACCAGGCAGGTGTTGACCGAGCACATGCAAGGGAAGGGCTTTTATGCCGGCAGCATGCATGCGATACGGCGCGCTTCTACTTTGGCTTCACTCGCGATTCGACGATTGTACGAGGGCAGGATTGAAGATCCGATGTTACTTGAACCTTTGTATGTGCGTCGCCCTTCAATCACAAAGAGCGCACGTAAGCAGCCGCTCCTGGGGCAGAAATCAGCTCTAGCATCTGATCTGGGTCAGTCAGAAAGGGAAGAGGGTGCGTTACGTCATTGATCGTATGACGATGTCAGATGTGCCTCGCGTGATAGAGATCGAGCGTTTAGCCTATCCGTCAACCTGGCCACCGAGCGCTTATCGCAAAGAACTACAGGAAAACCGGTGGGCACATTATATTGTATTGCGTGACAGGCATATTGCTGAAGAGCAAATGTCTGTTCCATCACAGGAACCCGAACGGCATCGTCGTTTCTTTCCTCTCACTCTCTTGCCGGTTCGATCACCCTCTATTGTTTCTACTCCAAGCCTGGCTTCTATCATAGGCTTTGCCGGATTGTGGCTGATGGTGGATGAGGCTCATATTACCACAATTGCTATGCATCCAGATTTCCGTCGTCGCGGACTAGGTGAATATTTGCTGGCGAGCCTGATAGATATTGCATACGACATCAATGCCCGCTGGGTTACCCTCGAAGTTCGAGTGACCAACTATACTGCCCAGAATCTGTATCGAAAATATGGGTTTAGAGAAGCTGGTTTGCGCCATCGTTATTATAGTGACAACCAGGAAGATGCTTTGATTATGTGGACTGATGAAATCAAAACTCCGGCTTTTAGGCAAAAATTCCTGGAATTGAAATCCACGCTTCTGCAAAAACTTGAAGCGCAGTAAAGGGTAGATGTATCGAAAAAACAATCAAGGTCATATCGTATGCTCATATTAGGAATTGAAAGCTCTTGTGATGAAACAGGGGCGGCAATTATCAAAGATGGTAGATATCTACTTTCAAATATAGTGGCTACACAAGCCGAAATTCATGATCGTTATGGCGGCGTGGTACCGGAAGTTGCTTCGCGTCAACAACTGACCACCATTATTCCGGTACTTGAGATGGCACTAGATCAAGCTGGGTGCGGGTGGGATAATATCGATGCTGTAGCAGCTACACATGGCCCTGGTTTAGCAGGTTCGCTCCTGGTGGGTCTTACTGTGGGTAAAGCTGTTGCTATGGCGCATCATCTCCCATTTCTTGGCGTCAATCATCTTGAAGCGCATATATATGCTAACTGGCTGCGAGGGGAAGTTGAAGCAGCTTCACAGGTAATGTTGGATTCTGATTGGGAGTATCAAGAAGGAGATCCAATCTTTCCTTTGATATGTCTTGTCATATCAGGGGCTCATAGTGAGCTTGTGCTTGTGCGTGACCATGGCCAGTATGAGTTGTTGGGTCGTACTCGTGATGATGCAGCTGGAGAAGCTTTTGACAAGGTTGCGCGTATATTGGGACTCGGTTATCCAGGAGGACCGGCTGTCCAGAAAGCCGCTCAACATGCACAGGTGGAACTGGAACAACAGGGTAAATCAGTAACGCAGGCGCTTAACGCTTATCGTTTACCACGCTCCTGGTTACGAGGCACTTATGATTTCAGCTTTAGCGGACTAAAGACTGCCGTGCTTCACCTTGCGGAGGGCGTGGTTGGAGAGCAGGACGTGCAATCTCCATCTGCGTCACGAAAAGCAGGGAAGCAAGTTAGCCAATATACGCGTATGGGCGCTCAGGCCGCACAGAAAGGTGGAGTTAATGTTGATTTGCTTGCGGCTAGCTTTCAGGAGGCTGTTGTCGATGTTTTAGCTGTCAAAACTCGCCTTGCGGCGCAGGAATACCATGTGAAACAGGTAGTGCTTGCTGGTGGTGTGGCTGCTAACATAAGCCTGAGAGCGCGTTTGGAGCGGGAACTGAGTTCATTGAATATTCACTTGAAGTACCCCCCGATTGAGTTTTGTACTGATAATGCTGCAATGATTGCAAGCGCTGCATTTTTTCACCTGCTGCGGGGTGAGCAACATGGACTTGACCTGGATGTTGAGCCGGGATTAAGCCTACCATTTTCAAAGAAGTGAGAGTATAGTATGGCAAAACAAAAAGCATATGCGCTGGGTATTGACCTTGGAGGAACGAAAACACTTGCCGCTGTTGTAGACGTTACCACAGGAGAGGTGATTGCGTCGGAGCGCAAGCGCACTCGTGCAGAAAAGGGGCAGGAATATGTTGCACAGCATGTCATTAACTTATCAAGGGCTGCATTGGAAGCTGTAAAATTGCCTGCCGGGAGCAGCATAATTGGGATTGGTATTGGTGCCGCGGGACAAATCGATCGCAAAAACGGGGTGATCATGGATGCCCCAAATCTGGGAGTCAAGGATATGCCTATGGCTGATATCCTTCGCAAGGAATTTGGAAAACCTGTCGCGATCGGCAATGACGTCGAAGTTGCGGCACTGGGCGAATATGTGCATGGTGCTGGTCGAGGATATTCCACCTTTGTGGTCATATTCGTGGGAACAGGGGTTGGTGGTGGAATCGTACAGAGCGGTCGCTTATATTCGGGCCTGACAGGCACCGCAGGTGAAATCGGACATATGACTATTCAAGCTGGTGGTCGTTTGTGTCCCTGTGGCAGTCGTGGTTGTTTAGAGGCGTATGCATCTCGCACTGCTATCACACGAGCAATAATGGCAGCAATACATCATGGGCGTAAATCAATTCTAACCGATGAAGCCGAACTTCAACTGTCAGAAGGAGAAACCATTATTCGTTCAGGGTTGCTGGCAAATGCGCTGAATCATGGTGATACACTGGTGAAAGAAATTGTCACTGAAGCGGCTGATTTCCTGGGCTATGGCCTGGCGTCTGTTATGAACTTTTATAATCCTGAGTGCATTATTTTAGGTGGAGGAGTTATTGAGGCCATTGATTTGCTCTTCGAGGGTGCGGTAAATCGCGCTCGAAATACCGCATTGGCTGATCCAGGACAAAAAACCAGGATCATACGAGCAAAACTAGGAGATTTTTCTGGCGTAGTTGGAGCTGCCTGCCTTGGTGCGCAAGCAGCAGGATTTACAATACCTCTTTAAATAGTCAAAGAAGTAAATTTGTAGAGGCTACGGAACTAGAACCTTCGAAGAAATAGATGTGAGCAAAGCCCAGGGAATGGGGGAAGATTATGGATGGTACACTGCCCGCAATTGATGTCCGTTCTGTAACTATCTCAGATGCACCCGCTCTACACAAATTAGACTACAGCTTTGAGACAGATCGAATCTATGCTTTACGTGTGAATGGAGATATGGCGCCAGGGAATGATGCCTTGCAAGTTCCAGACAAGTCTGCATTAGCTTTTGAACTCTGGGAGACACCGGTCGATCTGCCTCTTTACAAGAGCTTCCGTGAATATGAACAGAAACTTGAGGAAGTCGAAACCAGGCTGAGTTATGTTGATGGAGGGTACGTTGCCCTTGCTGATGGGCAGGTAGCTGGCGCAATTTTGCTTAAAGTCGAAGAATGCCGTTCTATAACGCGAGTTGAGGATATTATTGTTGGCCGTCAATTCAGGCGTTTCGGCATTGGTTCATTACTGCTCAATTGCGCTTCAGACTGGGCCAGAAATCGGAGTTGCTGGGCTATTGAACTAGAAACCCAGAACGTCAATTATCCCGCCATACGATTTTATTTACAGAATGGTCTGGAAGTGTGGAGTATCCATCAACACTACTATCCTCCAGGGCCAGTTGAGCACGAGGTGGCAATTTTTATGGGAAAGAAGCTGCGATGAAAATAGAGGAGTGTCCATGAAAGTTCTTGCGATCATCGCCGGAGTTATTTTAATATTTGCTATCATTCGAGATAGTTTTGAGACGGTTGTACTGCCGCGCAGGGTATCAAGACGATTCAGCTTTTCGCACTTTTTCTACATATCGACCTGGATGCTTTGGTCGTCAATCGCACGTAAGATGCGACCTGGAAATCGACGAGAGTATTATTTAAGCTATTATGGTCCTGCTTCGCTGATTGTCTTGCTTATTTTCTGGGCGGTAGTTCTGTTCTTCGGTTTTGCGTTTCTCCAATGGGGATTGAGTGATCCATTGACTGCACCAGAAAAGCATTTGTCTTTTTGGACGTATCTCTACTTGAGTGGAACAACATTTGTTACGCTGGGATATGGTGATATTACTCCTTTGACCGGAATGGGACGTTTTCTCGCTGTTGCAGAGGCTGGAATGGGTTTCCTCTTTCTTGCTTTGATTATCGGCTATGTCCCTGTTATCTATCAGGCTTTTTCGCGTCGTGAGATCAATATTTCCTTACTTGATGCTCGTGCTGGCTCCCCATCGACCGCAACTGAATTATTGCGTAGGAGCTATCGGGATCGAAAATTAGACGAATTGACTCAATTCATGCGGGAGTGGGAACGTTGGTGCGCTGAACTACTTGAGAGCCATCTTTCATATCCAGTCTTAACATACTATCGTTCACAGCATGAACGCCAGTCCTGGCTGGCTGCATTGACCACCATTCTGGATACCTGCTCGCTCCTCATCGTTGGCTTTGAGGGTGTTTCGGTTCCAACGATTCGCTTCACGTTTGCTATTGCTCGTCACGCGGCTGTCGATCTTGCGCAAATCTACAGGACACCACCCGTGAACCCCAAACTCAGCCGCCTTTCGCATGACGATTTTGTAAAGATGCATGAAGCCCTTCTGGAAGTAGGGTTAGAATTGCGCCATGGAGATGAGGCTGAAAAAAATCTCTATGATATTCGGCGCTCATACGAGCCGTTCGTCAACTCCATCGCCGACCACTTGCTTGTAAGTCTTCCACCTTGGATTCAAGCAACCAAGTCTGTCGATGATTGGCAGACCAGCGCGTGGGACCATTTTGCCGAGTGGTCACCTGAAAAGCTCGATGAAATCACACATATCATCATCGATCACCGGAAGAAAAACCCTGTACGCCATAGCCATGCGCACACGCACAGCTCACAAGTAGATGAACACCCCTCAGAAGATGATCGACAAGAAGCATCTTCTGAGTAAGATCAATGCTGTACTACTGGGCGATGGCGAACTCTTCTAATTTCGGAAACAATGGTGTTGGGACAGGTAATCTCGTCCCTGCTGTAACCTGGGCAAGCTCCCACCTGGCTTTATCAACCTGCCCTTCAAAACCCAGATAGTGATGAAGCTTTTGCGAAGAGTATGGTAGATAGGGGCAGAACAGCACTCGCAATCCACTCAAAACTTGCAACATCACGTAAATTGTCGTTCCGGCCGCTTCACGATCAACTTTGATCTGTTTCCAGGGAGCCTGTTCATCCAGATACCGGTTCGCCGCATGCGCGACTGCCATCGCTGCATTGATGCCATCTTTCAGATGACATTGCTGGATGTTATGCCCAACAACAGTAAAGCCTCGCTCGACTTCTTGCAGAATTTCCAGGTCTGCTGGCCGTAGAGTTTGTGGATGTGGCACAACACCGCCAAACTTACTCTGGAGAAACGTAAGCGTGCGGTGTACAGCGTTGCCATAGGTTGCCACCAATTCGTCATTGTTGCGCCGGATTAATTCCTCGTAGGTAAAATCGGTATCCCGGCCTTCGGGAGCAGTGACCGAGAGATAATAGCGTAGTGTATCAGCATCATATTGATCTAAAACATCTTTTGTCCAGATCACATTGCCTCGACTACTCGATGCTTTTGCTCCGCTCATCGTCATGAATTCGTTTGCTGGCACATCATATGGTAAATTGCGATTGCCATAACCCATCAACATGGCGGGCCAGATAATCGCATGAAAAGGGATGTTATCCTTTCCAATAAAGTAGTAAGATTTTACGGGCGGGTCTGCCTGTCCGGGCACCCACCAGGTTTTCCATGCTTCTGGTGTGCCTCGTCTATCGGCCCATTCAACCGAAGCAGAAAAGTAACCAATGACTGCATCAAACCAGACGTAGATACGTTTATCCTCGTAACCATCAATCGGGATAGGCACACCCCAGTCTAGATCGCGTGTAATGGCTCTCGGGCGCAGTCCTTCTTTGAGCCAGTTCATCGCAAAACCTGATGTGTTGGCGCGCCAGTGATTTTTGCCATCAGACAGCCATTCCATCAACGGCTCTTGTAACTTCGGTAAATCCAGAAAGAAATGCTCTGTTGAGCGTATTTCAAGGCTTGCTTGTTTGCTACCACAGAGCCTGCAGCGAGGAGCAATCAGATCAACCGGGTCAAGTGTGCGGCCACAATTATCGCATTGATCACCTCGAGCAGAGGTATAGCCACAATGTGGACAGGTGCCTTCAACATAGCGATCAGGTAAAAAACGGCGGTCTGTCGGGCAATAAGGAGATTCCATGGAATCTTTGAAGATATATCCTTTGTCATAAAGGGTCAGGAAGAAATCTTGCGTAATGCGATAATGATTTTCTGTGCCTGTTTCAGTATATAAGTCCCACGACATGCCCAACCTGTCCCATACTTCACAGATCTGGTTGTGGTATCGCGCCACGAATTCGCGAGGATCGATGCCTTCTCGTTCAGAATCAACGAGGATGGGTGTGCCGTGTTCATCACTCCCTGATACCATCAGAACATGATTGCCAGCCATGCGATGATATCTTGCAAATGTATCGGCAGGTAGGTAAGCGCCCACGATTTGACCAACGTGAGTGGAGCTTTTGGCATACGGCCACGCCACACAAACGAGTATATGTTCATTCATAGTGATTCATGAATCTCCCTGATTATTGAGGTGAAGATGGTTATTAGAATAACCTTGCGTATTATAACATAGGTTAGGAGGAGTACAAGATCAGCATTACATCCCAATATACCGTGCGTATACTGATAACGCCACCTGCTCATCATCCGTCCCTTTTATAATCGCTCGCGCATCGGGGAAGACGGTTATTTCATAATCATCAACAATGAGGCGAAGTAAAAATTCGTTGCATGAAACCTGTCCTACAGGACCTAACCGGTCAGCCAGGTCTGGTAAATTTAGCTTGTCATGCTTTCTTCCACTTCGCACCTGCACGGCATTACGCCCACAAAGACTGGCGCTGCTCGTTCGATTGAGGGAGTCAAGAAATTCGTATTCGTGCAATCCACATGTTGGGCAATCAGGTTGGCGGGGTAGCTCAATGCGTTCGCTGGTGTTCTCCCAGAGATCCATCCAGAACATAGCTCGGCTTATCTTATCGCTTTTTAAGAGTAGCTTGAGGGCCTCGGTAGTAGCGACACCGGTAATTGCTCCTACAATCCCGTTGAGAACACCCGCTGTATCACAGGTAGGAGTTGTGCCAGGGAGAGGTATTTCTGGAAAAATACAGCGCAAGCACGGTGTGTCTCCAGGTATAATGTTCATCGTCACACCATATGAAGCAATGACTGCGCTATAGATCCAGGGTTTTCCAAATTTGACGCAGGTATCATTGAGAAGATAGCGTGTTTCGAAATTGTCGGTAGCATCGAGTACCAGATCTACATCTTGAACCAGGGATTCGATACCATCAGCATGAATATCTTCTACCAGAGTTTCTATTTTCGTTGAACTATTGACACGATGCAGTTTTTCGGCTGCGGCTATAGCCTTTGGTAGCCTGCGTGTGATATCTTCCTCGTCAAAAAGAATCTGGCGTTGCAGGTTATTCAATTCGATATAATCACGATCTGCAATCACCAATCGTCCAATACCGGCCCGGCAAAGGTTGTTAGCAATGACGGTACCCAATGCCCCGCAACCAATGATGGCTACAGAAGAATTGCCCAGCTTTTCCTGGCCATCTTTACCAATAGGACCAAATAAGGTTTGACGTGAATAGCGGTCAAGTGTAGATGCCCCTGACATCGAGGTAACTCCTGGTGTTCATGGTGGATCACTTTTTCTATACATTTCTCGTACCATTCTAGCACAAAATACTTAGTAAAGGTTGGCAGTTGTCTATTACTGTGTTACAATGCAAAAAGGCGACTGAAGATTACTAGAAAATTGCACACTGTACAGTTCAGTCTTCTAGTGCGGGGATATCATGAAAAAAGTATTGGTTATTGATGACAATCCCACAATAGTAGAACTTATCAAATACGCAGTGAACCTACAAAGCTCATTTGAGGTTATGGTCGCCTATGACGGTGAAGAAGGTTTAAAGAGCGTCTACGCCGAAAATCCTGATTGCGTCATTATCGACGTGAAGATGCCTCGCATGGATGGATATAAACTTGTTCGTTGCTTGCGTGGAGATACTCGCACTGCTAATATTCCTCTCATCATCTTAAGCGCGATGACCCGTGAAGAAGATCAAATGACGGGTCTGCTCTCGGGAGTCGATGAGTATCTTACAAAGCCATTTAAGCCAGGTGCGCTTAACGCAGCTATTGAACGAGTATTACTTCTGACCCCCGCCGATCGGCAACGCAGGATGGATTATTTGCTACAGACACACGCTGAACGAGAATAATGGTGTATGAACTACAAAGACTGCGTAGATTACACATTCTTTTAGTAGACGATGATCCAGAAGCATTGCAAAGAATCCAGCACGCAGTAGGAATTGATAGTTATCTCTACCACGCTCGAACTTTCTTACAGGCCAGGCAGCACCTGGCAGAGTCCATCCCCGACATTGTTATCTGCGAATTAAAACTTGGTAAGGAAAGCGGGCTTGAGTTTTGCCGCTTCATTCGTAATACTCCTGCTTTACATCATCTCCCGATTATGTTTCTTACTACATTTACCACTCTCCAGGACAAAATTGCTGGATTTAACGCAGGCGCTGATGATTACGTCATAAAACCGTATGATGCGCGCCATTTAATGGCACGCATCCGATTGCTTACACGTATGAAAGATATTGAGCAGGGAGACGAATAAGTAACCAGCCTTAACCCGGGAAATGGCAGGCCGCCCAATGACCTGGCTGCTTTTCCTCCAAAGGTGGAATGACCCGGCGACAGACCTCCTGCGCTTTCCAGCATCGGGGATTGAAGTTACAGCCTGAAGGTGGATTTACCGGGCTTGGTACATCTCCTTCAAGTATGATACGTTTGCGCTTGAGTTCTTTCTCAGGATCAGGCACTGGAATGGCGGAAAGAAGAGCCTGAGTGTAGGGATGCAGAGGTTGTACGTATAACTCTGAGCTTTCACTTAGCTCCGCAACTCTACCAAGATACATTACTGCTATGCGGTCGCTGATATGTTTTACCACAGAGAGATTATGTGCCACGAATAAGTAGGTCAGACCAAACTGTTCTTGCAGATCCTCCATCAAGTTCAGCACCTGCGCCTGGATCGATACGTCAAGAGCAGATACAGGCTCATCTGCTACGATAAATGAAGGGTGAAGAGCCAGGGCACGTGCTATACCAATACGCTGGCGCTGACCGCCGCTAAATTCGTGAGCATAGCGGTTGACAACGTGAGGATTAAGCCCAACTACTTCGAGTAAACGAGCAACTTGATCATTGATCTCTTTGGAAGACCCTTTGTTGAAGTTCACTAGCGGTTCAGCGATGGTCTGCCCAATTGTGAAGCGAGGGCTGAGCGAGCCATATGGGTCCTGGAATACCATCTGCATGTCTGCTCGTTTTTTACGGAGCTCAGCATCCGAGAGGGTCGTCAATTCAGTCCCATCCAGTTTCACGCTGCCCTCAGTGGGCTTAATGAGCTGCAAGATGGCGCGCCCGGTTGTCGACTTGCCACATCCGCTTTCACCAACGAGGCCTAGTGTCTCGCCGTGTTTAACGAACAAATCGACTCCATCGACGGCTTTGACCTGAGCTACGGTCCGGTTAAAGAGACCACCTTTAATCGGAAAATAGACTTTTAAGCCTTTTACATCTACCAGGGTGGTTCCGGTCGCCTTAGGCGTTTGAACATCTTGTGCCATTTTTCTTTTCCCTCAATCTTAGTCTGGACAGAAGCAGGCAACCATTTGATTGCCACGCCCTAGAGGCATGAGTTCTGGGCGTTCCTCCTTGCACCGGCTTTGAACCTTCGGACAACGAGGAGCATAAGGACAGCCGGGTGGGGGATTATGTAAGTCTGGCGGTTGTCCTCCAATTGGATGAAGCCTGATGCCGCGTTGATCATCCAGGCGAGGAATAGAATGCAAAAGACCTACTGTATAAGGGTGAGCCGGAGTCTCGAATAGCTGTTTGACTGGTGCGGACTCTACGACGTGTCCTGCGTACATTACATTGACTTTTTCGGCGGTGCCGGCAACTACCCCCAGATCATGGGTAATCAGCATGACGGATGTGTTGAATTCTTTGGAAAGGCCCTTCATCAACTCAAGAATCTGCGCCTGGATCGTTACATCCAGTGCAGTTGTTGGCTCATCTGCAATCAACAGTTTCGGATTGCAGGCCAGCGCGATGGCAATCATGACACGCTGGCGCATTCCCCCGCTGAACTCGTGCGGGTAATTTTTAGCACGACGCTTGGAATCCGGAATGCGAACAAGGTCAAGCATTTCAACGGCACGCTTCCAGGCCTGATCTTTGCTTATGTCTTTGCGGTGGCGCTTTACTGTCTCAGCAATCTGGTAACCAACGGTAAACACGGGATTCAAGGAGGTCATGGGATCCTGAAAGATCATTGAGATCTTGCTACCACGCAAATCGGTGAGTTCTTCCTGGTTCATTTCGAGGATATTCTCATCATTGAAGTTTATTTCTCCCCCGACGATTTTACCCGGGGGATTCGCTACCAACCTCATTACTGAAAGCGCGGTTACACTCTTGCCGCAACCACTTTCACCAACCACTCCCAGTGTCTCACCGGGTTTAATCGAAAAAGAAACATCATCTACCGCCTTCACGACGCCAGATCGTGTAAAGAAGTACGTTTTAAGGTTATTCACCTCAAGGAGATTCTCTGCCATATCAATTATACCTCCACTTCCTAGTCCTTTGATCTTGGGTCGAAGGCGTCGCGCAACCCATCACCCAGGAATGAGAAAGCCAGCACGAAAATCGTCAACACGACGGTAGGCACAAGAATTTCCCAGGGGTGAGTGGCAACGCTGGGTTGTGCATCAGAGATCATTAAACCAAGACTGGAGCCAGGGGGTTGTACACCAAGACCGAGCAAGCTGATACCTGCTTCTCCTACGATTGTGCCAACTATGTTCAATGTTGCTGCTACGATCACAATACTGAAAAGGTTGGGCGTAATGTGGCGCAGCATGATGCGAAAATTAGAGGTACCCGAAGTACGCGCAGCTTCAATAAATTGCTGCTCTTTGAGCTGGAGCGTCTGGCCGCGCACATAGCGGGCCATCAATGGCCATGCCACGAATGCGAGCGCAAACGAGACGACTAGTAGGCGGGCATTCCCATTTGCTCCTATAACGGGGATATTGCTTAAAGCAGTATCGGCCCATTCACCCCATATTCCTGATACCAGGATGATAAACAGCAAACCGGGGAACGCAAAAACGATGTCGGTAAAACGCGCCAGCACCTGGTCAATTGCTCCTCCATTGAAGCCGGCCAGCACACCTACAGTTATACCCGCGCCAACATCCACTACTTCAACGAGTAAAGCGACTGTAATCGATATCAGGATACCCTGCATCAGGCGCGCCAGAATGTCGCGACCGAGTTGATCGGTTCCCAACCAGTACTGGAATGAGGGTAGTTGGCGTGCCTGCATATCTGCGGGAGTCAGGTCAGAATAGAAATAGTAGACCCAGGATGGTAATTCATCCTGGCGGCTGAGTTCCTGGTGATAGAACGTGTGGTAAACATTCGGCCCAATTGGTCCGGCGATCGGGCTATTATAGATGCCACCGATGTGCTGGTAGATGAACGGGCCAAAAATCGCCAGCAAGATAAAGAAGATGATAACGCCAATACTTGCCATTGCGCGTTTGTCGCGCCTCAGCCTGCGCATTGACTCATGAAAAGGCGTGGGTGGCTTTTTCAGAGGTTCCTTCAGTTCCTTCAGTTCGTTGTCGCCGAGCGTGGTTGAAAGATCACTGTCGGTGAGCACTGAAAGGTTCATATCAATTGGCGCCTGGCTCATTCCAGAGTCGGGTGTCATAAATGATTCGGCAGCGATGTCCTGGTTATCCCTTGTATCCATATGTGATCAACCTCTTAAACTGCTTTAATGCGCGGGTCTACCAGCGTGTACAAAATATCCGAGATCAAGTTGCCTATGACAACAGCGACCGCCAGTAGGACCACTGTAGCCTGGATGACAGGATAATCGCGGTATTGTGTTGCTGCTAGCGTCGCTTCACCGATACCAGGGAT
>Ga0187766_10000644_pt1 | contig 19617 bp, 10 predicted proteins | sample 0216_QUI02_MP05__4_FD_132971 | JGI IMG/M metagenome (GOLD analysis project Ga0187766, IMG submission 132971) | Tropical peat soil microbial communities from peatlands in Department of Meta, Colombia - 0216_QUI02_MP05_20_MG | ecosystem: Environmental > Terrestrial > Soil > Wetlands > Peat ... | reverse complement strand
CGAAGTGCCGACATTTGCAAAGTAAAGCAGCGCATCGGTCGACTTCGGGTGTTTAGTTGAACCGAGTGGTGCGCCAGAGGGCAATGCCACAGCCCAGCAAGAGCAAAACCATGGCCACCGAAATTGCCCCGGCCCATCGCAAATCAAAGTCCATGCGAGGGAGCCGCGCCATCCGAGCCAGCGCAACAAAGATAGCTGTAACCCCGCCGACGAGCAGCCAGTCTATAAGTTTTCTGCGGCTCAGTCCCCCCTCGAACTCCCTGCCCTCGATGCCAGCGCGAACATAGGCACCTGCAATGCCATATTGTTCGGCTTCCCGTTCTGCTGCACCTTGCCAACGCAAATGCTCTCGGCCAGTTGCCGAGGACAGCGCAATGGCGACGGCTCCCAGCGCCATCAAGATCGATCCTCCGATCACCTGGGCGTACACCCTATGGCTCCCACCTCGCAGCTCATGAAAAATCAAAATGCCCCACAGCAGTCCCCAGAGCTGATTGGTGTTGGACAGCGGAACCCCGCGACTGATACCAACGTATTTCGCCGCGTATTGCTGAAATAGATCTCCTATCACCCAAACGAAGCCGCCCAACATCAACCAAAAAAGCACGGCCCGTGTGGCCACGATTTCATGCCACAGAGGGACGGCTCCCCTGTGGCTCAGGGCCAGAACGGTCATTGTGGCTAATTCTCCTACGGTGAAAAACGCTATGAAAGAAAGCGGATTCATTCCGGTTAAGTAGGCTTTTCGGTAGGGAATATACATCGTTCCCCACAGGATCCCAGCGCCTAAAGCGGCAATGACACCAAGAGTAGCTCTACCCGGCGGAGCTTGAGTCGAGGAGGCAAGAGCCAGCAGCGTTGCCCCGCCGAACATAGCCACCGCTCCGCCCAGCACACCCAGCTGACGCTTCCATCCCGCCTCGTGCAGCTCGTCGAACAAGAGGAAGCCCCAGAAGATTCCAAGCAAGCTGTTTGCGTTCCACAAGGGAAACGCGATACTCAAGCCAACATCGCGGATGGCGTAGATGGTCATCGTGTTGGCCACGGCCCACATGCATCCTGCGAGGACTGCCCAAATCGTTAAGTGAGGGGCTTGACGCACGTCGCTGCGAACATAAGAAGTCCCCCGGACTAGCGCCGGTATACTCCAGCGAGCGAGGAAGACACCTGCCACCATGATGAGTGAAACCGTAATCGGAGAGACACCCGCGTTGACTATCTTGATCGGGGCTTCGGCTCCGCCCAGCCAGGCACCAGCCCCGAAACCGCAAAGGACTCCCAGTGCCTGTAATCTTCGCAGACGACTTGCCTGCATCGAACTTGGAACCGCAACCGTGGTGACCGATTCCACGCGTTCCTTTTCCTGCTTCAGTGGAGCTCCCGCAAAAGCAGCAAGCCCGCTAAGAGCACAATCAGCGGGATCCAGAAATGGATGTCGCGTAGGATTGCGCCAAGTAAAGTGTCACGCCGTATTCTCAGGTTCTTGACCATCACGGAGTCTCACCAAACCCGCAGCTTGGGCTTCCGTTCCTCAAGGATGTGCGGGCCGCATTCGGCGTCCGTTCAGCTCCTGTCAATCAATGGGGGCACGATGTTGTGTCTAGGCATCTTCACTCGCAGCCGAGTCGCAATCTCTGGCCCAGTCCGTTTCAAGCTCATGTAGGGGGGCCGAATGCGGGATGAAGAGAATGTACATTGAGGCTTTGCTGCCGGCGTTGACCCGCCAAGATCTGAGCCGGAAGCGGAGCTCCTTCTCCTGAAAAATCCAACCAAGAATAAAGCCTCCCGGCTACAGTTTTCATAAGCTGCCGGAGGCCCGGAGAACGATTGGCGACGAGAGGCCCCGCTTTGTGTGGCGGGGCCACCGCTGTATTCCACTATTTGCTGGGGATGTAGCTCAGCTCCGGATGGAATTGAACGATCCCATTCGTCTCTTTCTCCACCGAATTGTCGATTCGATCGACGATAGAGTCGGATTCCGCCTGTCCGAAGGCATCTTTGAGCATGTCTCGGAACGGCTTTACGTCTGGTTTGTCCTCGAAGTCCGCCCATTTGTTATGAGGTATAGCCAGCACATAGACTCCCGTCGGTCCACCGTTGGCCAGTTCGTACCACTCGTAATTGATGGGCCATTTCGTCTTTTCTCCCGCCTCATGTACGCGAGCGATCGCGGATCGAAAGTCTGAGCCCTTACCGTAGCGCACATAGAAAGTGACGATCTCGGTGAACTTCGACGGCATTTTGTCGCCGGTGGGATTGCTGACCTTCGGCATGTACTCGTAGTAGCGTGCCGTGACAGAGTCCACGAAGTTGCCGATGACCTTCTGAAACTCGGCAGTGTCTGCCTCGTCGGGAATGGCTGGCTTGTCGAAATCAGCCCAGTGCTGGCCAAAGCGGCCGACGACGTAGGTGCCAGTGTCGTCACCGGTGAGGGTCTCAAACACATACAGAGGTAGTGGGTCATTCTGCTGCTTATGCCAAGCCGCTTTCTGCTTCCTGCCATTCTGGTACTGTTCCACCATCCCATTCTTTGGTTTCTGGAACTCCAAGGCAGCGAGGTTCCCCGGCTTTTCCTGGGAGACCATCGCACCTACCCAGAGCAATACGGACCCAAGAACTGACACGACGTGCCCGAGCTTCATTTTGTTCCTCCTTCGATGAAATCACGAAGTTGCGGGCGAAAGTATACTAACCGGCTGCCACCTTTGCACGAGTTAGTCTTTTCCAATGCATGATGAGCCTGAAGCAGGGGCTTGTTTACACGCTGGAACGCGCGCTGATCATGAATCACACGCTCTGGAAAGAAAGGTAACTCTTGGGCCTTAGACCTGCAGCAGCCTGTACAAGTTCGCGAGACGGCAACCCGAACACCTCGAACGTCCAATCACCGACTGCGAGAATTGCTCCCAGGGTGGCTCCGAGATTGGCGATGTGCTCCAAGACCGCTTCCGAGTCTGTGTGATCTCTTGAACGACACACTCCGTTTGCACTTCATTGAGGAACCAATCGACTGTAACGCGCCCGAATCTTGTTCACGAACCGTCCGCATACACTGAGCAGCGAGCACCTTGAATTCTTCAAGTTTTCCTTCGTGGATCGCCCGCCAAGTAAAGTGTCATGCCGTATTCTCAGGTTCTTGACCATCACGGAGTCTAACCAAACCCGCAGCTTGGGCTTCCGTTCCTGCAACTATCAAGGATGTGCGGGCCGCATTCGGCCCAGCGATTGGTACGTCGCCATGAACTGCGCCGGACCCTGCTTGACCAGGTCAACGAGCGCGGCGCGGCCTCGGGCGGCCTCGATGCGTTGCGCCATGAGGGCGCCGACGCGGTACCATAGGCGCTCGCCGGACGACATGCGATCGCTCACCGCCCAGGCTTCGCCGTCGGCCGGCTGGCTGCCCCGGCTCTTGAGGTATTCGTAGTCCTTGAAGTAGCTGGCCTCGTCAGCCTGCATGCGCTTGTCGTCTTGCAGCGCGACGTAATCGGGATCCTCGGCCAGGGCGTCATCTTCGCGCCGCCGCTGATAGGCCGCCAGCACAGCCATGCCTTCCAGTTGCGTGGAATACTCGACTTGCCGCAGCAGGTCGGCGCAGGATTTGGCCTCCGCCAGCTTCAGCGGTGGGTGATAAGTCATGAAGCCAGTGTGATGCAGCTCATGGATGGCGTAATAGATTAGCTCGCGCGAATGACGGCTGAAGCGTTCGTGCGTGCAATTCAGCGATGCGTTCGGCCCGAAGGCGACGCCGATGTCGTAGCCGAAGGTCAGAAAGAGCGTGCCGTGAAAGCGGAAGTCCGCTGGCAGATATCGGAGCGCATCTGCGACCCAGTGCGGGTCGGCCAGCATCGGCCCCGCAAAATAGGCAAGGCTCTGCCGGCAGATGTCCCCGCGCTCCATCTGCTTGTCGGATGGGCCCAGCAAGGCGTTCAGCAGGGCCGCAGCGGAGTCCTTGGGAACGTCCGGGTTGTCGAAGTTGCGAGCATGGTTGAGGATGTGCGCGACGGCAGCAGAGTTGGTCATGCGCTGCAGAAGCGCGGGCTCTCTTGATTGCAGGTAGTCCAAGGCTTGTCGGGCGAAGGTGGCGTCAAACCGGAGATCGTGCGTTGCAAGCGGGTCGCTGGCGGAAACCAGGTCACGGAGAGCGACAGGGCCGCGCTCCGGCGAGGACGGCGCGGCAGCAGGCCAAGCAAACGCGCAGACGCAAGACACCGCACACAACACGCGCTTGCAGCCAGCCAGATTCATAACATCGGTGATTTCAAACACGAAGTTAGGGCTATCCGCATCGCTCGTTTCAGACTCACATGGTGCCGAGTATTTATCACCGAACTCGCGCAGCCTCGATCTCATCGACGACGCGGTCGAGGTGGTAGACCTTCCGCATGCCTTCGAGCAAGGCGCGGCTGTCGACCGCTATGGAACGGTTCTTGGCCGCGTCGTATCCGTAGTCGCCGCCCAGGGAAAAGATATTCCCGTCAAAAAGCAGGCCGACTACGTTCGCATCCTTGTCGATCACCGGGCTTCCGGAATTGCCTCCGGTTGTGTCATTCGTCGTCGACACGTTCATAGGCAACGACAGATTCAGCGAGGATTTGGCCTTTAGCCAGCTCCCGGGCAGCGCGTAGGGCGGTGCTCCGGTAGCGCGTTCGAACAGGCCTCCAATGTTGGTGTAGGGTTCCACGAACTTGCCCTCGGCGTCTTCGAAGCCTTTTACCGTTCCGTAGTTCAGGCGGAGAGTGAACGTGGCATCAGGATCCACACTGGTTCCATAGACAGCGAAGCGGGCTTTCGCAATCTTCTCGGCAGCGGCTCGCGTGGGAGCATCCACCTGCGCTTCGTAGTCCTTGCGCACGGCCAGCAGGTCGGCGTTAATCGAAGCGGCAAAGCGGATCATCGGATCGGCTGATGTATCCACTGCGCTTTTGCCGCCCTTGAACAGCTCTTCGCGAACCTTCGGATCTTCCAAATGCGTCCCGCTCACCAGCCGGTGAGCCAGTTGCTCGGGCGATTCCTTGCCCAGCATCTTGCGTACGAAAGCATCGTCGGCGCCCAAATTGCGGCGGATCAGGGTGAATACAAGCGCAAGGTTGAGCTCTTCGAGGTCCTTGTAAACCGGGGCAGGAGCCGTCAACTCCTGCTGCACGTTGACCAGTGCCTGATCCGTGTATTCGGGCAGGCGTTCGCCGTTGGGTTTGGTGCGCTCGGCGGCCGCGCGCACCAGGGTGATGGCATCGCCGAGCAAGCCCGTCCGGAAGGCGCGGCCATTCAACGTCGCGTTTCGCACAAAAAGCTGGGAGCGCACGCGCTGAATCTGCGCGATGTCGTCCCAGGCGGAGTCGTACGCGGCGAGCTTTGAATTCGCTGCCGTGGCTGCGCGCAGGTGTTGCTCTTCGCGCACCTTGGTCGCAAAGAACTGCGGATCGAGCAACGCCTGCTGCCGGCCGAAGTAGACTTTGAAACCGTTCTCCAGGAAAAACAAGTCGTCACTTGCCTCGTGCGCCTGCTCGGGTCCGCGGGTGATGAACGCTTCCAGCTGTCCGCGGCGTTCGGCGACTTCCGGGATTCTGTTGGGGTAAAGGACATCGCGCTCGAAGGCCAATTGTGCGTTCGTCAATTCGCGGAAAGTGCCGCCTGGGTTGCCGGAAACGAAAACTAGATCGCCGTCCTTAGTCCCATTTGCGCTCCAGTGCAGATAATCCTTGGTAGAAGCCGGCTTGTCTCCCTCATAGGCGCGCAGCACGCCGATGTCGAAGTCGAAGCGCGGAAAGTTGAAGTTATCCGGATCGCCGCCGAATTGTGCTACCGCAAACTCGGGCGCAAACACCAGGCGCACGTCGTTGTAGCGCTTGTACCGGTAGAGATCGTAGACTCCGCCGTGGTACAGCGAAACCACGTCGCAGCGCACAGTTTTGTCCGATCCGCAGCTTTGCTGCAGTTCCGCTTCCTTGGCATGCAGCGCTTTGTTCGCCTCGTCACCGGTCTTGCCGGCCAGCGCCTCTTGCACATCCTTGGTTACATCGCGAATCTCGACCAGTTGATCGAGTTCGAAGTCGGGACACTTCCGCTCTTCCGCCGCCGTTTTGGCGGAATAACCGTTGTCCACAAGATTTTGCTGCGGCGTCGATAGCTGCTCCACGCAGTCGACCACGCAATGATGATTCGTCATCACCAGTCCCTGCGGAGAAATAAACGAGGCCGAGCAGCCCCCGGCGATTCGCAGGGACGACAAACGCACGTGGTCAAGCCAGTCCTGCGACGGCGTGAAACCGTACTTTTTGCCCACGGTTTTCGACGGGAAATTATCGAACGTCCACATGCCCTCGTCGGCTTGGGCCAGTTGAGCCAACGCTAGGCATACCAACAGAGCTCCCGCGACCAATGTCGCGGATTTCGATTGAATCTTTGTCATTATTGCATTCCTTTTAGTCGGAATCTCTTTCTTGCTCCAAAAAACGGCGGTGATTGTACACTAATCCCGCCTGTTCGCAACGTTGTGGAATGACTTTCATCTGGAGCGTCACCAGCCGTCCCCCAATTTTCACCAGCCGTTGACCGCAAACTCGTCAGCGACCAGTTCTCGATTCGTCGTGGCAGGGCCAACTGCCGCCACAGGTTACCGAAGTTGTACGCGATCACGCTCAACGCGGCTGCGGGTTATGACGCGATTAAGGTCTACAACGAGGTGTCGAAGAAGAGCACGCGCCGCTGATTAAACGGCTCTTGAGAATTCAGTTTCAGACTATCTCCCACTCTTCTTCTTACGCGGGCGCCCTCCCTTCCGACCATTAGCCCTTGCAGCCCTCGCTTTGGCTGCGGATCTCGCCCGCCCTCCTTTTGTTCCCCCAGTCCTACCCCAGTTTCTAAACATTTCTATGACCGCTTTAGGAAGCAGTGCTCGAAGAGTGCTGTTGCGGCGTTTTGCCATTCCGAGCGGATTCTAGCACGGTACTCTTGTTTTTACATAACCCAAACCCTACATTGGGTTACTAGATTGATACTGGTCCTTCGTGTCTTTAAACCCAAACCCTACTTTGGGTATAGTGATCATGACGGGCTGGGGACACCGAGCAGGAAGGGTAAAAGCAGTAGCTCCAGCAAACTGAGGTGCCTATGTTCATGAGACTGCTTTGCATTCACTCCGAGACGTTCATTCGCACGTCGGGCAATCGGCTCTATACCGAGTGCATGGCCTGCGGGCATGAGTCGGCTGGCATTGAAACAGGGACATTTCAGTACCATCCTGATGTCTACTCAAGATTGCAGCACACGGAGCGATTCGGCAAAGCTTGCTTGGCGAGTGAAAGTGGCGTCGATCTCGCCCAGGCCCAAGCCGCAGCAGCCGGGCATCCTGGCGATCCGTCTTCTGCTTGCGTACCCGCTTGGTTCGAATCTCCGCCGCGTCACCGATCCATAACTCAAAGTTCAGATCCGCCGGCAATCGTTCAAACCAGCGTGCATGTCCTACCGCTTCGCTCCGGGGCGCGTCCCCACGGACGACCTCACGCAGGCCCACGTCAACCCGCGCCTTATGATCTTGACGATGGGAACCAGCGAAACCTCGTTTGGCACCGAGGTTGAGGAGTTCGTCACGGCGACCTCTCTGTTGGGCATTATCGGAAGCTGCTGAACATGACGACGTCGGTGTCGTTGTAGCGGGCACGCGTTAGCGCCAACTTCCTGCCATCGCGTGACCAGGCGTAGGCGGGCACCATTCCGGGCTCGGAGTCGAAGTGGGTCAATTGCACGGGGGCGCCGGTCAACGGGAGCTTGTACACATTCTGCGTGCCGGGCGTCGTATTGTGCACGAACGTGAGAGCTTTGCCGTTCGGCGTCCAGCCAAGTTCGTGCCAGTCGGCGTTGGCCGGCACTTGGATCTCTTTGGTGACTGCCCCGTCATTGAGTTGCTGGATGACGATGGTTGACTTTGCGCTGGCCCCCTGCCCCTGTGTCCTGATGTATGCAATGAATCGACCATCCGGCGACACGGGGGGAGAAAAATCGGTACCATGGGCCAATTCCATCGGCTTGCCTCCATCGACCCGCAATTTGAACACGTGGCCAACGCCGTCACTTGGCGTGAGTTCGTTATAGACCACCCATTGGCCATCTGGAGTGCATGACCCCTTCTCCACGTCCTTCCCGAAGGTTAACTGCTTCAGTTCCCCCGTCGCGATGTTCACGCGCCAAAGATTTGGCGAATTATCCTCCAGGACTCTGCCGATGACTGCGATATCCCCCGGGCCACAACCATCGGCGTAGAAGAGCACACCGTCTTTCTCCAGCAACCGGACCCGGTTGCTGCCATCGGCGGCAGTCGCATACATATGCCAAACCGCATCCCTCTGGAGAAGCGTGCCCGTCGTCGTCCACGAAAGATCGTATCCGGTTGCCTCCTGAGTGGAGATGGGAGTGAACTTCCAATCGACCCTGTCATTCAGCACGGGGGGCGAATCCGACACATAGATCGCCGCGGTCGGTCGCTTCTGGGTCGTAACGAACGCTTTGCCGTCAGCCGTGACGCTGAGTGAGAGATAGTTGCTCAGGTCATTGCTGATCCGGACGGGCTCGCCCGAAGGATACGGCTGAAACCATATCTGCCATCGCAGGCCAGCAGCTTTCTCGCCGGCTACAAACAACAAACCCGACGAATCGGGCATCCAGGCCACCACATTCGCCAACGTTGAAAGTGGGAAACTCTTCAACATTTTTCCCTCGGTGTTGAACACCAGAATCGATGTGATTTGGCCCTTCCTTGTATCAAAAGACCCAACCGCGATGAGATTGTCCCGCGACCACGAAGGATCGGTGGACAGGCCATAGCCGGCGCCCAGAAGGTGCTGGTAAGTGACTCGCTCGCCCGTACCGTCGGCGTTGGCAATCAGGATCTGATCCTGGCTCTGATCGCGAATGACGCGCCGGTAAGCGATGCGTTTGCCGTCCGCCGAGAATGCCGCCGTGCTGGCCACGTCACTCACTACCATTCGCGGAATTCCCCCGAGAGAGGGAACACTGTAGAGATTGAAGCTGTTTGGGTTCTCGGGATCGCTGTGGGTGTAGTACAGAAAATTCCCGTCCGGCGTGAAAGTGGCACCCCCACCCAGAAAGCGCCCGGGTTGCGGTGCCACCACCGTAACTTCGCTGCCCGTAGCTACCTGCTTCACCCGCAAGCTGCGCTCGCCTTCCCGCCGGCCATAGGCCACGAATCTGCCGTCTGGCGAAATACAGGCAAAGTTCGTGACCTGCCCGTTGTCCGTCAGGGGCTGGATCGTAAGGTTCCCGGTGTTGATCGACAGCCCGCTTCGGTTCACAAGCCTGTACACGCCAACGGCGGCCGCGGCCATCACGGCCACGATCACTAAGACCGCGCCCATTAGGAGTCCCCAATGCCGCTGGGCGTCAGCAATCAACACTGCATTCGACGATGAAGAAGCCGCCACAGGGTTCGCAACGTCGGAAGCGGGTGCCGCAGGCTGCGAGGGGTTCACCGAGGAAACATCGGCCGACACCCTGCCGGACTCCGTCTCTCGCTTCAACCGCTTCAGGTCCGCACGTATCTCCGAAGCGTGCTGGTACCGCAGATCGCGGTCCTTCTCAAGAGCCTTCTGAATGATCCTTTCGAATTCGGCGGGAACTTCCGGATTCAGCCGAACCGGAGCCGCCGGCACCTTATGCAGAATTCCATCCACGATGTCGCCAGAACTCTGTCCGCGAAACGGCACGGTACCCGTCACCATCTCGTAGAGCACAGCCCCAAACGAGAACAGGTCCGTGCGCGCATCCAATTCGCGGCCTCGCACCTGCTCCGGCGACATGTACGCCACCGTGCCCAGCATCGCTCCCGGGCTGGTGAGGTGTTCCTCTGTCGGCAACCCTTCCTGCAGCGTAGCCGTCGCTCCCTCGGGAACGCGTCCGCTCTGGGAAACTTTAGCAAGTCCAAAGTCCAGGATCTTGGCGTGGCCGCGCCTCGTCACAAAGATGTTGGCTGGCTTGATATCGCGGTGAACGATTCCCCCTTCATGCGCGGCATCGAGAGCGTCGGCTATCTCGATCGCCAAGGAGAGCACTGTCTCGAGTTCCAGCGGCATTCCCCCGATCCGATGCTTCAGCGTCATGCCTTCAAGAAACTCCATCGCGATAAATGCATGGCCGTTCTCTTCGCCGATGTCATGGACGGTGCAGATGTTGGGATGATTGAGTGCGGACGCAGCCTGAGCTTCGCGCTGAAATCGCGCCAGGGCTTGAGGGTCGCTCGCAACCTCGTCGGGCAGAAACTTGAGGGCGACGAACCGGTGCAGTCGTGTGTCCTCGGCTTTATACACTACGCCCATGCCACCACCACCCAGCTTCTCGATGATGCGGTAGTGCGAGATGGTCTGCCCAATCATTGGGCTGAATCTTAGGTCCAGAGGTCCGGCAAGTCAATGAAGGTGTGGAAGTTGGCTGTGTCCTGCGGTTGCTGTGAGTGGTTGACGAGAAATCGCCATTTCATTGACCCGATTCCGAGGCGAACAAACCATGCAAGCTTGTGCTAACGCTGATTTCGACAATGACCTGAGTTCTAGATCGGGCGCCCGAGGGTGATCCCCCAAACCTCGACGACGGCGCAGGCTAGGAGAACCAGAAGGTAAGGGCGTGCCGCCAACCGGCGACGCCAATCAAACGCGATCAGGCCAAGCAGCAAGACGTCGATCAACACAAGGCAGGCGTCTGAGACGAAGATTGCTGAACGTGGAACAGTATCCTAGCGGCCTTGCCAGGCCCGCGGCAACAGAACCAGTGCAATTTCAAATCACGCATCGCATGTGCATCGCGACATCGTGCCGCCGAATCGCTGTGTCCCGCTGCTTGACTTACACGCACGTTACAGACTTCGAATGTTGAAGCACTCTGATTTAAGATTCTCGTTCCAAGAGTCTATTACCAAGTCCGGGCTGCTATCAATACTCGGTGCTGTCTTTATCCGCATCCATCTGAGCATAAACAACGTTCTGTAGACCAAGAGCAAACGGAGGAAGAAATGGGCGGGAGATCGGTCCTGAAGGTACTGGTTGCGGTGGCGGTATTGCTGGCTGCCGCGCCGGCTGGAGCCGAAGAGGTCGGGCCAGGCTACGACATCGAAATGAGCCGCATGATTCCCATGCGAGACGGCGTCGAGCTCGAGGCGTGGATTTTCAAACCCTCCCACCTGAAGGCCAAAGCGCCGGCAGTGCTGACCCTGACTCAGTACGACATTGATGCCGGCCGCCGTGGCAACGTCGCGGCCTATACCCGGCGTGGTTATGTTTTCGTGCTGGTGTACGTGCGTGGCCGCGGCCGCTCGGGCGGCGTAAAGAGCGACAATCTGGGCCTGCAGGTTGGGCGCGACGGCTACGACGTGGTGGAATGGATCGCGGCCCGGCCCTGGAGCGATGGACGGGTCGTGATGTTTGGCGGTTCGTTCGTCGGCATGACGCAGTGGCGCACCGCCGCCCAGCACCCGCCTCACCTTGCCGCCATCGCGCCTTACGTGCCGATCTATCCGGGATGGGATGTGCCCAACACCAACGGAATTCCGCAGGCGTGGTCGGCGGTGATCCTGGGCTACACATCGGGCCGCTCGCTGAATACGGGGTTCATGGCAAACCAGAGCTACTGGGCGGGAAAGATGCTCGAACAGTACGCTGCATATCGTCCCTTCCGGGAACTGGACGATGCCATTGGAATTGCTCAGGACGACTGGTGGATGACTGACGATCGCGGCCAAAAGCTCTCCTTTATGAAAATGTGGCTCGACCACGTTGGGGACGAAGCCTTCAATCTTGCGGCGGAACCCAAAGCTCAAGAATACGCTCGCATGGATTTCCCAGTGCTAACGGCAACCGGCTATTTCGATGACGACCAGCCGGGAGCGCTGCGCTATTATCGTGGCCACGTTAAGGATGCTCCGGCAGCAGCCGTGAACCAGCATTATCTGGTAATCGGTCCCTGGGACCATGGTGGCACGCAGAAACCGACGAAGGAGATCGAAGGTTTAGCTATACCCGATGCCGCCGTCATTGACATGGACGCGCTGCACGCTGACTGGTACGACTGGGTGCTGGGGCGTGGGTCCAAACCTACATTTCTGCATGACCGAGTTGCATACTTCATGATGGGTGCAGACGAGTGGCGATACGCTAAGACCCTGGAAGCGGCATCCTCGGGAAAGGATTTGAACTTGTTCTTGTCCGCCCCGGAGGGAACGCCAAAAGACCTATTCCATTCTGGCTCGCTTTCGCAAAGCCCGGCTGGCCAGGAACCGCCTGCCATGGTTGTGGATGATCCACACGAACTACCCGAACTCGAAGTCGCCAAGTACGCTGAAAACGAGGATCTGAAGAGCCAATTCCGCGGTTTTCAGAAGCGAGCCATCAGCTTTCACTCCGAACCCTTCGAACGGGATACGGAAGTAGCAGGACAGATGCGCCTGAAGTTGCTGGTGGAGGCGGACGCGCCCGATTTTGACTTGTGGGCTCAGGTATTGATGGTTCTGCCGGATGGTTCCACGCTCAAGCTTGGCGAAGACATCCGGCGCGCCCGGTTCCGTAACAGTGTGTTCAAGCAGGAACTATTGAAGCCGAATCAAATCGTGGAGATACCCTTCGAGTTTTACTGGATGGCGCGAAGGATTCCAGCGGGCGCGCGGCTACGGCTCACCATCGCTCCGCTCAATTCGCCCAACTTTCAAAAGAACTACAACACCGGTGGCAGGATTGGCTACGAGAAGCCGGAGGACGCTCGCGTGGCGCACATCAAGGTCTTCCACGATGCCGAACACGCGAGTCAATTGATTCTGCCGCTCGCGGCATCTGTTCCCCCATCCACAGGCCAATGAGAATGCCTATGAGACGATCGTCGGTTTCGCGTCGTGAATTCCTTCGCCAGGCTAGTTCTGCGGCCGTGGCTGCGCCATTTGTCCTCCGGAGCCGCTACCGGGTTTTTGCCGAAAGTAATGAAGAGTATCCGGAGCGCGTCGTGCGGCTGATCCGCGAGGCGCTGGTGATTGACATGCTCAATCAGTTTCTGTACCGCAAGGATAAAGAGAGCGTGCTGAATGACTGGCTGTCCAAGCCAGGTGCTTTCAAACAATCCGACTTTGAGTTCTTTATGAACTCGGGAGTCAATGCAATCAACTTTGGTCCTGGCGCATCATCCCTGGATGATGCAGAAAAGCTCTTTGCAAAGTGGAACAGCTTTCTCCTCGACTACCCGCAATGGCTGGCACGAATCAATTCCGCCGATGACTTTGAAAAGGTCAAGAGCCAGGATCGGTTCGGCATTATTTTTGGACTCCAGTCCAGCGCGCAGTTCGAAACTGTGGATGCCGTCAATACTTGCTACGGCTATGGCCAGCGGATTTCACAGATCAGCTACAACTTCCGCTCCCTGGTCGCGGATGGCGCGTTCGAGCCACACGATGGCGGAGTGAGCGAGTATGGCCAGCAGGTGATTGAGCGTATGAACCAGGTCGGAATGGCCGTGGACCTGGGACACGCGAGCGATCGCACCAAGCTGGAGGCCTGCGAGATGTCCAAAGCGCCGGTGATTCTGTCGCACGGGAACTGCCGCGCACTGAATCCGGATGCCGCTCGCACTTCGACGGATGAAGCGATTCGCAAGCTGGCCAAGCGGGGCGGAGTCATGGGAATTACGTGCATCGCGTTCATGGTCAAGGGCACGGAGCCGGTGACCGTAGAGGACGTCGTGAACCACTTCGATCACGTGCGCGACCTGGTGGGAATTGAGCACGTGGGAATCGGGTCGGACGCCGGGGTCGAGAGCAATGATCTGGGAACTCCTCAGATACTCAAGGAGATGCTGGCCAAGGCCGACCCGCGCTATCACGTTCATGGAACGCACGAGGTGGTCGCCGGCCTCGAAGGGCAGAAACGAGTCTATGATCTCACCGCCGCTTTCGTCAGGCGCGGATACACCGAGGAGCACCTTCGCCTGGTTCTGGGCCAGAACTGGCGCCGAGTACTGGGAGAAATCTGGCATGCCTGACACTCCCACAGCGACTTGGTTTCGATTCCCGGTGGCGCTACCATACTTCACGCAAGCGATTGATGCCGCCGCACTAAGCGAAACTCCTCCGAGGCTTGTATCCATCGTGTAGCCACTTTCTGCCGACCCAAACCGCTGATCTCGCTTAAAACCGAGTATTTGATGCTCCGGTGAATGATTCCCCTGAATCGGGCGGAAAAAGCAAGTCGCACAGTATCCGTCGCAGCCACACTCGAAGTCCGGAATCCCTGCATGCGGCGATCCGCGTCACTCCGAGAAGCGCCGAGAACTCAGCAAGCGGAATGGCGAAAGCAGTGATTAGAGGCTATCGAAAAGGATTAAACGAAGCGAGCTGGATTTACTATTGGCGGATGCGTGCGTATACGCTCATTCTCCTGTTTGGCACTGGGGCACTGAATCTTGTCATTGCCGGATACAACTATTGGAAGCACCGCACGCACGCCGGCTGGCTTCAGGCGACCGGTCACATCGAAAGCAGTGATCTCCGTAACGATCAAAAAGATAGCTACCTTCTGGAAATGCTGCAGCGGGACGCGCTGGTTGCTGAGGTCGCTTACTCCTATCCGGTCGGAGGCTCCTACTACTCGGCTCACAATGACGTGGTATTCAGAGACGAAGCAGAAGCATGGAATTATATTGACCGCCACCGGAAAGGGGACTCCGTTTGCGTATACTACGATCCCCAGAACCCCGAACACTCAGCGATCGAGCCAGGGAAGGCACGCAGTGGCAAGTATCTTCTCGCGGGGTTCGGCCTTTTCCTGCTCGGTGTTGTGGTTCTGCTGGAAAAAGGCGATGGTCAATGAACGTCTACAATTTCAATCGTTGTTCATCAGTCGCCCCGGAGACTATTGTGTACGGAGCAAGCCGGACTCGGTCGCCAGATTGCTAGGCGGGTGGAGAACGGAAGTCACGTTCGCGTTGTCATCGTCGGCTGGTTCTCGGATTAGTACTTGCGGCGATGCTCTTGCCGCCATCGGATTTCGGCTCTCATCCGACCTCTCGCGTCAGCAAAGCGTTCAGGCCTTCCACTGCTGGCATGCCTCATCAATCTTTTAACTTGATCTGGTGTTACCAATCGCGATCACACCGCTTCTCCCATCCACTTCATTGTTTTCCTGATTCGCGAATGAGAACGACATCGGATTGCCTACTGCCGCGAATCACGGCCAATTGCTTGCCATCCATCGAGTAGTCGAAGTCGCGAATCAAATCGGACTTGAAGTCGGTGAGCTGCTTTCCCGGCGAACCGTCGAGAGGCTGCAGCCACAGATTATCGGTGTCGCCGTTGCGCACCGGGTAAACGACACCCCTGCCGTCTGGGGCAAAAGCGATCGCTGCCGCAGTTGCTCCCACGATGAACTCGGCGCGAGTCCGCTCGAATTCCAGAAGTCGGGGAGGCTGGGTGGAATCAAGACTCAACAGCGCCAGTTTCTCCTTTGGATCATTGCCGCGAAAGGTGACGAATGCGGCGAGTTTCCCGTCCGGCGAGATGCTGATGTTGCTGAAAACGGCGAGATCCGAAACTTGTTGCGGCTTTCCACCCTTCAAGGGAACTCGCTCCAGCTTTACGTCCGCGTCCTCGTACAACACAGTTCCGGAATCAGGTGAGCAGACGGGAAAGAAATCGGATTTACCATCGGTTAGTTCTTTCACATCTCCGCCGTCAGCATCCGCTCGCCATATGTGCACCTGGGTCCTCGGCGACACCAATGCGGCGAAAACTATGTGTCCATCGGGGCAGGCACTGCCATAATTAGCGCCCGTCATCTGCGATAGGAACGGCGTCTTGACATCAGAACTCGGATTGAGCAGGCTGAGACCACTCATCGGGATGGAAGTCATGAGCTGGTCATTTCGCGTCCAGGAGATCGATGTGATCGAAGAACCACTCGTGAGCTCCCGGGCCGGGGAGCTGCCGGCGTCGACGGGCATCACATAAGATTTCAGACGAATCTGCCTCTGCACCGTCGCCAGCGTGCGGCCATCATCCGCCAGGCTAAGATCGATATAAGAGTTCGTGTCGCGTGTCACCGGAAAGAGCTTGCCACCGGGAAAGGAAACAAAAAAGATCTGCGTGTGGGAACCATATCCAGAATCGCCAAGGGCCAACAGGCCACTGTCGTCGGGCAACCATGAAACCAGCGTGAAATAAAGCTCGTTCGTCGTTGTCAACAGTTTCCGTTTTCCGCTGCTTACATCGATGGCCACCAGGCCGGAGAGCGCATCGCCCGGTTGCGAGATTGCGTCGACAATCGTTTTACCGTCGGCAGACCAGGCTGGAGCGTATAACACTTCGCTCATGGGGCCGCGCGTCAGGTCGTGTTCGTCGCCTCCGTCCAGCGAGCGGATGACCAGGTGGTATTCGCCAGGCTTTGGATCGTTGTCGACTACGTAGGCTAGTTTCTTGCTATCTGGAGAAAACGTCACATTCGAGTCGATGTTTGTGACCAGCTTCTCGGGGGTGCCTCCCAGCACGGGAGCCCGATACAGGTAATGCAGCGAACTGCTCCCGGCCTCGGTGCGAACGAAATAGAGGAAGTTTCCGTCGGGAGAAAAACGCAGACCGACGTAGCTGACCGGTGCAGGCGCTACAACTTGCGTGTTGCTGTTGCTTGGAATGTTCCGCAGCCACAGGCTCTGTAGCCCGTTTTCTGCAATCACATGGAGAATGTATTTGCCATCCGGCGAGATGGTAGCCAGCATTGCCTTCCCGGTGTCGGTTACTTTGTTGACCGCAAAATTCTGGAAAGGGGCCGGCCGCGTTCGCGAGAGCAGAGCGTAGATTCCGTAACCGGCCGCCGCCACCAGCAGCAGTGCCACCGCGGTGGCAACGCCGAGCCCGATTCTGTGCTGCTTGGCTACGGCGACCACGGCGGAACTGCTGGAGTGCGCCGCCGAAGTGGTGGCCACAACCGGAATGGCTGTATCGGATGTTCCCGCAGTCCTCTGCGACGACGCCGGCACCGACCCGCTTTCCGGTGCGATCGGCACCGAGGTCGAACTCGTGGCCGCAACCCGTCCTGTCTCTGTATCGCGCTTCAGCCGCTGCAGCTCGGCTCGCATGTCGGAGGCGTGCTGATATCGCAGATTCCGGTCCTTCTCCAGTGCCCGATTTATGATGTCTTCCAGTTTTGGAGGCAGATCGGGGTTGAAACGAATCGGCGGAGTCGGAACGGAATCAATAATCGCCTTGCAGATCATGGCCGAACTCTCACCGCGAAACGGCAGCGTCCCGGTAGCCATCTCGTAGAGCACCGCCCCAAACGAAAACAAATCGGTGCGTGCATCGAGCTCTTTTGCCCGCACCTGTTCCGGCGACATGTAAGCCACCGTGCCCAGCGTCGACCCCGGACTGGTCAGGTGCTCTTCGGTCGCAGCGGTCAGCCCGGCTTCAGTCCCGGCCGGCCTCGCCCCCGAACTCATCACTTTCGCCAGTCCGAAATCCAGAATCTTCGCGTGTCCGCGCTTGGTTACGAAGATGTTCGCCGGCTTGATGTCGCGATGAACGATCCCTTGGGCATGCGCTGCATCGAGCGCGTCTGCAATCTCGATGGCCAGCGCGAGAATCATCTCCGTGTCCATCGGTTGACTGCCGATCCGATGCTTGAGCGTCACACCATCCAGAAACTCCATGACGATGAACGGCTGCCCTGCGTGCTGTCCGATCTCGTAAATCGTGCAGATGTTGGGATGATTCAGCGCGGAAGTGGCCTGCGCCTCGCGCTGAAAACGCGCCAGCGCCTGCGGATCTTTGGCAACCGCATCGGGCAGGAACTTAAGGGCGGCAAATCGTCGAAGCCGAAGGTCTTCGGCTTGATAGACGACACCCATCCCGCCGCCGCCCAGCTTCTCGACAATGCGGTAGTGGGAGATCGTCTCGCCGATCATTGGCGTGGAATCTTATGCTGGCAGTCTGGGCAAGTCAATGAAGACACAAGCAATTTGGCCCGGAGACCGACTGCCCAGTTGGTGTCCTATCTAACACTCCACTGCCCAGTGGACGCGACCCAGGCACCTCCGACAGCGGATACGTGATCGTAGGCTCAGAATCCTACACCGCCCAGATTACAGGCTTGAGGAGTTCATGATCGAATTCATTCCACGATTGCGCTCGGCAGAGCTCAGCTATCGCGATCGCGCCCGGCGATGGACCGAAACCAGTTTCTGAAAGTACATTGATTTGGTATGGATTGCCGCCGAACACTAGTACTGTCTTCTCGTCGTGCGACCAGTCGGTAGCTCGCAGGCATCCCTCACACTGCGAAGACTTTCAACGAGGCTACGATTCATGGGGCAGATAGTAGCTCTGCACACCTGGTCGGCCGAGGGCCAGTGCCTTTCGTAAGCTTGAGGCGTTACGAAGGTGCACTACGCTGTGAGCGTCGCTCCGACGGTTACATTACACTTACTAAAGCCATGAAGCGGAATGCCGTTTTGCTGTTCCTTCTGTTCGCCGCCACCCTCGGCTTTGGTCGGACGCCCTCTCAGCAAGACACCGCTCAAGCAGTCAAGGGCGTTCTCCGCTTGCGTGACGGCATGCGCGATCCTGATAACTTCCAGGTGTCCCGCGTCCTCATCACCGACAAAGGCGTTTGCATTGACTATCGAAGCACGAACGGGTCGGGCTTTGCCGTCTACAAAGTGAATAAAGACACCCTGTGGGTTGACAACTCTTGGGTATGGGAACAGGCCTGCTTATTTGGCAAACTGGCTCAGCGTCGGGATGGCGCGGACATAACCGACGCGGCGCGGGCTGCGCTCAAAGGACAACAGGTACAAGTGCGGCCCGTGACCCCGGCCGCACCAGTTGCAACCGCACCAGCAGCCCAACCCGTTGACCTTGCGGCGCCTGGTCGACCCCAGGTGACAACTTCACAGCCGACGGCTGCAGTGACTCCGCCCTCATCAGTTGTGCCTCCGTCGACGGCCCAACACGCGGTCACCACTGAGGGAGCACCAGCTCAGGCCGTGAGCCCAGCCGTACCAGTTGCAACAGCACCAGCAGCTCAACCTGTGGTCCTTGCTCCGCCAGTTGTAATCGAGGTAACGCCTGCACAGACGACGGTTACAGTGACTCCGCCCTCACCTGTTGTGCCCGCGCAGGCGGCCCGACCCCCGGTCGTTGCGGCACCCGGAACCGCTTCCGTGCCGGCTAAGGCGCCCGTGACACCAGAGGCACCCGCACCCGTTGTGACCCATTCAGCAGGACAGCCTGCCGCTAATTCTGTTCAAGTAACCGTTGTGCCGGACTCGGCTGTGCCGCAGTCGACGGAGCGACCCGCTGCGGTCACCACTGAGGCAGCACCAGTGCAGCCCATAAGCCCAGCCGTACCAGTTGCAACAGCACCAGCAGCCCAACCTGTGCCCGCGCCTGGAGTGACGCCTGCACAGACGACGGTTACAGTGACTCCGCCCTCACCTGTTGTGCCCGCGCAGGCGGCCCGGCCCCCGGTCGTTGCGGCACCCGGAACCGCTTCCGTGCCGGTTAAGGCGCCCGTGACACCAGAGGCACCCGCACCCGTCGCGACACGTTCAGCAGCACAGCCTCCAGCTACTTCCATTCAAATGACT
>Ga0187766_10000643_pt1 | contig 19627 bp, 15 predicted proteins | sample 0216_QUI02_MP05__4_FD_132971 | JGI IMG/M metagenome (GOLD analysis project Ga0187766, IMG submission 132971) | Tropical peat soil microbial communities from peatlands in Department of Meta, Colombia - 0216_QUI02_MP05_20_MG | ecosystem: Environmental > Terrestrial > Soil > Wetlands > Peat ... | reverse complement strand
TTCGCAGAGCGCTTCGCCCACCTATTAGCTTACCCGGGCAGCCTGGGATCACAGAACAGGTTCCCCTTACCGGAGTGACCCGGAGCCTGTTACCACTGTGAGCTAGCGTTTCGGACGCCCCGCGCTATACTTCCGCCCCAGAACCGCACATCCACATGAAGCGCATTCTCCACGTTCTCGCAGTCGGCCCTTCTCTCGCGCTCGCCTTCGGAATAGCCATCAGCCCTGTAAGTCACGCCGGGCAGCGTTGTTCTGCGTCTTCGGTCGTGGCGCCATCCTTTGAGGCTCGCTCCAGTTTTGCCCGCAGCCTGCAGGAACAATTGGCCCAGCAAGGCGTATCGGCTCACGTGACTGTGGAGGGGCAGGAAAGGAACCAACTGCGCATTGAGTGGCCAGACATCAGCCGGCACGCGATCTATGATCTGGTGATTTCGCCCGCGATCCGCGACCAAGCTAAACCCCTGGGCTTGAAGACCATCGTGTTTGCCGACGGTGGCGGCTCGCGCCATTGCGGCGCGCTGGCCAAGGCCGATTGCGAAGAGCGCTGGGACTATGACCTTAACCGCGAATCCATGATTTGGCACCCCTCGCAGCTCTAGGGAGACTCGGATCAAGCTGAGCGCGGGTGGCCGCGCCCGCGGAAAACTCACCTCGCCCGCCAGGAGAAGACACTTCGTCGCGCCTATCGCGACAACAGCAGCGCCACAATCCCTATCACCGCCATCGCGATCGCCGCCACCAGGTACTTATGGGATGAGAGCCAGGAATCCGGCTCTTCTTCCTTTTCCCCGGCCAAGAACAGCGGAACCGAAGCTTCGCCATCAGGTATGGCGGACGAACTGGCTTCGAAGGTTGCTGCCTGTTTGGGATCGGGGGCGCGTGCTACTGGCACTGCTTTGCCCTCGATGCGCAGCCGCTTCTCGCAGTCAAGACACAACACACGTCCCGGAGATATCGGGAATCCGCATGTCTGGCAACGCCCAAGGTTCGCTACCTCGCTGCGTGCCTTCGGGTCGCTCGCGACCGGTGCAACCGGCTGCGACGTGGGCGGCGCAGAGGCGGGCGCCAGAGGCGCCAGGAGCGCGGAATTAGGACCAGCAGGCACGGGAGCAACGGGCACGTTGGCTTCAAATAGAGCGGAGATCTCACGGTTCGCGGCTGGTGCTGCGTGACCCGTCGCGAGGGAATCGGCGCGGACAACTTCGGCCGTAGCATCCCGCTGCGGAGCTGCTGGGGCGGGAGCAGGCAGGGCAGATGCTTCTGCGACCTCCTGTGCCGAGGTCGTCATCGCCTCTGCTGGCGCTGGCTCCGCCTGCGCATCTGGTTCCAGGTAATTACGATCAGTGCCTCCCGCCGGCTCAGGCTCTGACGCCTCCCACCTCTCCGCCGCTTGCTCAAGGGCACCCGCCATGGCCGTCGCTTCCTCCCCTTCGGGCGCCGGGAGGGTTGCAGGTTCTTCCGGGGGCCGGTCTAACGCCGGTGACGGGGCCGTCCTTCCGTGAAATGCAATGCGAGGATACGCCAGCTGTGGCCCCGCTGTTTTCGCGGACGCGCCGGTTGACGAGAGAGGTCCCCCGGGGGGTGGGTTCCTTTCGAAAAGCTCGTTCCCCGGAGTTTCCACTTTCGCGGATGAAACCGCGGCCGGCGGCGCCATGGGAATCACAACAGCCGACTCGTGCGGCGTCTCGGAAACCGTCTGGGCGCAATCGAGGGCCGTGTGCACCATCGACCCCAGCCGCTCGAGCGCCATCAGGTCGCGCTCCCCAAAGGCGTGCGGCTGGCCGGAAAACAATTCAAAGACGCCCATCACTGCGCCCTCGCGCAGCAGCGGCATCACCACCACAGACGCAATTCCCAAGGCCTGGCAACTCTCACGGTTCACCCGTCCATCGGTGGCGGCGTTCTCGCATACCAGCGTCTGTCCCGTGCGCACGCTTTCGCCCGAGAGCCCGGAGTTTACCTGCAACAACGTTCCCACCGCGGGCGCCGACTCCCCGGCGCTGGCCTTGCACACCAGTTCGTCGCTGTCGCGCAGAGCAATCGCCGCTCCGGTGCTTCCCGTGATGTACTGCGCCCGCTCAGCGAGCAACTGCAACGTAGCCCCGAGATCGCGCTCAGCCATCTCGCTCAACGACCGCCCGCCGTCTTCTCCGGGGAAACGAACTTCGACCGGGGAGTCCGGGTCGGGCCCATTGGTTCCAGGCCAGCCGCGCATTGCGGACTGCGGCGGCGCATCCGCCAGTCCCTTGTCGATACTGGAATGCTGATCCATGCTAAAAAACACGCCTTCTTGCAGAAGAGCTCGGCCTACCAACTGTGTTTGTCCGGCAACCGCCGGACGAAAGCACTCTTCCGCGCAGCAAATCCGGCTGGAGACGGAGATCGGCGTACCGTCCAGCGCCCTTTCCACTGTACAGGATATTATCTGTAAGCTTCTCTCCCGCAAGGGGTAAGTGTCAAGTCAAGGGCCGGGGTCCGAAGTTGTAAGACAAAAGTCATGAAAGGCGGGTGGCGGGAGCTGGCTGGCAGGTCGTTGTGGGGCTGGCGCTGGGTCTCGACTCTGGGGCGCTGGCTGTTGGTTTTTCGGGAGTAGGCTAAAGTGGCAGGACGTGCAGTCGGCGGAAAGGTCCAGCCGCCTGTCCGGCGGCGTCTTGCCCGGCGCGCGGCCGCGAGCAATAAGACCCCTGCCTCCCCCGTCTCAACCCGCCTGCTCGAACCTCGGCCCAGCGCGGCCTGAGAGCTTCCGGGGGATCTCATTTTGATTCAGCCTGAGCTCCAATCGCGGATGGGCCTATTACCTCGGGACAGCTGGCTGCAGACCGAGACGAGCACGAGGAACCTCAGCTTATTTATGCGTTTGTCTGTGTTCACAGTTGGGTGCTCAAAGCTTGCGATTCTTCTCAATACAAACCAGAACCAACAATCCCGATTATCCCACCCAGCTCAGCCATGCCCAGCCGACGGCGAGCGTTAGCAGCGTGATGGGCACGCCAACCCGCAGGTAGTCGCGGTAGCTGATCGCGACCTCGGGCTTGGCGGTCTCGACCACGATGAGGTTCGCGACGCTGCCGGTCAGGGTGAGGTTACCGGCCAGGGTTGATGCCATGGCCAGCGCCAACCACGCGGTATGGGGATTGGCGAATTGCGGCACCAGCGACTTCACCAGCATCACCGCCGGCACGTTGTTGACGATGTTGCACAAACCGGCGATTACCAACGTGAAGATGTCGAGGCGCTGCAGGTTCCAGTGCCGCGCCAGGTCGAGCAGACGCGCGGTGATGCCGGCGTTCTCTGCTCCTCCCACGATCAAAAACAGGCCCACGAAGAACACCAGCAGTCCCCAGTCGACTTGCTCGTACACCTTACGCGGGTCGAGCGTGCGCGTGATCAGGAGAACGGCACCGCCCAAGGCGGCCATCATAGGGGGCGGAACTCCCAGAAAGAAGCCAGCCACTACGCAGGTCACCACGATCACCGGCTTGGTCAAGCGCGAGAGATCGAGCGTGGGCAGAGGAATCTGCCGCGGAATTTCCGGGGGGAGCCCTGTTTTGCGCAGGTGGATCCAGTGCAGCACCCCCCAGTTGAGGCACAGACCGGCAATCGCGACCGGGGCGAGATGGACAAGAAAATCACGATAGTGAATGGCGGAGAATGATCCGATCAGCATGTTCTGGGGATTGCCGGTGATGGTTGCAACGCTGCCGATGTTGGAGGCGGTGGGCACCGCCAGCAGATAGGGCAGCGGTTCCATTTTCATGCGCCGGGTGATGTTCAGCACGAACGGCACCATGACCAGGCAGACGATGTCATTGACGAAGAACGCCGACATGACGCCGCAGGTGAAAACCAGGGCGGGAAGGAGATAAGCTGGCTTAAGCCGGCGCAGGATGAACTCGGCGTTCCACTCGAAGAAGCCGACCAGGTGGAGGTTGCCGACGATCAGCATCATCGCAAACAGCAGCACCACGGTGGCGAAATCGATGTAGCGGAGGGCTTCACCGGGACGCACGATGCGGAAGGCCACCATGCCGACCGCGCCGATGATGGCGGCACCTGTGCGGTCGATCTTCAGCCCAGGAAACTTGCCCAGGGCGAAGACCAGGTAGCTGGCTGCGAAGATGATGTAGGCCGCCAGGATGCGGGCATCCGACAGCGAAGCTGGAAGGGCGGCGGACATAGGGCCGGGTTAGAATACCAGGCTTCAAGCCTCAGCCTGGCCGGTCGCAGCTCGCTGCCTGCCCAAGACTCTGGCGGCGGGCGTCGAACCTCTGAATTTCGGGCCTCAGCAGAAGGCAGGCACTTGAGACCGGGAGCCTCGAACAAGCACCCTCCCAGCGGGGGAGAGCTGAGTCACGGGAAAATTGCCTTCGTTCTCGCATCCTGCCATGCTTGTATTCCTGGGGGTGAATTCCTGGCTATTTCGGCGGCCGACATTCCCCCCGGCCAGTCCGCGCCGCCACGGTGTCGGTCAGTGGCGGGGTATTGGGGCTTAGGCCAATGCGGTCCAAGGCGGGAGGGAGAGTCAGGAATTTTTCAAGGAGGCTGTTTCCCAGTAACCCCCGCGTCCAAATTGTCGCCAAATGTTTCACGGTCCGAACTGAACCGGAGTCAATCTTGCTCCACCGCGCATTATTTCATGTCGTGTAGGGCAGGGAGGAGCAATAGAGAGATTGCCCGCGCCGTCAGAGACTACTCAGTCTGCCTTGTACCAGTCCGAGTGCGGCGACCAGCGGTGGCAGACGGGACATTGCGTGGAGGTCCACTGGTGGAGGCAAGCGGGGCAGACGCCGCCGGTGTCAAAGGTGTTCCAGTAGTGGCCGCACTTGCACATCCAGCGGTCATGCTGGCGGGGCGACCACCCGCAGAGCGGGCAGCAGATGCGGGGGCCGGAGGGGCCGGGATCCTGGCCGCCAGTGACTTCCAGGTCATCTGGATCGAGCACGGCCGGGGCGTTGATCGAGCGGGACGGCATTGTCCGTCATTATGGCGCGTTTTGGGGGCGGAGCGTGCATCTTCCGCGCCGCACCACCAGAAGTGGCGACGCACGTGGCGTCCCCGACCTCGTCCGCGGCGCCCTAAGAGGCCGGGCAAGTTCGCTTCTAGTCCTTCAAGTTCGCGAACAAGTTGTTGAGCGACTCCGCCAGAGTGGGGTGGGCAAAGATGCCGTCTCGTAAGGCTGTGTAGGGGAGCCTGCCCATCATGGCGATCTCGAACATCGCCATCAGTTCGCCGCCTTCGATGCCAAGTACGGCCGCCCCGAGAATCTCATTCGTATCGGCGTCAATGATGGCCTTCATGAAGCCGCGGCTTTCGCCCGTTTCGAGGGCGCGGGCGACGTAGTCCATCGGCATCTTCGCGACGCGGATTGCCCGGCCCTGGGCGCGGGCTTCGTCCTCGCCCAGGCCGACGCGGCCTAGTTGGGGGTCAAGAAACACGGTGTAGGGGACGAACCGCCCGTCGGTGGTGGTGTTCTTCTTTTCGATCAGGTTGGCGCGGATGATGCGGAAGTCGTCGTAGGCGATGTGAGTGAACATCGGGCCTCCCTTCACATCGCCCAGCGCATAGATACCCGCCACGTTGGTCTCGAGCTTGTTGTCGCACCTGATGAAGCCCCTGGAGTCGGTAGCAACGCCGGCGGCGCCGAGGTTCAGGGTGTCGGAGTTGGGGGTGCGACCGGTGGCGACCAGCAGGTGCGAGCCTTCGAGCGTGCGCCGTGTCCGGTCGGTGCTGACCTCCAGGCGGAACTTGCCGTCGGTGTAGCTCACGCTTGTGGGGTTCGTGTTCAGGAGGATCTCAAGGCCGTCTGCATGCAGGATTCGTGCCACCTCTTCCGCAATATCCTTGTCCTCCCGCCCCAGCAGGTGTCCTCTGTGCTGCACGATGGTGACCTGGCTACCGAAGCGGCGGAACATTTGGCCGAACTCCAGGCCGACGTAGCCTCCGCCCAGCACCAGCAGGTGCCGGGGGACCGCATCCAGTTCCATGATGGATTTGTTGTTGAGGTAGGGAACATGTTCGAGACCAGCAAGTGGCGGCACGGCGGCACGGCAGCCTACGTTGAGGAAAATATGCTTGGCTGTGAAGGCGCGTTCTTTGCCATCCTTCGTGCAGACGGCCAGGGTCTTGGGGCCGATGAAGCTGGCGCTGCCGAAGATCAGCCCGAGATTCGGCGTCTTCTCGATGCGGCTTAGATTGCTGTTGCGAAAGCTGTCCACGATACCGCGCTTGCGCTGGCGCACGCGCGTCATGTCGATGGTGACGGGCCCGGTGTCAACCCCGTACTCGGGGCCGCGACGCGCCAGGTAGGCGACGCGGCCGCTGGCGACCATGGTCTTGGTGGGCGTGCAGCCTTCGTTGACACAGGTTCCTCCCACATGCTCGCGCTCGAATAGAACGGTGCGCATTCCGGCTTCGGCCAGGGCGCGGCACAAGGGCGTGCCCGCCTGCCCTGAGCCCACGACGATCGCGTCAAAATGTCTTGTTGCACTCACAACCAACCTCCATAGAGTTTCCGCCTGCTGTCTGGCCGGACGAGAATCCTTTCGCCCATGTCAGGGCCGGCTACCCCTCCCACCACCTCCCTGTGCCTGTTCTCCCGCTTACGTGAAGACATGCCCCATTTGGTGTGCCGGACGCCGGCGCAGCTATGGTTATGCCGTGGTCTGAAATGAGATGCCACGACTGAGCGAACAGCTCGATGCCGAACGCATATTCCGTTGCCGCGCAATCCGATGGCACAACTTCCCGCAGGGTACACGTTCCGTGATAAAAAAGGCAGCAACTGTCGGCATCTGAACATCGTCTTGATGGGGGAGGGACTTCGGCGCGAGTCCAGGGGAAGACACTCGACGCTGGCCGCCATCTTCACGCAGCCGGTTACCCCAAAGTCGGGGTTGAACGGAAGAAACATTGCACATTGGAGACCAGCGTAGCCCGCGGCTTCGGTGCTCCCTGCAGAATGCGCATCGGCGTGGCATACTGGCCTGGTTCAGATTGCTTATCTGGGGAAAGCGCATCATGCTGAAACGCATCCTGATGATTCTCCCTCTCCTGCTGGCCAACACCTTGTTGGCGCAGACGCCAACCCCGGCTGCGCCTACCGGGCCTCTGCCGCCGCTCATTATCCTGATTGGGCCGCCGCTCAGCGGGAAGACCACGTTTGTCGAGTCGATCACACGCACCTACGGCATTCCGGCCATCTCCATCGAGGACCTGATCACGGAGAACGCTGCCGAACTGGACGGGCTGCGAGGAGAAGGGATGTCGCTGGCCGAGATGCGTTACGACCCGGCCATGAGCCGCTACCTCAGAACACGCCTGAAGACAGTGAACCTGAGCCACGGATTGGCGCTCGACGGCTATCCCGCGACTCTGGTGCAGGCCCAGGATCTGGCCCAGATGCTGCCTGACCTGCATCTGAAGCCCATTGCGTTCCAGTTGCAGTTGTCTGACGAAGTGATCCGCGAGCGCGCGAAGAAAACCGGACGGGAAAGCGACAGCTCGCAAATCCTCGAACAGCGCATCAAGGACTACCACCGCGAAATGGACTCTATCTCGATTTATTTTCCCAAGGCAAAAATCGTTCCCGTGGATGCCGACAAACCCGAGGTCGAGGTGTGGCAGGCGATCCAGGCCGGGCTGGACGGGGCGGGAATCAAGCCGAAGACGAAATAAGGGTTTCTACCGCGAACCAGGGAGACTTGACCCTGACGGCTGCCTGGGCCCGCAGACCTTCAAACACTGGGCAGGACCATTACGGCTACGACGCCCAGCCTGGAGAAAGAGCTGGCCATAAGGATACCCGTATCCGGGTTGTTCCCCGGTGTGGGTGTGGAAGAGACGCAAGCGGTATTGCTGCGGCGAAACGGTTGCCGTACGGGCGGGAACGCCGGAAATCGAGATCATGAGCAGCAGCCAGAGCTGTAACCTGCGGATGCGTGAGACATTCATGCGGAAGAGGTATTTTAATCGAAGCGGCATCCCCGCGAAGCAGAGCGGTTCGAAATGGCGGCTGAATCTGAACCGCTGGAACGATCAGAATGACGATTCGGGGCACTCAATCCCGATAGCATGGCACGACCCCATGCCCCAACTCAGCCTCCGTTCAACGAAAGGAAAGGGATTGGATCAGGGTAATGCGGGCCCGCCTACCGCCACCTGGTCTCCTGATGTTGCGCGCATGACCAGTCCTTGCAGAGCCTTTATTCGCTACCTCTTGCCCGCTCGTAGTAGCGCCGGGCCTTGTCGCGGTTGCCACAAGTCTTCATGTCGCACCATCGGCGACGACCGTTCTTGGTAGTGTCGAGAAACAACCACTCGCACTGGTCGGAGGCGCACACCCGCACGCGATCGAGGTTCTCCGAACTCAGCAGTTCAGCGGCGGCGCGGGCCACCGGCCAGAGCAGCGAGTCCAGCCGCTTCTCCGAGCTGATCCACTCCCACTGAAACCGGTCATTGGCGTGGATGAGGTGTGCGTGACTAGCGGCCGTCTGCAGGTGGATGTTCACCAGGCTCAGGGCATTGGCCGGCACCGGGCGACCGCCGGCAACGGAAGCGAAGATCGAGAAGAGAGCCTCGCGGAGTTCGATCGCATCCAGCACCGTGCTCCTACCGCGGCCCGGAGCTTCCACGGCTAGGCGGCGCAGGCCCTCTTCCTCGCGCCGGGAAAGCACCCCCGCCTCCGAACCCCACGCGATCAGATCCTGGTAGGAGTTGAGCTTCTCGGTCCGCTCCGGAGTGGGGCGGCGGCTGACGGTATTGGCGAAATCCAAGGCCAGATGGCCCCCAGAAAACTCGAATTGGGGATTCCGATGCCGGGTCATGGAAAACAGTTCGCAATTGTAATGTCAGGCGCCTCCATCCAAGAAACTAATATCTATAACCATCAAAACAAGCTTGACCGGTTATATTGAATGAGCTATGATGCCTAACCAGTAAAACGTATTTCAATGGTTAGACTACCATGCATGACTCTCAGAGCTCAAGGGTACGTTCTCTGCTGCGCAGCGGAGAGCTGGTCGAGATCGGCGGACCGGCCGATGCCGGCTCCCGCGCGGCGGGGTGGACGGGCGCTCCGGCGCATCCTTCCACCACCCGGCTGCTGACCGCGTTCGCCGCCATCTACCTGATCTGGGGATCGACCTACCTGGGCATTCGTTACGCGGTCGAATCCATCCCGCCGCTATGGATGATGGGCGTGCGCCACCTTACGGCCGGAGCCCTCCTTTATGGCTGGACGCGCTGGCGCGGGACCCGGGCGCCGGAGTTCAGCGACTGGAAGTATCCGGCGGTGGTCGGGACGATGCTGTTTCTGGGCGGGCACGGCAGCCTGGCCTGGGCCGAGCAGCGCGTGCCCTCGGGGATCGCGGCCCTGCTGGTGGCCACGCTGCCCCTGTGGATCGTGGTGTTGGCACGAGCCTGGGGGACGGAGCGCCACCTGAACCGCCAGGCGGTTGCGGGCCTAGTGCTGGGCTTTCTGGGCGTGCTGGTTCTATTCGGACCGAACGCTTGGCGCCATAACGGAGAGCTCAACCCCCTGGGAGCGGGCGCCGTCCTGTGGGGAACCTTCATCTGGGCCGCAGGCACCATCTACATGCGCAACGTGAGGATGCCGGAGTCTCCCCTGCTGTCCGCCTCCATGCAGATGCTGGCGGGCGGGGCGTCGCTGATCGTAGTGGCGGCTCTCACGGGCGAAGCGCGCCATTTTCAGTTGGCCGCACTGACCGGGAGATCGGTGGCGGCGCTGGCCTACCTGATCATCTTCGGATCGATCGTGGCATTCTCCTCCTATACATGGCTGCACACAGTAGCCACGCCCTCGCAGGTGGCTACGTATGCCTACGTGAATCCCGTGGTAGCGGTACTGGTGGGGTGGGCCCTGGCTGGGGAGCCGGCCGGCCCGTTCACCATCCTTGCCATGGTCGTCATTCTGGCCGGAGTCGGGCTGGTGAACGCGGCGAGGCATGACGAGCAGGAGGAAGCGAGCAAGGGGATAGAGGAGTGCCCGACGCAGGCAGCGGCGGACTGAGGACAACCCGGCTGTTCCCCTTGGCTTGCGCGTTGGCCGCGCAGCCTTCGCCCCGAATGATCGCCCATTGGCTGCAGGATTCGGTGCGGGCATGGCTGCCGGGTTGCGCTAGCCGCCAGCTGCGAACACCTGCTTGGCCGCCAGCACTGTGTTGCAGTGGATGGTAACCGTGTCATCCACTTTGCGCGCGTAGCCTCCGGCGAAGGTGACCATGACCGGGATGTCGCGGGCGCGCGCCACCCGAAAGACCAACTCGTCCCGTTTCTTCAGCCCCTCGGTCGACAAATTCAGGCCGCCCAGCTGATCCTCGCGGTAGGGGTCGGCGCCGGCGATGTAACAGATCAGTTCAGGTTCAAACTGGCGCAGGCCGGAGCTGAGGGCGTTATCGAGCCAGGCCAGGTAGTCTTCGTCGCCCACCTCGTCGGGCAGATCGACGTCGATGGAGGAGGGTGGCTTCCAGGCCGGGTAATTGTTCTCCTGGTGCAGCGAGATGGTAAAGACGTCGCCGGCGTGGGCGTTGCGCATCCGCGCGGGAGCCTGGCCGAGGACGGAGCGAGAGACCGAGGGCAGCGGGTCGTTCGGGATGCGCATGCCGGCAAAAATTGCGGCAGTGCCGTTGCCCTGGTGGACGTCGCAATCGACCGTCATCGCGGTGCGGATTCTGCTATCCCGCTGCATGCGGCGGATGGCAATCGCCACGTCGTGGATCATGCAGAAGCCCTCGCCGTGATCGGGGAAGGCGTGGTGGAATCCTCCGCCGATGTTGAAGGCCACGCGGTCGTTGAGGGCAAAGCGAGCGGCAAGAATAGAGCCGCCGGCCGCCATCCAGAAAGCACGCACCAGTTCGGGCGAATAAGGAATCTCCATCTCGAGTTCCTCGCGAGCCGAGAGCGTGCCCGTTTTCAGTTTCCCGACATATTGAGGGGTATGCACCAGGAGAACATCCTGATCGGAAGCGGGCTGAGGCGAGACGAAGTCGGCAGCTTCCACGGCACCAGTGTCCAGCAGGCGCTGGCGGATGCGCCGGTATTTCTCGGCAGGGAAGACGTGAGCGCCAATTGGCAGGTAGTAGTCGTCACTGTAGACGAGCTTGAAGGGGAGCATGGGAACTGGGCTGTCAGCTGCCGTCAGTTGCTGGGCAGTTGCAAGGGCCGAAAAACGTCTTATCATACGCCGCCAGAAACCCTTTCCCCAGGGGCGAAGCCCCGCGCGGAAAGCTGGGGAGGTTCGAACGCCCGCGCCCAAAAAGATCCTGAAAAGGACGACCTCGGGTCTGACGAACTATCCATGCCCTGAGGAAGGTGTTCTGTCAGGGAGCGCGGTGGACTTGCCTTACCGTCCTTCTTCCCCTTCGGCGATCTGTTACAACTGACAGTGACCACCATCACGGCTTTCGCCTAGACTTCCAGTGCCGGCAGGATGATCGGGTTAGCACCGGAAGGGAGCACATCCTTGACGGGCGCAGGCCGCCTGCCTCGCCTTGGCAAAACGGCATGGATCGTCATCAAAAGGGAAGGACACAAGTCATGACAGACAGGTTGCGTGGCACGTCGCGCGTGCTGCTGCTGCTCCTGCTCGGCGGAGTGGCATGGGCGCAAGTGAAGCAGGAGAGCAGAACCCTGGTAGTCAATGGACAGGCTGGAGACGCGGCCGTCGTGCAGATCAATGGGCGGACGTATGTCGACCTGGAAAACCTGGCGCGCATCGCGAATGGCTCCCTGGGCTTCAGGGGGAATCAGATCACTCTGACGTTGCCGACAAGCGCTGCGAAGGTTCCACCCGCAAGTGCTCCGGCAGATTCTCCGGATTCTGGGCAGCCCGCTCCATCCGGGCTGTCGCGGAACTTCGTAATGGCGGCGATCGAGACGATATCTCAGATGAGGGAGTGGGCAAGCACTCTGGCATATGCAATTCAGAACGGATACGGAGTGACGGAAAGCTGGGTGGCTGGCTACCGCGAACAAGCCGCCAGTAGCCTCAGGGTGGCAAGGGCAGCTGCATCGACGGATGCCGATCGAAACGCTCTCCAATTGCTCACCAACGAGTTCGAAACCGTAAAAGAGTGGAGCACCAAGCTGGTGGAAGCGAAAAAAACGATGGACACGGCGAAGTACCAGACGTCTCCCGACGCCCTGCGGAACGAGCCCCTATCGCAAAAGATCATCACCTGCGGACACTTTCTGGGCGCCATGCTGGGGAGCGGTGAGTTCAAGGATGATCCATCATGTCATTGAGGGGTCGGCTTTCATCACGCCGCCGTCCGCAGGTACTTCAACCGAGCAGGCTTCCAGACGCCTGGCGCGTGGCAATCTTGGGAGGCGGTCGCCTGGCTGCGATCTGAGCGTGTCAGGGCACTTACCGCTTTCTTCCGCCCTGGTTCGGTGCGACTGGCGCCCGGCGCAGAGGGATGATGGCGCCCTTGGAAGGGTCGGCCGCGGTGGCGCGGGTGAGCACTTCCTGCTGGATGTACTGCACGAATTCCTGAATCTGGCGCTGCATCTCCTCCATGCGCTCGCGCATTTGCAGGATGATGGCGATGCCGCTGATGTTCACGGCCAGGTCGCGGGCCAGGGTCAGGATGAACTCCAACCGCTGCAGGTCTTCGTCAGTGTAAAGGCGGGTGTTGCCCTCGGTCCGGGAGGGCTTGAGCAAACCTTCACGCTCATACAGCCGCAGAGTCTGGGGATGGATGCCGTACATCTCGGCCACGGCCGAGATCATGTAGGCCCCCTTGGACTTCCGTTTGGTCATTAGCAGTCTCGATGGAAACTACTCTATAACATGGCCAAACCGGAAAACCACCACGAGCGCGAAGGGGCACGAAGCAAATCGGCTGGACTTGCCTCATGCAGCCCGAGATCGGACCGTTACCGAGCACCCTCGAAGACTTTGTCGGCAGTAGGATTCGCACCTAGCCCGCCGGTTGCGGCCCTTCCTTCACGGCGCTCCAGCCCTGCGGCTTGACCGCGGTGTTGAGGAAGTAGGCCACGAAGCCGGCGGCGATTAAGAGCAGCCCGAAGGCAAACGAACTCATGCCGAAAACCGACTCGTGCTGGCTGCGCACGATCGAGAAGCCGAGCAGCATCATGGGAGCGATCCCGACAGCGACGGCGCCGAACATCCCGCCCGGAACTCGGAAAGGCCGGGGCAGCTTAGGCTCGCGCATGCGCAGCCAGATGAGGGCGGCGAACTCGAGGGCCACGCTGGCCCCATAGAGAAGGATGTCGATCGTAACCAGGCGCTCAAAACCCAAGCCGAGGCAGCAGGCCCAGCCCATGGCTAGCACCAAGATCGCCACCCAGGGAGCCCGGGTCTTAGGGTGCAGCTTGGCGAAGATCCGGGGCAGCATTCCATCCTGCGCCATGGCCAGAGGGAGCCGGGAGTAGCTCATCACCAGTACGTTGAACATGCCGAAAGCGCTGATCATGCCGCCCAAAACCAAGGCCATACGTAGTAGTGGCCCACCGACCATGCCGGCAACCTCGGCCCAGGAGCCGGTTTCCCAAGCGCTTGGAGGCAGGCCGGTCATCCACATGGCAGCCACCGGGACCACGTAGCTGAGCGAGACGATGACGACCGCTGCCAGCATGGCCCGGGGATAGGTGCGCTGCGGGCGCTCGACTTCGGTGGCGATGGTCGAGGCGTTATCCCAGCCCATGTAGTTCCACATGGCGACGAGTAACCCGCCGATCAGGTCCACGGTCGAGGTCGTTGGTTTTGTTACGGCGCTGGCCAGGGCACCGAACTTGAACGGCGCCAGCAGGACGATGAAGACGAAGGGTGCGGACAAGACAAAAAACATCCACAGCGAGGTGGTTGAGACCACCTTCACCCCCGCAATATTAAGGATGACGCAGACGGCCACCACCGCCAGGCCGACCATCACACCGCGGTGCCCCTCCTGGAACCAGGGGAACATGCGGTTCATGTAGGCCACGAACAGGGTGGGATAGATAGCCATATCGAAGATGGAAGCAGCCAGTGACAGCCAGGCCTCCTGGAACCCCCAGAAGTTACCCATGGCGCGGCGCACCCAGGCGTAGTAGCCGCCCTCGAAGGGCAGAGTGCTGGAGAGTTCGCCGATCATGAAGGCGGTGGGCAGAGACCACAGGATTGGGGTCAGGAGCAGGATCAGGATCGCCCTCCCGTAGCCGGCACCATGCACGATGTCTTCGGTGCCATAGGTGCCGCCCGACACCATAAAGAAGGTGGCGGCGACCAGGGGCCACAAGGTGAGGCGAAGTGATCTTTTTCGGGGAGCTACGACCAGGGATGGCTGGTGAGTGGGCGCGCTAGCTGTTGCCAATTTCGATGGCTTCCTCCTTAGGCGACTCACTCTCACCACCGCGTCTTCTGCTTTACCGGATCGCGGTTCCCGGGTGCCGTCGATTCCCGGGCATTTCGGCGGAGTTAGTTCGCAGACGAGAGAATACGGCAAATTAGATGCGGCGCAAGAAAAAAATCGCCAATTTTTTGCGAACCATGTGGTACTGAGGTAATGCAGATCCGCCATTGCCAGTTTTCATTTGGCGATGGAGCGTGGCGAAGACGCCGCACATGGCGGACCCTCCTTCCGGTCGTCTCGCCGAAGGGAGCTCGCGATATGGCGTCCGCGGACAGTGCCAGCAAGATGGGAAAAGTAGATCCGGGGCGGCAGGTCTCGGCTGCCAGTTAGGTCTTAACTGCCAGGGGAGACTCTCGGTGGGTACTCGATCTTAAGTGCCGAGCTGCCTAACACCGAGAACGTAAGACCTACGACTAGACTGCCTTCCACAGCTCTGCCCGGGGGTCTTCGGGGTTGAGCTGGGCAAGCTCGCGCAGCAGTTCCTTGGTGCGCTCGTCGCGAGGCATGGGGATGGTTAGCTTCACTTCGACGATCTCGTCCCCTCGCGCCCCACCCTCGGTAGCCGAAGGCACGCCCTTCTCCCGCAAGCGCAGCTTCTGCCCGGACTGGGTGCCGGGCGGGATCTTCAGCAGAGCTCGGCCGTCTATGGTGGGGACTTCGATCTTGGCGCCCAGGGCAGCCTCGCTGGCAGTGACGGGCACAGTTAGGTGGATGTCGTCGCCCTGGCGGTTGAAGACGGGGTGGGTGCCGGCGCGCATGATGACGTAGAGGTCGCCCGGTGGACCGCCGCGTAGCCCGGCGTTGCCCTTGCCCGCGATGCGGATCCGCTGGCCGTCGCGCGTGCCGGGCTTGATGCGGACCTCCAGCGGCTCACTGCGTTCCACGCTGCCTTCGCCATGACAGGTCGGGCAGGTGAAGATGTTTTTTCCCGTGCCGTGGCACCGGGGGCACTGCACGTTGAACTTCATCCGCCCGCCAGTCTGCTCGATAGTTCCCTTGCCGTGGCATTGTGGGCAGGTTCCAGGCTGCTCGACGAAGCCGTGGCCGGAGCAGATCGAGCAGGCGTCCCGACGGGTGATGTTCAGCCGCATGACACCGCCGCGGATCGCCGTCCAAAAAGGAACATTGACCTGATATTCGAGGTCGGAACCGGGCTCGGGACCTTCCGCCTGGACCTCCCCCCGTCCGCCGGAAAAGATGCTGGAAAAGATGTCGCGGAAACCGCCGCCGGTACTCGAAGATTTCCGGCCGCGGCCGCCTTCGAACATGTCGGAGAAGTCGAAGCCCCCGAAGTCAAAATGCACTCCCCCCGCGGGTCCCGTTCCTGGCGCAGCTGCCTGGCCGCCGGGAAATCCCCCTGGTCCTCCCCCTTGCCGCGCGTAAGCCTCGGCGGCCGCCGGATCGATGTTGTCAGAGTAGAAGCCGAGCTGGTCGTAGATCTTCCGCTTTTTGGGATCGCTCAGCACCTCGTTGGCCTCAGAGATCGTCTTAAACTTCTCCTCGGCCGCCTTGTCTCCGGGATTAACGTCAGGGTGATACTTGCGCGCCAGCTTGCGGAAGGCCTTCTTGATCTCCTCGATAGACGCACTTTTCTTGACGCCCAGGGCGCCGTAGTAGTCTTTGGTTTGCGTGGGCATGATCAGCTATTAGCTTCAGCTCCTGGCTCCTAGCTAACAACTTCAGTGTACGAGCTTGGGGCCGCCCTCCCCGGGCGCTGCCGGAAACCTCTCGAGAGGGGCGGCATCCATCGCCACAGGGATCCGAATCAACCCGTCTTCCGTCGGCGAAAAGACGTACCACCGCCCTTCAGCCGGAACAAAATTCAGAACGTACAGTTGATTATCAATCTCGAACTGCAATTCTCCCTTTCCCCCTGTTGTTAAATGCACCAGAGGGGCGCCGAAGCGCCCCTGCTCAATGCTGATCCCTGACAATCCACAGCTTATTGCTTGTCCTCAACGTCCACGTACTCTGCATCGATCACGCCCTCGTCTTTCTTGGCTTTACCGTCGCCACCGCTCGCCGAGCCTGCTCCCGCGGCTGGTCCAGCAGCCTGCGCACCCGGAGCGCCGCCCTGCGGCTGGGCCGCCTTGTACATCTGCTCGGCCAGCTTGTGGGAGGCCTGGGTCAGGCGCTCGCGTGCCTGGTCCATCTGCTGCTTGTTACCGCTTTCCACCGCCTTCTTGGCATCGGCCAGGGCGTTTTCGACGTCCCCGCGCTCGGAGCCCGAGATCTTGTCCCCGTGTTCGCGCAGCATCTTCTCGATGTTGTAGACCATCGAGTCGAGCTGGTTCTTGGCCTCGATTTCCACGCGCTTGGCCTTGTCCTCGGCCGAGTGCGCGTCGGCTTCCTTGGCCATGCGGTCGACCTCTTCCTTGCTCAGACCGGAAGATGACGTGATCGTGATCTTCTGGTCCTTGCCGGTGGCGGTGTCCTTCGCGGTCACGTTCAGGATGCCGTTCGCATCGATGTCGAACGTCACCTCGATCTGGGGCACGCCCCGCGGCGCCGGCGGCAGTCCGGTTAGGTGGAACTTGCCCAATGTGCGGTTCTGTGCTGCCATGGGCCGCTCGCCCTGCAGCACGTGCACCTCGACCGAAGTCTGGCTATCGGCCGCGGTGGAGAACATTTCCGTCTTCTTCGTCGGAATCGTCGTGTTGCGCGGGATCATCGGTGTCGCCACCCCACCCAGCGTTTCGATCGCCAGGGTCAGGGGCGTCACGTCCAGCAGGAGCAGGTCTTTGACCTCACCCTTGAGCACGCCGCCCTGGATAGCCGCGCCCACTGCGACAACTTCGTCCGGGTTAACACCTTTGTGGCCTTCCCGGCCGAACAGCTCCTTCACCAGCCCCTGGATGCGCGGCATTCGCGTCTGGCCGCCGACCAGCACAACTTCGTTGATCTTGCTGGGATCGACGCCCGCGTCCTTCATGCACTGCTTGCAGGGGCCCACCGAGCGCTGGATGATGTCTTCCACCATCGACTCCAGCTTGGCCCGGGTCAGCTTCTTGACCAGATGTTTTGGACCGGTCGCATCGGCCGTGATAAAGGGGAGATTGATCTCGGTCTCCATGGTGGTGGAGAGCTCGATCTTGGCCCGCTCGGCTGCGTCGCGCAGCCGCTGCAGCGCCATCTCGTTGCCTTTGCCCCGCAGGTCGAGACCTTCATCCTTCTTGAATTCGTCCACCAACCAGTCGACGATGCGCTGATCGATGTTGTCGCCGCCCAGGTGGGTGTCTCCATTGGTGGCCTTCACCTCGATGACCCCTTCGCCCACCTCGAGGATCGAGATGTCGAAGGTGCCGCCGCCGAAGTCGTAGACCGCGATAGTCTCGTCCTTGCCCTTGTCAAGGCCATACGCCAAGGCCGCCGCCGTGGGCTCATTGATGATGCGTTTGACGTCCAGCCCGGCAATCCGGCCGGCGTCTTTGGTCGCCTGCCGCTGCGCGTCGTTGAAGTAGGCGGGGACGGTGATGACCGCTTCGGTGACTTTCTCGCCCAGGTAGTCTTCCGCCGCTTTCTTCAGTTTCTGCAGAATCATCGCCGAGATCTCGGGCGGGGTGTACTTCTTGCCCTGGGCGATGACCGCCACGTGGTCGCCGTCACGCTCCACTTTGTACGGCACCATCTTCATCTCTTCCGACACTTCATCGTACCGGCGCCCCATGAACCGCTTTATGGAGTAAATCGTGTTCTCCGGATTGGTAATGGCCTGGCGTTTTGCCACCTGCCCAACCAGTCTCTCCCCCGTCTTGGTAAAGCCGACAACCGATGGAGTTGTCCGCCCACCTTCTTCATTTGGGATGACCTTTGGCTCGCCGCCTTCCATCACGGCGACCACCGAGTTGGTGGTTCCCAGGTCGATTCCAATAATCTTGCCCATACTCGAGCCTCCTTAAAAATCATATAAGTGCTTATGAATCAGCGGCTTCTTTGATTCGCAATACCGCGATAATAAGACTTGAGTGTATCACAGTCAAGGTTTTAGATGATGTTCGTCGAAGGCGGGATGCAGGATTTGAAATCAAAGAGTTAGCCGCGGTTCGGGGAACGATTCAATCATATCTCTCGTAGAGAATCGCTTTTCGATCCCACCCTAGGCTTTTCAGCAATTCTCGGTTGGCGCGGACCATCTTGTCCAGGCCGCAGATGTATGCATGCATGGCAGTGCGCCCGCCCACGATTTGCTGAACGTGCGACTGGACATAGCCCCGCAGTCCCGTCCAGTGTTCCGAACCACGGCTCAGCGTTGGGAGGTAGGTGAGGTTGGGATGTTCGGCGGCGAGGCGCAGGAATTCCTCGTGGTAGTAGATGTCCTGTTCCGTGCGGCTGCCGAAGAGCAGCCAGAACCGCTTGTACTGGTGGCGGGCTGGGTCCGCCAACAGCCAGTGCAACATGGAACGAAAGGGCGCGATCCCGGTGCCGGTGGCGATGAAGAGGGTGTCACGCAGCGGCGGCCGGAGGATGAAGTCGCCGAACGGCCCCTGGCAGGGGATCTCCGCGCCATCCTTGAGATCGCAGAGGTAGTTCGACATGAACCCATCCTGCACCCGGTTCAGGCACAGCGAGAAGCAGTTTCCGTCCGGTGGAGAGGCGATGGAGTACGCGCGGGTGATCTCTTCGCCGTCCGGTTTGTGCGCTTTCAGGGAAAGCCACTGTCCGGGCACGAAGCCAAAACGAAGCCCTGGCAATTCGAACTCGAGGTGGCGCGTCAGCTCGGATAGCGCCATGGAGCGAATCATGCGGGCATTAATCGTCTGAAATATCACCTCCATGTAGATGAGCCGGCATCGGCTTGAGTCGCACGTCGCCCCAGCCAGTCTCCCCTTGCCTTGCAGCCCCGGCCGGGCCATCCCTGGCTTTCAAACTTCTGACCGCTTCCCGAATGGACACACCGCTGACCTCCAGTCGGTGAAGGGTTATGGATACTTGCGGGTACAGGCTTCTGCAAGCGAGTTGTCGATCCGGATGCGCGCGGTTCCGGCCGCGGGGGCACGCATCACTCCGCACCCAAGCGCTGGAGACGAAAGTGAACCGCAGCAAGTCGACACCAGTTGCGACTGATTCAACAGAATTCGCAATGATTTCAAATGCGCCGCGTGCGTGCTCCCGCTCGACTTTACTCCACGGTTACCGACTTGGCGAGGTTCCTGGGTTGGTCGACGTCGCAGCCGCGGCGCACGGCGATGTGGTAGGCCAGCAACTGCAGGGGCACGATCTCCAGGATGGGCGCCAGGTCCTCGGGGGCAGGCGGG
>Ga0187766_10000642_pt1 | contig 19635 bp, 14 predicted proteins | sample 0216_QUI02_MP05__4_FD_132971 | JGI IMG/M metagenome (GOLD analysis project Ga0187766, IMG submission 132971) | Tropical peat soil microbial communities from peatlands in Department of Meta, Colombia - 0216_QUI02_MP05_20_MG | ecosystem: Environmental > Terrestrial > Soil > Wetlands > Peat ... | reverse complement strand
TGGGCGCTGGAACGCTCGCGGCCTATGGCAGGCCCGCTGATCTCTTTCATATATACGAACTCAATCCCGCGGTGCTCGAGATCGCCCGCAATGAATTTACTTACCTCAGGGACAGCAAGGCGCAGATCGAGCCGGTGCTCGGCGACGCACGGCTTTCGCTCGAGCGGGAAATTGCTCGCGGCGTATTCGACAAACCAGAGGAGCGATTCGACGTCTTGTCGCTGGATGCCTTCTCGGGAGATGCCATTCCGGTGCACCTCCTGACCCGCGAGGCATTCGCCATTTACACGCGCGTAATCAAGCCGGACGGAGTCATCGCCTTTCATCTCTCCAACAGCTACCTCGATCTCCCCCCCGTCGCGGAGCGGATCGCTCGCGAAGCGGGCTACGAGACGGTACTCATCCTCGACATTCCCAAGCAGCCGAGTCTTTCGGTCATCTCAGCCTGGGTGCTCGCCACACGAAACAGCGCATTTCTCCGGCAACCGGAGATCGCGACCCACACGACGCCGATCGCGCCGCGCCGCGAGGTCCCGCTGTGGACGGATCAGTTCACGAGTCTTTTGCGGATTCTGAAGTAGCCTCCAGCTAATCAGCGGATCGGGTGCGAGATCTCGCACTGGTTCGAGTCGTTCGACCAGATGCTCTGCATCGCGAAGATGCCGTTCGCCATGGTGACGTTCGCCGCTGCCCCCTGCCCCGAAGCGATCCAGGCACAGGCGTCTCCGACTTCCTCCCCGCTATTGGGGTTCGTCCAACCTCCGGGCGGCAGTTGGTCCGTGAGGGTCTCGGCATACTCGTGGCCGGCCACGATGGAGAAGGCATCGAGTACGCCCTCCCCTCCCTTGTTGACGAAATTCGCCCCGCAGCTGCTGCCGGCGTCGCTCACATAGGGCATGTTGTCGTAGGCGATATCCCCATAAGGGGAACTGGTGTAGTCGTGCCACCCGCAGAAACTTTGGCCACTTAGACCAAACCCATCAGGATGGGTGCCCGAGGGCGAGACGATGAAGTACTGCGCGTAGCGATTCGCCGCCGGGGTAGTGTTGCCAAAGTGCACCGCGGCGTTGATCGCCTCCTGCGCGAGCTGCGCAGCGGTAGCATTCGCGGGCGCAGCGCCCGTGGTATCGAACCAGACGCCAGCGAGCGCGCCGCGGCTCGGGTAAAGCACGTGCGGCGTCGTGGCGGGGTTACAGCTGGTGGCGCCGGCTCGCAGCGTGGGCCCATCGCAGTACTGCGTCATGGTGCCGGACCACTGCTCACCGCCCGTGCCGATGCCCGTAAAAAGAGCCTGCAGAAATGTGGAGGCGTTGTTCGGGTCACCGCGCGCACCGCTGGCCCATTGGCTCCCGTAGAAGACGAGATACACGCGCGGGGTGCCGCTCGTGACTCCGATGCCATCGATTCCGCCACCGTACACCACGGCATCAGCGCTCAGCGCAGACGTCGCCGGGAGCCGCGAAGCCTCCCAGGCGCGCACTTTGGCTGTGATCTCGCGCGTCGGCACCGCGCCATGGCGATAGTCGTGCTGATAGCGCGGCGAATAGGGGTTGCGGCAGGTGGCATAGGGCACGGAGGCGCAAGCCGCGACAAGGCAGATCGTTAGCAAAGGGGATTTCCACGCTGATTTCCCTGAAATGTTCATGGCTTCCTCCCTAAAGATGAAGTGACGTTCTTTCATACGAGGTGCAGGAGAGCATCGACCGCTTCATCCGTATCGGCGCAGACTTAAACGCAAGAGCCTGAACTGGGATTACCACAAAGGTGCGGTAGTTCGTCATTCTCGGTCGCCGCTCGGGCTACCGGAGCTCTGCGCGCGAGGTGGTGTATGGGGCCCGCCGCTCCCCCGCTACGAGTGCGTCACAGCTGGAGATGTTCCCTCACGCACCCAGATTATCTAATTGCTCAGCGCGTCGTACACCAGACGTGCGGTTGCGATGTCTTCAACCGCGAGCCCGAGTGACTTGAACACGGTCGTCGTTCCCGGCGGCACGCGCCGCTTGCCGGCAAAAATCTCACCCGCTTCTGCAAAGATTGCGGCCCGGGACAGGATGACGTCACCCGATTCCCTGAGGGCGGCATCGCGTGAGTCGACGATGAGGGTGCTCGCCGCCATCGCCGCATCGTCGAGCTCACGCCAGGTCGGTAAGCAGGCACCGACTGCGTTCACGTGGGCGCCTGGCTTGAGCCAACCGCCATGCAGCACCGCCTCGCGGCTGCTCGTGGCAGTCACGATCACGTCAGCCCCGCGCACCGCCTCCTCGAGCCCGGTAGCGCGCGCGCCGTGGCGTGCTGCAAAGGTCTCGGCATGTGCGGGAGTGCGGCTCCAGACCCGCACCTCCTCGAAGTGGCGTACCTCACGCAGCGCTTCGAGGTGGGCGTGCGCCTGCACGCCGCTACCGAGCAGTGCCAGCACCCGGCACCGCTCGACCGCCAGCTGACGTGTGACCGCAGCCGAGACTGCTGCGGTACGCATCTCCGTGATGCGCCGTCCGTCAAGCATTGCGAGAGGCTCACCCGTTTCGCTGTCGAAGAGCGCGATCGTCGCCAGGTGGGTCGGCACCGCCGTCGTGGCATTTTTCGGAAAGAAGCAGACGAGCTTCGCGCCCATGCCCATGGATGTCACCGCCGGCATCACCCCGAAAAAGCGCGCGTTCTCCTCGACCGTGAGCACCGTGCGCACCGGTTGGATGACCTGCCCCGAGGAAAACGCGGCGAGTGCCCGCTCCATCGCGGGTATCAGCCGGGCGTAGGTGAGCACGCTCGCGATTTGCCCGTCGGAAATGAAGCGTGTCATCACTGCACTTTAACAAACTCCGCTCGCGATAACGCCCTCGCCGCATCCATTCACCGCAATAGCAAAGGCACGGGCAGTCCGTGATCGACCCGCCATTGCGCGTAGTAGCGGTGCACGTGGGCCAGGGCTGCTCCTTCTTGCGGGTGAGTCACGTGACGAACCGTTTCGTAGAAATGAATGCGGTGAATTCCCGCGTCAAAGCCGCCGATCCGCTCCAGTTCGCGGTACCCGAGCACGTCCCTCGGCAAGGGCAAATCGAAGGTCGCAGACCGAAACGCGGCCACCTCAAAATTCTCAACCCCTTGCAATTCGCGCATATGATTTTTTCCGAGGCCGTAGGTGGCGCGATACGAGGAGGCGTTCACGGTCGAGATGACCAAACGTTTCAATTGCTGCACCTGATCGCACGCCTTGCCTCCGACGCGCAGCGAACTCGCGTAGTGGCGCTCACCAAGGGAGCCGTGCAGGTCGGTGGGGAAAAAGTTGAAGCGCTCATCCTCTCCGAGCGAAATGACCGCGATGACCCTCGGGTGCGCATAACCGATCCGCACCTGCTCATAGAGATTGGGGTCGAGTTCGATATTTGCGGCCGGCTTGGCTTTCCTTGATTCGTACATGCGGTTGAGCGTCCGATGCAGGCGGCTCAGGAATTCGTGCCGCCCGTGTGTGCCCTCGAAAACCGACAGCGCGTCATCGCCAAAACGGGTCCGCTTGACCTGCAGCAAATCGAGCGATGCCACCTCATGCCCTGAACGGGTCAGGAGGCTCAGAGTCGCTTCTTTCACCTCCGGGACTTCGCGACCCTGAAAGGCGGAAACGCCGATCAAGAGCGGCTTGTAGCCGAGCAGGAAATGATGCTCGGTCACGTCAATCCGAACATCTCCAAGCACCAGCATGGCACGGAGTGCATCGGGGAGGGAGTTCGCTCTGATGCACAGATACTCATTCGGCAAATCGGTTCCCAAGAACCAGCGCTTAAGTTGCGACACTAGCGCCATGATGGCTGGGACAGATCAGAGAGCTTCGCGACGCAGTCTCAGCGCATTGCCAATCACGGAAACCGATGACAGGCTCATCGCGAGTGCGGCGATCAGTGGGCTCAGGAGGAGTCCGAAGAGCGGATAGAGTGCGCCAGCGGCGATCGGGATTCCCAGCGCGTTGTAACCGAACGCGAATGCCAGGTTCTGGCGGATACTTCGCACCGTGGCGCGACTTAGGTGCCGCGCGCGCACGATGCCGTTCAGATCGCCCTTGACGAGCGTGACCTCGGCGCTCTCCATCGCGATATCGGTTCCAGTGCCCATGGCGATGCCGACGTCCGCAAGCGCGAGCGCCGGGGCGTCATTCACGCCGTCCCCCGCCATGGCTACGCGACGGCCTGTGCGCTGTAGACGCTCGATGACCGCCGCTTTGTCCGCCGGCCTTACCTCGGCGATCACTTCGTCGATCTTCAGGACCTTCGCGACCGCCTCCGCCGTGGCGCGCGCATCGCCGGTCAGCATGACGATCTGCAGCCCGTCTGATCTCAGCGCCTCTAGCGCCGCTGGCGTGCTCTCCTTGATGGGATCGCCTACCGCGATCGCCCCCGCCAAGGCGCCGTCAACGGCGACAAACATGACCGTGCGACCGCCGCTGCGCAGGGCGCGCACCTCGTTCTCGAGGGCCGCGGGATCGGTGCCGACCTCTTCCATGAGGAGGCGGTTGCCGAGCGCAATCGCGCGTTTCCCCATCGAGCCCTTCACGCCTTGACCGGGAAGCGACTGAAAGGCGCCGACATCAGCGGGCGGTATGCGGCGGGTGTTGGCGCCTTCGACGACGGCGCGCGCTATGGGATGCTCACTCGAGCGCTCAAGACCAGCGGCGAGTGACAATACGTCGGCCTCGGTCCATGGAGTGACCGTTACCACCTGATCGAGGGCCGGGCGACCCACTGTCAGGGTGCCGGTCTTGTCGAGTACGAGAGTGTCGATCGTGCGCAGGGCCTCGATCGCGCCGGCATCCCGGAACAGGATTCCCAGCTGTGCGCCCCGACCGCTCGCGACCATGATCGAGATCGGGGTTGCGAGCCCCAGTGCACAGGGGCAGGCGATGATCAATACTGCGACCGCATTGACCAGCGCATAAGCGAGGCGCGGTTCTGGACCAACGAGCCACCAGACGATAAGAGTCAGAATCGCGACCAAGATTACACTCGGAACAAACCACGCCGAAACGCGGTCCGCGAGGCGCTGGAGTGGCGCGCGCGAACGCTGTGCCTGAGAGACGAGGGCCACGATCTGCGAGAGGAGGCTCTGAGCGGCGACGTGTTCGGCAACGATCACGAGCGCACCTGTCTGGTTGATGGTCGCACCCACGACACGCTCGCCCGGCCCCCTCTCTACCGGCATCGATTCCCCGGTCAGCATGGATTCATCGAGCGTCGATTGACCCTCGAGAATCCGACCGTCGACCGGCACTTTCTCCCCAGGCCGCACTCGCACACGGTCACCAACGGCCAGCGTGTCGAGCGAAACATCTTCTTCGGTGCCGTCGGAACGAATATGGCGTGCGATTTTGGGTGCGAGTTGCAGGAGTTCCCGGATCGCTGCGCTCGTCCGACCTCTCGCGGCGAGTTCCAGCCACTCGCCGAGGAGCACGAGCGTGACGATTACAGTGGCGACCTCGAAGTACACGCCTACGAAACCGTGCGCATCGCGCATCGCCGCCGGGAATGCGCCTGGCACCAAGGTCGCAAACAGGCTGTAGAGATAAGCCACCGCTACTCCAAGACCAATCAACGTATACATATTCGGCGAGCCGTTCCGCACGCCGTTCCAGCCGCGGCGGTAATAACTTGCCGCAGCCCAGAGCACTACGGGAGCACTCAGGAGCACCTCCGCGGCACGCAGCGACCTGGCGGAAGCGGCAGAGAGGTGCAGCGAGAGCAGATGGGGCGCCATCGAAATCAAGAACTCGGGGATCGTGAGCACGAGGGACACTAAGAAGCGTCTTCGCACGGCACGCAGTTCGCGATCGTCCTCCACCTCGCTCGGCACCAGTGGCTCGAGCCTCATGCCACAGATCGGACAGGTCCCCGGACCCACTTTCCTAATCTGTGGATGCATAGGGCAGGTGTAGGTCGTGCCTGTTGGCGGCGCGGTTCCTGCGGGCGCATCCGCGTGTGCGGACTGGAGGTGCGGTGCAACGCCAGCCGGAGCGCGGGCGGTTCCGATGTTGCCGACAGTCGACGATCCTTGCGTCTCGGCCGAGGATGAGGCGCAACAGGCTGAGGGCTCGTGAGGCATAAACGTTTCTTACGAACGCTCGCCGCCGAGGGCTTTCAGGATCGGGCAATCTTCCGCGCGACCATGTCCCGGACAGGCAGCGATGAGCGCCGCCAAACCCTCGCGTACTTTCTCCAAAGCATTGATCCGCGCTTCAACGTCGGCCAGCTTTGCCTGCGCGGAACGCCGCACGCGTCCGACGTCTCGCTGGGCCGAAAGCGCGAGCAGCTCTCGCACCTCCTTGAGCTGAAAGCCGAGCATCTGCGCGCGTCGGATGAAGCGGAGGCGCGCGAGTTCCAGCTCCGAGTAGCGCCGATAGCCGGACGCGAGCCGCGCGCGGGGCGCGAGCAGACCTGCGCGCTCGTAGTAGCGCACGGTGTCAATCTTCACTCCGGCCTTTTCGGCGAGTGTTCCGATGCCCATTGAATTCATGGCATAGCGTCCGTCCGGCGCAGTGAAAAATCCTAGACTATGGACCTTGGTCCAGAGTCAACCCCGGCACCAGAACATACACGCCCCAGGATGTTTCCCGGTGGAAATCGTCAGAACCAAAAACGGATGCCCGCGACGAGCTGGAACAGGCTCGGGTCTTCCCCTGAAGCGCGTACAAGGTCGGCGGTTTTTCCAAGACTGCGCTCCCAGGCAATCCCGATGTAAGGGGCGAACTCGCGACGGACTTCGTAACGCAGCCGGAGCCCGAGCTGCAGATTCGAAAAGCCCGCTCCGATCTGCCGCTCCGGATCGTCCTGCCCGTAGACGTTCACCTCGAACTCCGGTTGCAAGATCAGACGTTGCGTGAAGAGCAGCTCGTACTCCACCTCGAGCCGCGCCGCCGTGCGCCCCGCATCGCCGACATAGGCCGTTACCTCAATGTTAAAAAAGTAGGGTGCCAGCCCCTCAACACCAATAGCGAGCCAGTTCCTTGAAGGACCGTTGCCGAAATCATTGCGCAGGCCCACCTGCCAGCTCCACCAGCGGCTAAAGATCTGGTCCCACAAGAGCTCCGCGCGACCGTCGGTGACGCCCCCTAAGCTCTGCCCTTCGGTCTTGAACCAGAGTTTGTCGTAGTCCGTTCCGTACCAGCCCTGCGCGTTCCACGCGGGCCCGTTCGCGCCATCGCCCTGACGCCACTCGAACTGATCGACGAGCAGCATCCCGATCGCGGCCGCATCGTTCATCGCCATCATCTGCGTCATCTCGCGCGGCGACATGGGCGGGATCTCAGTCGCAGGTGGATCCGGCGGTACATGCTCACTCTTGCTGGATGTTGCTTCGGCGGCGCCCGAGCGTGACAGGTCCTGGGCGCGCACCACTTGCGCTACGAGCGGCAGTGTTGCAGTGACGATCATGACGATCGAAGGCACTCTCATGAGTGCGTTTTGGTCACGGGGTCGGCCGAGCGGGCGACGACCACCTCACGAAACATCCCGGCCTCCATGTGATAGGCCAGATGACAATGGAAGGCCCACCGACCGAGCGCATCGGCGGTCACGAGATAGCTCAGGCGCTGCGCGGGCTGCACGCTGACGGTGTGTTTGCGCACGAGGAATGATCCGTCCTCTGCCTCAACCTCGCTCCACATTCCGTGCAGGTGAATCGGGTGCGTCATCATGGAGTCGTTGATGAGCGTGAGGCGCAACCGTTCTCCATAAAAGAATCGCAAGGGCTCGGCTTCGGAGAACTTCCTGCCGTTGAAGGACCAGATGTAGCGTCGCATATGTCCGGTCAGGTATAGCTCGATGTCTCGCCCTGGGGCGCGAGCGTCGATCGGTCCGCCGAGCGTATGAAGGTCGGCGTAAGTGAGCACGCGGCGGCCGTTGTCGCGCAGCCCGGGACCAGGGTCATCGAGCCGCGGCGTGGTGTGACTCACCGCCATGTCGACGGTCGGACCGAATTGTGGCGGCGGGCTGTCCCCGGTGTGGCTCATGCCCGTCATACCCGACATGGCGTGCTGCATGTCGTGGTCCATACCCATATCGGTCATCGTGAGCAGCACGCGCGGATCAAGAGGCGGGATCTCGGCGCTCATTCCGGGCTCGGGTGCCAAAGTGCCGCGGGCGTAACCCGAGCGATCCATCGATTGCGCGAAAATCGTATAAGCGCGATCCGCACTCGGCGTCACGATCACATCGAGGACTTCGGCGGCGCCGATCCGGAACTCATCGATCGTAACCGGCTCGACGTCCTGGCCGTCGGCGGCGACCACCGTGAGTTTCAGTCCCGGAATGCGTACGTCGAAAAAGCTCATCGAGGAACCGTTAATAAAGCGCAACCGCACGCGCTCGCCGCTCTTAAAGAGGGCAGTCCAGTTCGTGGCTGGTGGCAGGCCATTCATCAGATAGGTGTATGTCGCGCCGCCCACATCCACGATGTCCGTTGGATCCATGCGCATCTTTCCCCACATGCCTCGATCCGCCATCGTCGGACTGAGTCCGTCTTTGCGTACGTCGGAAAAAAAGTCACTGACCGTGCGTTTGCCAAAGTTGAAGTAGTCGTTCCGGCGCTTGAGCGTCGCGTAGACCCATTCCGGATCCGCATCGCTCCAGTCCGAGAGCAGAACGACATGCTGGCGATCGCTCGCGTGGCGTTCCCCGTCCCGCGGCTCGATGACGATCGGGCCGTAGAGTCCGGTCTGCTCTTGGAAGCGCGAGTGCGAGTGGTACCAGTAGGTCCCCGACTGGTTTAGCCGAAAACGATAGACAAACGTTTCGCCTGGACCGATGCCGGGGAAACTCACTCCCGGCACACCGTCCATGTCTGCCGGCACGATGAACCCGTGCCAGTGGATCGAGCTGCGCACGGGAAGGCGATTGGTCGCGCGAATCGTCACCAAGTCGCCCTGGCGCATCCGCAACAAGGGCGCGGGAACTCGTGAATTCACCGCCGTCGCCATGCGCTCGCGCCCGCTGAAGTTGACCGGCGTGACACCGATCGTAAGGTTGAACTCGGGGCCGCTGAGTACCGAGCCGTCACGCTCCTCAACACCCCAGGAAAAGCCTCGCAGGGAGCCGAGCAGCAGCCCGCCAGCGGCAACGCCTTGCACAAAGCGCCGCCGGGAAAGCACCGGCGGCGCGAGGCGCCCAAGGTCACAGGAGTTCATCAAAAGGTCCTCAAGATGAGCATGGCGCCGATCGCGGACGACTTGCCGGAGCATCACCGATTGAAGTCTGCGGTGAACACGGCAGTCTGCACGCTGGACCTTGGTCCAGAGTCAAGACAAAGTCCGAGCGGCGGGCATTCTTCCCGGTGTTGAGACTCGTCCTCCGGTCCCCATTATTGCAACGGTGAACCAAAGAACTCTCTTTCCGCTTCACGCACCAGTGTTCGCCCCAGGTTACGCCTACGAGTCCGACTTTCTTTCGAGAGGAGCCGAGGCGGAGCTCATTCGCGAGATCGAACCCCTGCCCTTCGCGCAGGCACGTTATAAGCAGTTTCTCGCGAATCGGCGCATCGTGAGCTACGGTGGGAGCTACGACTTCTCGGCGCAACGACTCGAGAGCGGCATGCCGATCCCCACTTTCCTTCATCCGCTGCGCGCGCGCGCAGCCGCTTGGGCTGGTTGCGCCGCAGAGGATTTCACGCACGGGCTGGTGACCGAGTATCGGCCCGGAGCGGAACTGGGCTGGCATCGCGACGTACCCGATTTCGAAGTCGTGGTGGGGATATCGCTCCTGAACGCGTGCCGCGTGCGCTTTCGACCTTATCCCCCCAAGCCTCGCGAGAAGTCGATCGCGCTCGAGCTCGAACCGCGATCGATATATCGATTGCAGGGCGAGGCGCGCTGGGAATGGCAGCACCGCGTACCGGCCGTGCCCGCTTTGCGATATTCGATCACGTTCCGCACGCTGAGAAAGTAAGGCTCCGATCGTGCTTTTTTCTCCGCCGGTTCCGCGGGCACTTGGGCGGCGGTTCTTTTCCGAGTTAAGACGCTCTTATTCTCTGGGCTGGATCTTGGGCTTGGCCTTCTCTGGGCGTCTTGTTGCACTGCGGAAGCGCGCCCGTCCACAGGGTCGCCGCTTCACGGCCAATCCCCACAGGCCTCGCGCGGATTCACTTCGCTGCACTCAGCTGTTATTAGACGCAAGTTACCGGCACCAAGGTGTCGCGCTCTCAGAGAAGTTCCCTTGCACGTGGCCGTGAGTGGACTTAGCCTTCCCGCAAGCTGCGAACGCCCGCTCGAGCGGCAGCGCTCCTGGAGTCAAGCGCATGAGACAGCGAACCAGGTCACTTGGGGCCGCCGTTTACGTTGGCGCGCTTCTGTTCTTCGCGCTGTCGGTCGCGGCTGCGGCCGCCGACACCGATCACAACCCATCGGCGACCGCGGGCAGCAGTGCATCCGATCGCGCCAACGCGATGGCCGATCGAGCCTCGTACCAGGACATCAAGTACGTAAATGCCAACAAGCCGGGGCCACGGTTGATCGTGCTCGATGGCCAGATCAGAACTGCGAATCCGACCTTCCTCAACGCGGAGCACCCGAACAATATTGCCGACTTCGCCGAGGTCGAGCTGCTCAAAGCCAACTTCAACGTGCTCGAGCGGCGGCAATTGCAAGCGCTGCTCGGCGAGTTCAACACCGCGTACAGTCTCGGCGATCCGAACCTCGCGCGCCGTACGCTCGAAAAAGGCAAGGTGGCTTCGACGCGCTGGGTGGTGCGGTTCGATATCCTCAGGGCGGAGCCGATCGCCAAGGCGAGCTCGGGATTTTCCGGCAACAAACTAAGTAGCACACTCGGATCCTTGTTCAACAAAGTCCCATCGCAGGCGCAGGCGAGCGTTGCATCTATGCAATCGCAGAATACCAGCGAGGTGTGGATTGTCGGCATGCGCTACACGATCATCGACGCGACAACCACCGAGCAGGTGGCGAGCAAATACCTCGAAGACAAGATGGAGCTCGGTGCGTCATCTTCCACGGCTGTTGGCATCAGCAACAGCGCCCAGGGCGGTGCCACGCTCGACACGCTCGTCACGCGGCTCATACAGCAGTCGGTAGCCGACATCGATGCGAACCATAAATAGCCGAGGTTTGCGCGTCCCCATGAGGCCCGCGCCTTAAGAGACTCGTCGTGGTGGCATTACGAGTCGCCGCAATCGCGCTGATCGCCATCGCACTTGCGGGACCGCACGCGTTCAGTGTCGCAGCGAATGGGAGCCCGGCAAGCTCCGCGAGTAATTCACCGCCTCGCACAGCGCTCGTTATCGGTAACGCGCGCTATGAGGGCGCACCGCTCGTCAACACGATCAACGACGCTACCGGTATGCGCTCCGCGCTAGAGCACGTCGGCTTTCGCGTGGTCGAGATCAATGATGCCTCACTCGCGCAGATGAATGAGGCCGTGCGGCACTTCGGCGATGAACTCGCGCAGGGCGGCATCGGCTTGTTTTACTTTGCCGGACACGGCGTCCAAGTGAATGGCCGCAACTATCTGGTGCCCGTGGGCGCGGACATCGCTCGCGAGGATGAGGTGGCGTACAAGTCGATGGACGCCGAGCAAGTGCTCGCCAAAATGCAATCGGCGCACAATCCGGTGAACATCGTGATTCTTGATGCCTGCCGAAACAACCCCTTCGCAGGTGCCTCACGCTCGCTCGGAGGCCGCGGTTTAGCGATCATGGAAGCGCCGGTCGGTGCGATCATTGCGTTCTCCACGCAGCCCGGCGCCGAGGCGAGTGATGGGTCCGGCAAGAACGGCCTCTACACTCAGTACCTTCTCAAGTTCCTGGTCGAGCCGGGCCTGAAGGTCGAGGACGTATTCAAGCGCGTACGCGCCTCGGTCCGCACCGACAGTAACGGACGGCAGATACCCTGGGAGAGCACTTCGCTCGAGGGCGATTTCTATTTCCAGCCGGGAGCGATCCACGAATCGGAGCGGATCGGCCCGACCCCCAATGATCCGGGCGCGCTCGAGCTTGCGTTCTGGGAGGCCATACAGGGGAGCCAGAACCCGAGCGCCTACGCGGTCTACCTGGAACGGTATCCGAACGGGCGCTTTGCCGGGATTGCGCGTTCGCGCGTACCGGCGCCGGCCGCGCCCGCCGCGCCGGCGGCGGCGGACGCGCGCTCGCCGCAGACTTTTTCCTTTTCACGCGAGGAAGCGAGGCTCGAGCGCGAATCGGCCGCACGCAGCGATCCATGGGCACGCGTCGCAAACCTCCAGTGCTCGAGCCGAGCGAAAGGATCGGTGCGCATCGATCTCGGTGTACAAGGTTCATCGCCGGCGCCGCCGGCGAATCAGTTCCTCGCGGCGAAGCTCCGCTCTGTGGGCTTTCAAATCGTTAGCGGCGCAGCCGAGTACCGGATCTCGGGCACGGTCGTCACGCAGCGTAGCGTGAACCGCAAGCTCGATTTACAAGAACTCGCGACGGCAACCAGCATTAACATGAGCGATGTGGGCGGCCGGGAAGTCGCATCGGGCGTCGCACGCGCGGAGAGTTACGGGGGCAGTGATACTTCAGGGCTCGAATCAGACCTCGTTCGGGAGAGTGTCGAAGAGGCTACAGCCGCACTCTATTCGGAGTTCTGCGGTGCCCGGTGAGCTGCGCGCCTCTACTGAGTCCGAAATCCCAGGACAGCCGCTTCAGCCAGTGACGGGCGCAAAGACCCCGCTTCCTGCGAGGGAGGACTGCGCCCCCTGACCGCCCGCGGCGCGTCCATGCGCCGGCTGAACGTCCCTGCCTCAATCCCTAATCGCGATCGCGGTCGCCGTGATGGTGTAGATCGAGTGCGTTGGTCAGGTCTCCCATCCGCGGGTATCCATTTGCTTCGAGAGATGAGTCCCGACGCTTGATCCCAGGAAGCACCGGCAGATGCCACCTGCGTGTGATGAGCCGCAGTACCGAGGTCGTGTCGTACTGCGTGTGGTCCACGAAGCCGTGCTTCGCGAACGGGGAGACGATGATCGCAGGAATGCGGCTGCCCGGGCCAAACATGTCGCCTTTGGGCGGCGCGACGTGGTCCCAGATTCCGCCGTTTTCGTCCCAGGTGATGAGAATCACCATGTGACGATACTGAGGACTCGCCTGCAGCGCCGCCACTACCGCGGCGATGTGCCGGTCGCCGTCGGTGACGTTCGCGTAACCGCTATGTTCGTTGACCGTGCCGTGGGGCTTGTAGAAGGTGACCGGCGGCAGCGTGCCATTTTGGATGTCCGTCAGGAACTGCGAGGCTGGCAGAGTGCCGCCCGCTACGTCCGCCGGCGTCGTCACACCCGCGTCCTTCAGGTGCGCGGCGCGATTGACTGCACCCTCAGGAGTGCTCGGGTCGAAAGCCGCAAAGAAATTGAACGGCTGGTGGTGATACTGGAAGTTCGGGTTCGCCGCGGACGTGCCCGCAGTGAAGGGCGGATTGGCCAGCGCGAAATTCCAGCCGCCCGAGTAGTACGCCCAGTCGATGCCGGCAGCCGTGAGCAGATCACCGATGTTGGTCTGCGTCTGTGGCGGCAACGTGCTCGTTGAGAGCAGATTGACAGACTGCTGCGGCGGAGTGGAGGTGACGGCGTTGCCGCTTGGCGGGAACGGCGGTTGCGAGGTATTGACGCTGTAAAACACCCCGCCGATAGCCGGAGTGATCACCGTGCTCGCGACGAAAGTCGGCGGTCCGCTCAGCGCACTCGCAGGCGAGGTGGCCGAAGTGGTCAGGGTCACGCCGTCCGCGTTGATCACGGAGGGCGTCGGTGCCGCGCTCGCATTGGTGGGCGCAGCCGGGTTGACCGGCTTCGTCCCATCACCTGGGTAGATCGGGGCGCACGAGCAGATGAGGAACTGGTGGTTCAGATAGGAACCGCCGAAAGCCGACATGAAAAAGTTGTCGGCGAGGACGTTCTCCTGGGCCAGGGTCCACAATGGATGATCGGGCGTGTTGTTCGGGATGTACATCATGACGAGTCCGCCCGAATCGGCCCATGCGGCGAACTTGTTGTTGCTCCCGCCATTGATCTGCATCTGATTCTCATAGAAGCGGTGGTACAGATCCCGGTTCGTGTAGGTGAGCGGGTTTGTATCGATGGTAGAGACCGAGTCATACAGCGCAAGCAAGCTGAAGGGGTGGTTGAAAGTGCCGAGGTAGGCGGCCGTCTGCGCCTGCGTCAGGGGCTGGGGCGCGAGCGGCGCGCCGGCTGTGACGCCGGAGCTCGTTCCACCCCACACGGCCGGGAGGCCCGGCAGCACTGTGCCATCGCGATCGAGTTGCGTGGTCGATTCGGGCGAGGCGTGCTTCAGTCCATTGGCCCTCGGGTACATTCCGAAGAGGTTGTCGAAGCTGCGGTTCTCGGCGTAGATCACGACGATAGTGCGAATCTCGCGCAGATCCTTCTCGTCGTCTCCATGGTGATCGCCCCACTGATCGCCGCGATACTGTTCGTCGAAGGAATCGTCCGCCGTCGCCGTTGCGCCATAGCCGCTTATGACGATGGCGCCCGCAACGAATGCCGCGATCAACGATCGTTGTTGAATCTTTCGCATGTGAAGCTCCCCAGAGTTCTTCGTTTTGTGCACGGCCAAACCGCAATGCACAGCCTCCGTTAAGGGTTTACGCCCCGTTTCTTGCGGAAAATTGACCAATTCGTTGCAGCGCGCGAACAAATCGCCAGCTCGCCGGGAGCGGATTTCACACTACCGTCATAAAGGTATTGCGGAATGGGGGCGCTGGTTCCGCCCTGGAGTCGGAGGCTCATCGGCAATGCATCTCGGCGCTATCGGGGCAAGGGCACTCCCCACGATCGCTCTGATCTGTTGCGCCGCAGCAGCAGAAAACCCTGGTGCACCGAGCGAGCTGCCCTGGGGGGCTGATCCACCGGTGGGCCCTGCTCTTGCCCGTGCGGCCGCAATCGCCTCGCTCGGGCGTCAGCTGTTCGTCGATCCGAAGCTGTCAGCTTCGGGTCGCATGTCCTGCGCCACCTGCCACGATCCTGCGAATCACTTCGCCCCCTCGAACGACCTGCCCGTACAGAAGGGCGGCGTCAGACTCGATCAGTCGGGCACAAGAGCCTCGCTTGCGCTCACCTACAGCGCGACGACCCCCTTCTTTACCGAGCATTACTACGAGTCGGAGGACGAGGGAGATGAAAGCCTCGACCAGGGTCCTACAGGCGGACGCACCTGGGACGGCCGCGTCAACCGTGCCCGCGATCAGGCGGCGATCCCACTGCTCGCGCGAAACGAAATGGCGAACAACGACGAGGCGGCGGTCGTCGCTCGCGTTGCACGCGCACCCTATGCGCCACAAATGAGGAAGCTCTACGGCGCGGACATCTTTAAGGACATTCATCGCGCTTTTCTCGCGATCGGAGATGCGCTCGAGACCTATCAGGAGATCCCGGCTGAATTCAGTCCCTTCACGAGTAAGTACGATGCATTCCTGCGCGGACAGGTGAGGTTGACACCAAAGGAAGCGCGCGGTCTTGCCGCGTTCAATGATCCGGCGCGTGGCAACTGCGACCACTGCCACAAGAGCCGGCTCTCGCCATCGGGAACGCTACCCATGTTCACCGACTACGGCTTTATTGCTGTCGGAGTCCCGCGCAACGACAAGATTCCGGCGAATGCGGATCCGAACTACTTCGATCTCGGCGCGTGCGGCCCGCTACGGAAGGACCTGGCGAACCGCCCGGAGTTCTGTGGACTCTTCAAGGCGCCTTCGTTGCGCAACGTGGCAACACGCCGGTCCTTCTATCACAACGGCGTGTTTCATACGCTGGAGGAAGCCGTCGCATTTTACGCGACGCGCGACACAAATCCCGAGCGCTGGTACCCGGTCGACTCCGATGGGAAGGCCCGCAAGTTCAACGATCTGCCAGCGCAGTACCAACGCAACATCAACTTCGAGCCGCCGTTCGATCGCCAGCCCGGACAGCCGCCGGCACTATCGGATCAGGACATCCGCGACATCGTCGCATTTCTCCGCACGCTCACCGATGGATTCGATCCGCTGGCGCAGACGGCGGCCCAAGTTCTTCCTTAGAAGCTAGCCGACCGCCGTCCGCGAGCACACCATTGATGGTGAGGCCCGATAGGGGATATGTTGGGCCCATTAGGGGACAACATCCGAAGCGGGCGGAGATCAACGATGCGAGGGGCATTCTGTTATGCGATCGTCCTCCTCGTTGCTGCAGTCGCTGCCGAGAATGCGCACGGCCGCTCTGCGACACTGATTCTTCTAAACGGCAGGATCTGGACCGAGAATCCGCGACAGCAGGAGTCGGAGGCCATCGCCATCGATGGCAACCGGATCATCTCCGTCGGTTCCTCGGCAGCCATAAGCAAGTTAGCTGGACCTGAGTGCCGGGTGATCGACCTGGGCGGCCGGCGCGTGGTGCCTGGATTCAATGACTCGCACGTACATTTCCTGAGCGGGGGCGACTCACTTGCCAGCGTCCAACTGGGAGACGCCCCGAGCCTCGAAGAATTCACCCGCCGCATCGGCGACTACGCCAAAACGCTTCCGAAGGGTGCCTGGATAAGAAATGGCAATTGGGACCATCAGCGCTGGAGTCCAGCGAACTTGCCGACGCACCAGGCGATCGACGCTGTCACTCCGGACAACCCTGTGTTTGTCTGGCGAGTCGATGGCCACATGGCACTCGCCAATGCCGTGGCAATGAGACTCGCTGGCGTTGATCGGAACACGAAAGACATCCCCGGCGGAGAGATCGTGCGTGACAAGGACGGCTATCCCACCGGCATTCTCAAGGACGAAGCAGCGATCCTCGTGGAACGGGTCATGCCCCCTCTCTCAGAAAAGGAACTCGATGCGGCACTTAAAGCCGCCTTGCGCGAGGCTGCAAGTCACGGTGTGACCAGCGTGCAGAACCTTGTGGACTCCCCGACCGATCAACATTCGGCGATGAAATTTCGGGAGTTTCAGAAATTCGCGCGTGCGGGAATGCTGACGGTCCGGATCTACAGCGCCAATCCCTTGCGCGAGTGGAAAATGCTCGCCGACACGGGGGTGCAGGCTGCCTTTGGCAGCGCCCTGCTGCGCATCGGCAACCTGAAGAGCTTCGCGGACGGTTCGTTAGGTTCGGAGACCGCCTGGATGGACGCCCCGTTCTCCGACCGCTCCGGCTATAGCGGTCTGGCTAGTTCTGATCTCATGGATTCCGCTGGCATGTACGCCAGCATTCGGGGCGCGGATCAGGCCGGTCTACAGATTTCTGTGCATGCGATCGGCGACCGCGCGATTCACACGGTGCTCGACCTCTTTGAGCGCGCCGAACGAGAGAATGGGCCTGCCGACAGGCGTTTTAGGATCGAACACGTCCAACACCTGCGACCTGAGGATGCCGCGCGATTTGCGCCGCTTGGGATCATCGCGTCCATGCAGCCTTACCACGCAATCGACGATGGTCGGTGGGCCGAAAAAGAGCTCGGCCCCGTGCGCATTCAGTCGAGTTATGCGTGGCGGCTGCTGCTTGATCACGGCGCCGTACTGGCTTTCGGTTCGGATTGGCCCGTGGCACCCCTCGATCCGTTGCTGGGAATCTACGCCGCGGCAACGCGACGCACCCTCGACGGCAAGAATCCGCAGGGCTGGGTCCCGGAACAGCGCATCACGGTCCGGGAGGCGGTCCATGCTTATACGGTTGGCTCGGCGTTCGCCGAGCATCAGGAGCAGATCAAAGGCTCACTTGAGCCCGGCAAGCTCGCCGATCTCGTCGTGCTAACCGACGACATTTTCCGGATCGCGGCCACCGAGCTCGACAAGGTGCGCGTCTATATGACCGTGTTTGACGGCTCAGTGATCTTTCAGCAGGACGGAGCGCGGCTCTAGCTGCCAACCCGATCCATCGATCAGACTCCCCGAACTCGAGGGAAAGCCCGAAGCACGGCTCATCCCGCTCAAGTTGTTCGTCAGCTCCAAGTGGCAGTGTGCCAACACCGGATGCGGAAGTGCTACATGGTGAGCGGCGGTGATATTCTGGGTACGTGAAGTAGTCATCCGGACTCTGCGGCTCGGGGGAAGCCATGAAGAGAAGGCACTTCATCCACGCGGCAACGGCGTCCGTGTTACTTCCGGTCGCGGCCACGCAGTGTGTCGCTGCGCTCGCTAGCCTCTCGCGGAGTGCGGACTACGTTTTCTTCGATGAGCGATTTGCGAGGGCGCGTCGCATCGCCGCCTTATGGTCAGCCTCGGACCGCTTGATCGCAGTTCACGGCGACGTCACTCCGGTGTGGAGCAACGGGCTGGATCGCGCGACGGCCACGCATCCGCTGCATCTTCGCGGCCTCACGACCGAATCCTTCTTTTTTTGTCTGAGGATCCTAGCCGCCGAACGCGCTGACCTCGATGTACAGGCGTCGCGGTTCGACCGGAACCTGTTCCTCTGGACGATACGTGCCACCCCGAAAACCCAGCACGGAACGACACGACATGGCTGAGCCCCTACCACCGGGTGTGAATGCAGAACGCATGGCAGACGCTTTGGAGCGTCTCCGAAAGATAGTCGGCCGCGATTGGGTCTTCTCCGGCGAGAAGGTCGCGAGCTACGACGACCCTTATACGATCCCCAACGACCCCGGTCGCTACAAAGCCCACGCCGCGGTTGCGCCTGCCTCGACCGAGCAGGTGCAGGAAATCGTCAAGGTTGCCAATGAATTCCGTATTCCGCTTTGGACAGTCTCGCGCGGCAAGAATTTCGCCTACGGCGGGGCGGCGCCGGTTCTGTCCGGCTCAATCGTCCTCGATCTCAGTCGCATGAACCGTATCCTCGAGGTCAATGAGAAATTCGGCTATGCGCTGATCGAGCCTGGAGTCAGCTACTTCGATCTCTACGAGTACGTCCAGAGCCGGGGACTAAAGTTGTGGCTGGACGTTCCGGATCCGGGTTGGGGCAGTGTCGTGGGCAATGCGCTCGATCACGGAGTCGGCTACACGCCATACGGCGATCACTTCGGGGTGCAATGTGGCATGGAAGTCGTGCTCGCCAATGGCGAGGTCGTGCGAACCGGTATGGGCGCCATGCCTGGCAACAACACGTGGCAGCTGTTCAAGTACGGCTTCGGCCCTTACGTGGACGGTATGTTTTCGCAGTCGAACTTCGGCATCGTCACGAAGATGGGCATTTGGCTGATGCCGGAACCCCCGGGGTATCGGCCGTATCTGATCACCTTTCCGCGTGCGGAGGACATCGAGCAGGTCGTCGAGATCGTTCGGCCGCTCCGACTCAACAACGTCATCCAGAATGCGGCCACGATCCGTAGTCTCGTGCTGGACGCCGCCCTCTTCGCGACGAAGAGTCAGTATTACTCGGGCGAGGGTCCCATTCCCGATACCGTCGCGAAGCAGATCATGGCCGACCAGGAGATCGGCATGTGGAATTTCTGCGGTGCACTGTATGGGCCGCCGCCCATCACCGATGCGCTATGGACGGCGATTCGCGACTCGTTCGCCACGATCCGAGGCGTGAAATTCTACTTCCCGGAGGATCGGAAACGCCGGCCGGACATCCTCATTCATCGTGCCGACACAATGAGGGGCATCCCGAAGCTGACCGAGTTTGGCTTTTTGAACTGGAATGGCGGTGGCGGCCACGTCGGCTTCTCGCCGGTCTCGCCGACGACTGGCAAAGATGCCAT
>Ga0187766_10000640_pt1 | contig 19676 bp, 14 predicted proteins | sample 0216_QUI02_MP05__4_FD_132971 | JGI IMG/M metagenome (GOLD analysis project Ga0187766, IMG submission 132971) | Tropical peat soil microbial communities from peatlands in Department of Meta, Colombia - 0216_QUI02_MP05_20_MG | ecosystem: Environmental > Terrestrial > Soil > Wetlands > Peat ... | reverse complement strand
TGGCTACGGTGTCATGATGGCGGACGAGAAGGAGCGGCCCCGGTTCGACCCGCGCGGCCCGGAACTGGTCTACATGCAGATCGCCGACGACATCGCGGGCCAGATCGGGCGCGGCGAGCTGGTGTCCGGCCAGCGGCTGCCCAGCGAGAACGACCTGGCCGCGGAGTACGGGGTGGCCAGGATGACGGTCCGCCGGGCCGCGCGCGAGCTGACCGAGCGCGGCCTAGTCCGCGTGGTCACCGGCAAGGGGACCTTCGTCGTCTAGAGGTTCGCGCAAAACGCCACACCGTTAGAGTGCCCTCGGTCAGATTCCAGCGGGCGTGTCTCTGCGCAGGGCCCGCTGGTGTCCACGATCAGCGCTGATTCCCCAGAGTCGCTCATCGCTGCGATACGTGACGAACAAACCGGGCAATAAACACACAAGGAGGCCCCGACCAATCTCCCATGGTCCCCCATGGTCGGGGCCTCTCTCTGTGTCTACGAGGCTAGCGCTCGATGAGTTCACCATTCGCATGGTTTGCCGACCTAAATGTCGGTTGGGGAACGAACGTCCCGATCGAGTCAGGCTTCATGATCGTGTCATGGAGCCGGTACTACCATCAAGCCAACTGCCGCAGGACGGGACCCGTCGTCGTGTCCCTTGCGCAGCTGGAGGATGGCCGGCCGGACTCCGGGCCTCCGCTTGCGGGACCCTGGCGCTACTCTCTCAGCGTCAGGGTCCCTCGATCTTTGACCGGTTGGGCGACCATTGAGATTAGGCAACCCCCGGTGTTCCGTCGGTCCGGCCCTACCGGGGGTTGTCGTAGTTGGAATTCCCCGGTAGCCGCGCCGCCAGCATGCCAGGGACTCCTGACACTTCTTGCATACGCGGGACCGGGCCGGCGGCTACGGACCAACGACCTGACTTCCAGGTGACCAACTTCCTACAGGGCATCGTGCGAGGTCAGGCGTATTGCGATCGTCATGGTTGCATCAATGATGCTCATGGAACATGGCGGCGACGAAGACAACGCCGACTGCGACCTTCCGGCCGATGCGCGCGCTTCGGGCCTGGCCTCCGGCCGGGCCCTCGCCGCCTGGCCCTGTCGAGCGGTGGAACCGGGTGCCGGAAGCTGAGGTCACTTCGTAACCGAGGATCGGCGCTTTCCAGTTCCGTCCCAGTTCCGGCGAAGGGTGTAAACCAGCGCCGAACGATGGCACTTGATGAGAGGCAAAATCACAGGTCGGACAGCATGCCGGGGGAGTAGCGGCAGGTCAGCAAACCGGACCTGACAGAACCCATGGATGTGACAACGCACGCACCCGGGCTCCGTGGCGGCTGCGACGGGAGTTCGAGCCGCTCCGCGCACGAAGACGGGGAAGCGGCCACTACCCTTGGCACGTCAGATCAGAGCTGGTACGCGGCCTCGCACATGAGTCGGCGCGCTGGACTGAGCGGATGGTTGGGGACTTATCCGAGATGGCTTTGTCAGGTACGTGGCCGCATCCACCTCATCGCGGGCGGGTGTTCCGCTACGAGTCCTGGGCCAGCGATGCCGAGCGCGGCCTGCTGACCTGCCGTTACTCGCTGGACGGCCGGGAGTTCACCGAGCGCGTCACGCTGCCGCCCGGCCCGCGCTGGGACGCCGGGCCGGCCCGGGCCGCGGCCCGCCTGGTATTCCTGCTGGCGGGCGTGTCCTACTATAAGACCGCCGCGCCCCCGGTCATCGACTTCGCCCAGACCGCGCTGACCGAGGCCGAGCTGGCCTTCCTGCGCGACTTCTACCTCCAGGGCCTGGGCGAATTCGCCTACCGTAACACCCTGGACCTGACCCCGCTGCGCCTCGAGGCGGTGTTGGTCCCGGGGGCGTGGCCCCCCGGGGCCCCCCTGCGCACCGGAGAGCTGCCCGCCACCCCGGACCGCCCGGCGGCGGACGGCGGCCAGCGGGTCCTGGTGCCGTTCGGCGGCGGCATCGACTCGATCGTGGTGGCGGAGCGGATCCGGGCGATCGCCGACGCCGCGCTGTTCGTGGTGAACAGGCCGGCCGACCGGTTCCAGGCGATCGAGGCTCCGGCCGCGGTCACCGGGCTGCCCGTCGTGCGCGCCGAGCGGGAGATCGATCCGCAGCTGCTGCGCTCCGCCGAGTTCGGCTTCCTCAACGGGCACGTGCCGGTGACCGGGATCCTGTCCGCGATCGCGGTGCTGGCCGCGGTGCTCACCGGGCGGGACGCCGTGGTCATGTCCAACGAGTGGTCGGCGTCCATGCCCACGCTGGAGTACCAGGGCCGGCCGGTGAACCACCAGTACTCCAAGAGCGATGCCTTCGAGGCGGCCTTCCGCGGCGTGCTGGCGCAAGGCCCTGCGCCGATGCCGGAGTACTTCTCCTGGCTCAGGGACCGCACGGAGCTGTGGGTGGGCCGCCAGTTCGCCGCCCTGGAGGCGTACCACGGCTCGTTCCGCAGCTGCAACAAGGCCTTTTACAGCGACCCGGGCCGCCGCCTCGATCACTGGTGCGGGCAGTGCGACAAATGCTGCTTCATCGACCTGATCCTCGCCCCGTTCATGCCGGCCGAGGAGTTGCGGCAGATCTTCAGGCAGGCCGGCGAGCCGCTGGACGATCCGGGCCTGGCCGGGAAGTTCCGGGCCCTGCTCGGCGCGGGCCGCAAGCCGTTCGAGTGCGTGGGCGAGGTCAAAGAATGCCGGGCCGCGATCCTGCTGGCCGCGCGCCGCGACGACCGTGCGGGCCGTGGCCTCCTCGCCGGACTGGCCGCCGAGGTCGCCAGTTGGCCCGACGCGCCGTCGGACGAGGAAATCGCTGCGATGTTCCGGACGGTCGGCGCGAGCTTCATCCCACCCGGGTACCGATGACCGGCTCACGCCCGAAGCTCTCCTGGCCCGACCTTTCCGGCGCCCGGATCGGCGTCTGGGGCCTGGGCCGTGAGGGCCACGCGAACCTGCGCAAGCTCCGCGCGCTCGGCGTCGAGCCGCTCCTGGTCGATGACCACCCGCCCGCGGACGCAGGAGTCCAGCCAGATTTCGGCGGTAGGCAGGTGCTCGCCACCGCCGACGGCGGGCTGGCCGCCCTCGAGCGGTGCGACGTGGTGGTGAAGACGCCCGGCATCAGCCGCTACCGGCCCGAAGTGCGCCGTCTGGCCGCGCTGGGCATCCCGGTGGTGGGCGGCCTGGGCTTGTGGCTGGCCGAACAGAGCGGCGCCAGCCTGCGGCGCATCCTGTGCGTGACCGGAACCAAGGGCAAGAGCACCACGGCCGCGGTCACCGGGCATCTGCTGACCGGACTCGGCTACCGGTGCCTGGTCGGTGGCAATATCGGCGTCGTGCCCTACGACCCGGCCTCCGAAGGCGACCTCGACTACTGGGTCATCGAGGTGTCCAGCTACCAGGCCACCGACCTGCCCTGCTCACCGCCCGTGGTCGCGGTCACCTCGCTGCACCCCGATCATCTCGACTGGCACGGGGGAGTGCAGCAGTACTACCGGGACAAGCTGTCCATGTGCTCGCAGCCCGGAGCCGAACTCACCGTCGCGAACGGCGACAGCGACCTGCTCAGGCAGCACGATCATTTGCTCGGCCCGCGGGTGCAGTGGGTATCCGCGGACGATGACCCGGCTGCGGACTGGATGGAGCCGCTCCGCCTGCTCGGTCGGCACAATCGGCGCAACGCGCTGATCGCTCGTTGCTCCCTGATCGCCATGAGCGTCCCCGGTGCCGCCGACGACGGCAAGCTCCGCGGAGCGGCCGAAGGCTACCGACCGCTGCCCAGCCGGCTTACTGCGATCCGGACGGTCGGCGGGGTCACCTTCGTCGACGACAGCCTGTCCACCAACGTGCTGCCCACGCTCGCCGCGCTGGATGCGTTCGAGGGCCGGCGGGTCGCGCTGATCGTGGGCGGGCACGACCGGGGCATCGACTACGCGCCGCTGGCCGTGGGCCTGGTCGCCCGGGCCGCGCCCACCCTGGCCCTGACCATCCCGGAGAGCGGGCCCCGCATCCGGGCCCAGCTCGAGCAGGCCGCGAGCACGAACAAGTCCCACGCGTTCGCGGGCGCCCGGGACTGTCCGGATCTGGCGGCGGCTGTCGCCGCCGGGTTCGGCTGGGCCCAGCCTGACGGGGTGGTCCTGCTGTCGCCCGCCGCGCCGAGCTTCGGGCGGTTCCGGGACTACCGGGACCGCAGCGACGCCTTCGCTCACGCCGTCCAGGCGATTTCCTGACCTCCGGCCAGGGCGACACCTTCTGACCCCGGTCACGGCGTGCAGCCCGGGCGGCAGCTCCTCGATGCCGAACGACGACCGCACCGCCGCATCCACGCCGTGCCCGGCCAGCAGGGCCGGGATGCCCGGTGCGCAGTTGTCGGCGTGCTGGCCGTAGCCGCGGGCGTGTACCAGGGTCAGATCGTGCTGGTGGTAGTCCATGGTCAGTCGGCCACCTCAATGCCGAGGTGGTGCGCGAGCTGCGGGGCCAGAGCCACGAGCTGGACGCTGTCGATGGTCGTGCCGCCCAGCGACCCGAGATCGCCGGTGATGCCGAGCGAGGCGCCCCGCAGGTCCACGTCCGTGCAGGTCGCCTTCGTGAAGTCCGCGCCGGTCAGGGTACAGCCGGGAAAGTTGACCCGGGTCAGCTTGGCCGAACCGAAGTCCGGATCGCGCAACAGGCAGTTCTCGAACGTCACGTCGGTGAGGACGCCGTCGCGGAAGTTCACCGAATCCAGCTTGCTCTCTTGGAACACCACCCGCCGCCACGCGCCCGAGAAGGCCTGCACGCCGGCCAGCGCGCAGCCGGTCAGGGTCACATCCTGCCAGCCGGTTTCGGCCAGGTCGGTGCCTACGAGCCGGACCTCCCGCATCGTGACGTCGGTGAACCGGCACTTGCGCAGCGCGCAGTCGCCAAAGGACACGTTGACGAACGAGCAGTCCAGGAACAGGCAGTTCCCCACGGCGCCCTCGTCGAACACCACGTCAGCGAAACGTTCACCCTCATACTGCTCATCCGGCCGCAACACCCCACCCGCCATGCGGTTGACTGTACTGCGAGCGCCGCCCGCCAGCACGGTCGCAGTCGGCAACCAGATGCGCGAACAGTGGGCGGTGTTCGCCGCCGGGGGCGACCCCGGCTGGCCGCCGTACGCTCCCGGCCGCCGGGCGACCCGCATCTTCGACGACCCGTCCGACGTCACCAGCTATCCGGAACAAGCGTCGCTGCACATCTGGGACCAGCAGCGCTTCGGCGTGCTCGACCTGATCAGAGAACACTCACGGTAAGGTTTGCTGGTGCCGATCTACGCTCTGGGCCAGTTCGAGCCTGACATCGACGGCTCCGCCTTCGTCCACCCCGATGCCGTCGTCATCGGCCGGGTGCGGATCGGTCCCGAGGCGTCGGTCTGGCCCGGCGCGGTGTTGCGCGGCGACCATGGCCGCATCGAGATCGGCGCCAGGACCTCGGTGCAGGACGGAACCGTGATCCACTGCACGGAGGACCACCCGACGCTCATCGGAGCCGAATGCGTGGTCGGGCACAACGCGCACCTGGAAGGCTGCGTGGTGGAGGACAGGTGCCTGATCGGTTCCGGGTCCATCACCTTGAACCGGTCCCGCATCGGCACCGGCGCGATCGTGGCGGCCGCCGCCCTGGTCCCCGAGGGCTTCGAGGTTCCGCCGGGCGCCCTGGTGGCCGGCGTCCCCGCGAAGATCAAGAAGACCGCGGTCTCCGGCGACGCGGCGGCCCGCGCGGTGAAGACGTACGTCGAGTCCGCCCGCAGGCACCGGGCCGGCCTGCGGCGTCTCGACGGCTCCTGAACGGCGCCGTGGACCCGGACCGATCCCGGTGATCGACGGGCTGGCGGTGGTCGACGCCCACATGCACGTGCCGAGGCTGAGCACGGTCAGCCCCGCCTGGATGGAGTGGGCCGCCAGGTTCGGCCAGGACTCCGGCTGGCGCGAGGTATTCGGCCCCGACGGCGACCCGGTCCCGGCCCGGCTGGACGCGCTGCTGGCCGCCGAAGGCGTCGACGCCGCGCTGCTGTTCGCCGAGTACAGCCCGCAGGCGACCGGGATCCAGCCGGTCGAGGACCTGCTGCCGATCATCGCCTACAACCCCGGCCGGTTCCGCCTCGTGGCCAACGTGAATCCGCGGCTGCACGGCTGGCCCGCCGCCGAGGCCGAACGGCAGCTGGCCCTGGGAGCGGTGGCGGTCAAGGTGCACCCGGTGCACGGCCGCTTCCGCGCCGACGGCGACGACATGTACCCGGTCTACGAGCTGTGCGCCGCGCGCGGCGTGCCGGTGATCGTGCACACCGGCGGGAGCATCTTCCCCGGCTCGCAGCCCGAGGCGGGGGACCCGAAGCTGATGGCCGCCGTGGTCGGCGACTTTCCCGGCGTCCAGTTCGTGCTGGCCCATGGCGGGCGCGGCCACTGGTACGCCGACGCCGCCCGGATGGCGCTGGACCGCGACAACGTGTGGCTCGACCTGGCCGGGCTGCCGCCGAAGCGGCTGCCCGGCTACTACGCCGGCTTTGACCTGCCCGCCCTGGCTCGCAAGTGGATCTTCGCCACCGACTGGCCCGGCGTGCCCGGTGTGGCCCAGAACGTGCGCGCCGTGGCCGCCCTGGGCCTTCCCGATGACATCCTGGCCGCCGTCCTGGCCCGCAACGCCGGCCGCGTCTACCCCGGCCTGCCCGTTCCCTAGACCGGCCAGCGAGCCGCGAGCGCCGATCACCGATGGCTATCAGGTTCAAGAAGTGGCGCGGCAGCACTGATCAGGCCAACGGCTGGCATACGATCAAGGGGCGGTCGCCGCCCATGCCTCACGCTGCCCGCCGAAACTAGCTGTCAGTAGTGCGCGTTGTCTTTGATACCCGCACACTTTCGCACGTACTGAAAACAGAGCGCCGTGGACCTGGATCTGCAAGTGGACTATGCGACCACCCTGCTGGCCGCCGTGCTGCTCGGGATCGGCTTCGTCCTGCAGCAGTTCGCCGCCGAGCAGGAGCCCGAGTCGCGGTTCCTGCACCTGCGCATCCTGACCGACCTGCTGCGCAAGCCCCGGTGGCTGCTCGGAATCGGGTGCATGGTGGCCGGCTACCTGCTCGCGGCCTGGTCCATCGGCCACCTCGAACTCACGCTGGTCGAACCCCTGCTGACCACCTACCTGGTCTGGGCGCTCATCCTCGCCGTCCCGCTGTCAAAGCAGCCGGTCCACGCCGCCGAGGTGGTGGGAGCCCTCATCTTGTGCGGCGGCGTGGCCCTGCTGTCGGTATCCCGGTCGATCACGCCTATCAGCCTGTCGTCCGCGCCGCCGACGGACTGGTACGCGGCGGCGATCATCGCGGGCGTCGCGTTCATCGCCGTACAGATCGGGCACCGCAGGACAGGCCAGGTGCGCGCCACCCTCACCGGGCTGGCGGCCGGCCTGGTCTTCGGCATCCAGGACGCGCTGACCAGGCAGACGCTGGAGATCATCCAGGGGAACGGGTTCGCCGCTGTGTTCAGCGCCTGGGCGCCCTATGCCCTGGTCGGCGCCGGCATCGTCGGAATCTGGCTGATGCAGAACGCGTTCAGCGCGGCCCCGCTGCACGCTTCGCTGCCCGCCATCGCGGCCGGCGAGCCCATCGCCGGGATCGCGCTCGGCATCGTCGTGTTCGGCGACAGCATCCAGACCACGCCGGGCATGCTGGCCATCCAGGCCGGCGGCATCGCCGCGCTGATCATCGGAGTCGTCGCGGTGGCCCGCTCGTCGGCCTTCAGCGGACTGCGTAAGATCACCGTCCTGGCGGCCCCGCACGGCGTGCTCGGCCACCGGTCCCCGGCCGGTTCGCCCGATGGACAGTCCCCCGATACGCCGGCCGACGAGCTGCTCCCGGCTGCGCCGGCCGACGGGCGGTCTCCGGCCGGGCCGGCCGACGGGCAGTCTCCCGCCGCGCCGGCCGACGCGCAACCCTCAGCCGCGTCGGCCGACGAGCAGTCCCCGTCCGGGCCGGCCGACGGGCAGTCCCCGGCCGCGCCGGCCGACGGCCAGTTCCCCGGCCCGTCGGCCCCGCGGAAGTTCTCCCGCCCCGCTCACCGGCGGCAGGTTCACGACTCCCCGTCCGGCGGCGAAGCCCGCTGAACCGGGACACGGCTCAGGGCGCCAGACCGCGGGTGTCCCCGGGACCCCCGGGAGGCCCAGCCCCTGGGCCCGGCCGCGGACGAGTCCTGGGCCAGCATCCGGTCAAGGGCCGCGCCGATGCTCCCGTCGGTGACCACGATCTGCCTGACGATCACGATCAATGCGGGCAGGGCCCAGAAGTCCCCGCACACCCACAGCACCGCCGCGCCGATCTGCTGGTCGGCGAACGGGGGCAGGGTGACGCCGGGGATGTGGTCGTAGACGGGGTACACCGAATGACTGACGAAGATGCTCAGCGTCATCGCGATGCCGATCATGATGACGTTGGTCACGAGCAGCGCCGCCGCCGCAGACACCAGCGGCATCCGCCGGCGGAACGGCGGCGACGGGATGATCTGCAGCCAGAACAGCACCCCGGTGGCGAAGAAGCTGCCGTGCATCAGCCAGATGTGCACGGCCTGGTTGTTCTCGGCCAGGTCGAAGGGGCCCGGCAGGTGCCAGAAGATCATCACCGCGTTGAACAGGCCCACCGACACCCAGGGCCGCAGCAGGAACGCGCCCACCGCGCGCAGCGGCCTGGACCAGCCGCCCGCCAGCACGCCCCGGGTCACGCTCTGCCCGGACCGGCCGGGCAGCGCGGCCAGCAGCGGCTGCCACGGCGCGCCCGCCACGATCAGCGACGGCGCGGCGAACATGAGCAGCAGGTGCTGGAGCATGTGCACGAAGAAGTAGTCGTCGGCCCAGTAGTCGATCGGCGACTCCACGGCGATCAGCACCACCACGAGCCCGGCATAGAACCACAGTGACCGCAGCCGCCGCTCGCGGGTCCGTTCGGGCCGGGACCGCCGCGCCAGCCGCCGCAGTCCTATCTCGTGCCATACGGCGATCACGATGGCCAGGATGAGGAACGGATCGAAGGACCAGTTCTCGGTTATGTAGTTCATAGCCGTCCTAGCCCGAGGAGCCGTACACGATCGGCACGTCAATCACCTGGGCCTTGGCCCAGGCCGCCGCGCCCAGCCGCCAGACGGTGAGCACCGAACGCGAGACCGCCAGCGCGTCGTACCCGCCGCCGGGCCCCGGCGCGAGGGTCGCCGTTCCGGCCGGCAGCGGCGGCAGCGCCCGCCAGGCTGCCCCGGACCCGGCGAGGGTCTGCGCCCGGCCGCCGCCGAGCAGCACCCAGACGCTCCCGCCCGGCCCGAACCCGGACGCGGTGATGCCCCCGGCCGCCTGGACCGGAGCCGATACCGTCCAGCGCGTCCCGTCCCGCCACGCCGCCAGCAGGTCCGTCCCGGCGAGCAGCAGCGCCGCGTCGCCGGCTGACGTCCGCGCGAGCCCGAGGACCTGCGCCTGATCCCCGCCGAGCCCGGCAGGCAGCGCCGGCCCCGCCGCCTGCCACACGCCGCCGTTATCGGCGAAAACCCCGGCCACTCCCGGCCGCTGGCAGCTGCCCGCCGCCATCGGTATGTCATTTTGGCCGAACGAGACCGCGGTCACCGCCGCCAGCCCGCACCCGCGGCCCGGGGCCGATGCCGCCAGTGTGCCCAGCGTGGTCAGCTGCGACCACTGGCCGGCGGTCGCCGCCGCGGCGCTCGGCGCCATCTCGATGGTGCCGTCGTGCAGCAGCGCGAGGATCCGGCCAGAAGCGCCGACGGCCAGCGCGTCCGGAACGCCGGCCAGCGCCGCGTCGAGCAGCCCGGGCGTCCAGTCCTGCCCCTTGTCGCTGCTGATCGCCAGGGGCGAGAAGGTCAGCCCCTGGCTGGGCCGGAACCCGACCAGCATCGAGGTGCCGCCCGCTGCGCCGGCCGCGACCAGCCCACCGTTGTCGGCGACGGCCGGGGGAGTGACCAGCGACCAGCGGCTGGCCCCGGCCGGCCGGACGAACAGCTGCCAGAAGTTGTTCTCCGAGGCGGCTGACTCGCCCATGACCGCGATGGCCCAGGCGCCCTGCGCGGTGACCAGCGAGGTGGCCAGCGGCGCGGCCTGGACCGCAAGGGGAGGGGGGGCGGCCGGAGCGGCCTGCGAGCCGCAGCCGGCCACCAGGGCGGCGAGCAGCCCGGCCAGGACGCCGCCCGCACGGCGGATCACCCGCGGTCCCTCATGAGCTGCCCGCCTCGGCTGCGCCGTCATGGGCTGGCCAGTACCTGGCGGGCGTACTGGCTGAGCAGCACGGAGAACGAGGACCTCGTGCTCGCGGTGCCAGGCCCGGGATCGGTGCCCACCTCCTCGCGGATGTGCCCGGACCGGTCGATGACCACGGCCAGGTCATTGTGCGCCGACATCGAGCCCGCGGGCAGGTTCTCCACCGTGATCCCGTACTGCGCCCAGACCTGGCCGAGCTGGCTGAGCGACCCGGTCAGGTACAGCCAGTTCGGCACGGTGTCCAGGCCTTCCTGCCGGTCGAAGGCCTGGGTGAACGTCACCGCCCGGTAGGTCGGGTTGGCCACGATGGCGACCAGCTCGACCTTGGAGTCCGCCGGCCCGAGCAGGACCCCGGCCTCCTTGAGCTCCTGCCCGATGATCGGGCAGTCCGTGGTGCACACCGGGTCGAGGAAGGTCATCAGCACGACCTTGCCGCGCAGGCCGGCCAGCGAGACGCTCTGGCCGTTCTGGTCGGTGAGCTGGAAGCCCGGGGCCGGTGCGTCCAGAGCGGTACTGTCTCCCGCGATGGCCCGGGCCAGGATCGGATCCGCCGTCCGGTTCACCGCCGCCGCGGTCATCGGGGCGGCGCCGATCAGGATCACGGCCAGCGCGGCGATCGCGCCGACCGACCGCGCGCTGGCCGTCGCGAGGGTGTCCCCCAGCGCCTGCGGCGCGAGCGGCCCGAGCCGCCGGCCCCACCCGCCGCTCCGGCCCCCCTCGCCCTCGGATCCCGCCTCGCGTCCCTCGCCCGCCTCGCGTCCCTCGCCGGCCTCGCGTCCCTCGCCCGCCTCGCGCTCGTCGCCCGCCTCGCGTCCCTCGCCCGGCTGGCTCCCCCCGGGCACCTGGCTCCCCTCGTCCGCCTCTTGCGCGCCGGCGGCAACCGGAGCCGCCTGCGTCGCCGGTGCCTCCTGCGGCGCCGGGGTCAGGGCCAGGTAGCCCGCCGAGTACAGCACTATCCAGGGGATCATGCTGTTCGGGTCGGTCCCGAGGCCGCCGAGGAAGCCGAGGTCCTGCACCAGCACCCAGTCGGCCAGGCCGAACGCGATGCCGAACCACACCGCGTACCGGACCAGCCGGGGCCGTCCGCTCAGGAAGATCGCGCCCATCCCGGCCAGCACGATCACCACCACCAGGTTCACCGCCAGGCCGTGGCGGGCCGCGAACGACCCGAAGCCGGACAGCCAGGAGGACAGCACGTGCGGCTGCGGGGTCGAGGACATGGATTGGACCATGCCGGCCAGGGTGCCCGGCTGGCCGGCGATGGTGCCCTGCCAGTAGCCGCGGCCGGGCCAGGCCTGCAGCACCGCCATCCCGATGAAGAACAGCCCGATGCCGCCCAGCAGCAGCCGCCCCACCCCCAAAGGCCGCGGGCTCCGCCAGGCGCCCTCGGGCAACGCGATCAGCGCCCCGGCCACCACGTAGATCAGCACCGCCCCCGGCGCCCCGGTCAGCCAGCTCAGGCCGGGCGCGAAGATCCCGCCGAAGGACTCCCCGAACACCCACACCGTGAACCCCCAGGCCACGCTGGCCAGCCCGGCCAGCCGGGACCACGGCCCGTGCGCCGCGATCAGGAGCCAGCCTCCGATGCCGACCTGGATCCACACCGACGCCGCCCCGGCCGTGATGGGATGGTAGGACCAGATGGTCCCGCCCCAGTTGACCACGTGCTGGACCCAGGCCGGCGAGGCCGCCGCGATCGGCGCGATCACCTGCGAGGCCAGCCCGCCCGCCATCTTCGGCTGCGCCTGCAAGATCCCGTCCAGGATCCAGAGCAGCCCGAAGCCGACCCGCAGCAGCCGCCGGCCGGCTGGCTCTGACCCGCTTCCCGATCCGGCGATCCGCCAGCCCCGGCCCGTCGGCCCCGGCCCGCTACCCGGCCCGCCGGCCCGCCAGCCCCGGACCGTCGGCCCGTCGGCCCGGCTCCCCGCGCCCCGCCCGGTGCCGGGGGCGGTGAGCCGCCAGGCCCGGGCCGTGGCCCACACCAGCCACAAGAACGCGATGACGACCAGGGCGATCAAGCCCTGGTGCAGCAGCGCGGACCTGAACGCGGCGACCAGCGTCGGATCGGCCGGACTCAAGCCTGAGTTCATGCCGGGCACCGAATCCGCTCCTTCCTCAGCGCGCCTCGATCGGCTGCGCGTCCTCCGCGGCCGCGGCCCACGGGTTCGCGTGCGGTCAGGCCCAGTGTCCTCCAGCGTAATGCGTGATGCCGCGGCTGCACCCGGCCGCCCGCCAACATGAGGAATATGTAATGGCCCCGTGACCAGGCCCGCTGGCGGCCTGGTCAGCCGGACTGGCGCGCGGGATTCAGGCCCCATACCGCGGCGGCGAACGCGGTGAGCGCGAACAGCGCGAACGTGATGACGTGCACGCTGGTGCAGTACAGGCAGATGCTGCCGATGATGAACAGCTCCGCGTAGAGCAGGTAGAGCACGAAGCCGATGCCGGCGACCAGCGACGCCAGCCGGATCAGGTGCACCTCACGCCGGGCCGACCGCCAGGCCCACGGACTCATGATCGCCACCATGACCAGGAAGAACACCAGCCCGAGCACCGCCACCGGGATGCCGAACGCGTACGACTGGGCACTGGTGGTGACCTTGGTGCAGTTCACCAGCCCGGCCTTCTCCGAGCAGCCGGCCAGCGTCGACTCCGTGAAGTGCGCGATCGTCAGGTAGATCGACACTCCCAGGCCCGCCAGGGCCAGCAGGAAGGTCGTGAGTTGCAGCCACAGCGGGACCGCAGTGCCGGGCGCCGAGCCGACGTCGGCCGGCGCCTCCCGCGCGACCTGCGCCCGCGAACCCCCACGCGCCGGCCCGCCGTTCCGTGCCGCCACCGAGCGCGCCTGGCCCGCGCCGTTCCGGGCCGCACTGCCGTTTCCCCCGCCGGTCTTGACCGCGGCCCCGGTGGTGACCGTCACGCCGGTGCCGGGCTTGGTGGCAGCGGCGCTCCCGCTCCCGCGGCCGGCGGCCGCGTTACGGTTCCTGGCCGAGTTGGCCTGAGCCCGGGCGTTCCGGGCCCGGCTGGACTTCGAAGCTGTCATCCGAGCTTCGCCTCCGGTCAGTTAACGGCTGCTGGCCTGGGGTCAGATTCTATCGCGCGGACTCGGCCCGGCCCGGGGTCAGATCTGGCTTTCCAGGGACTGGACGGTCGAGGTGCACGCGCTGGCAGGCTGGTTACCCGTCATCTTGCAGATCGCGGCCGTGATGTAGTTCGCCGTCCCGAGGACGCTCTTGGCCACCGCGCTGTTGGGGTCGTGCAGGTCGGCCGCGATCTGGCTCCAGCCGAGCGCGGCGAACCCTGTCGGGAAGTAGGTAGCGCCGGAGATCACGTACTTGTTGCCGAAGTCGATAAAGGGTATGGACTGGTTCGGGCCGTCGTACTTGGTGATGAGCGCCTGCTGGGCCGCGGTCGGCGTCTGGAGCGTGGTGTAGGCACCGGTGGCCGTGTCCGGGATGTTGGTGTTCGTCTCGACCGGCGTGAAGGTCAGGTACGGGCTGGAGTAGCTGGCGTTGGCGAACGTCCAGGTCGGCGTGTTCGGATACGGCTCGGCCTGGCCGGCCCCGTTAGCGGCGGCGGAATGGACGGTGGCCAGTCCGCTGAACGTGCCGAACCTGCTCAACGCCACGATCATCGCCCAGCGCTCGGCCGCGCAGTAGGGGCAATACTCGGCGCCCATGTACAGCATCTCGGGCTTGCCGTTCGCGGTCAGGGGCGTCCCGCTGATCGTGGTGGGCTTGCCGGAGCTCAGCAGCGCACTGCCGCCGTTGCCCACCGCGTCCGAGACGCTGGTCGGCACCGAGGTGACCTTGTCCACCACGGCGGTCAGCGCGGAGCCGGTGGGGCCGTTTGATGCCGAGCCGGCCGCCGACGACGTCGAGTTGCTGTTCAGCTTGAAGATCACGAAGGCCAGCACGACCGCCACCACGACGATGATGCTGCCCGACGCGATGAGGATCCGCCTGCGCCGCTCGGAGCGCCGCTCGGCCGCTCGCTGCGCGGCGATCTTCTCCCTGCGGTTGACCTCGACCTTGGTTCTGCTTGCCTTGCCCATGCTCGCTTCGTCCAACCTCTTCCAGCCAGCGGCGATCGGGCTCCGTCCGCTGCTTTTCGTCGCTGCGCCATCGCACAGGAGTAGTCCGTCGACCCCGGATACCGCTCTATGTTAGGCGGTTCGCCGGGCTGGCGCGCCCCCCACGAGGCCACTCATAGATAACAGTCAGCAAGTGGTCAGCCAGCGGTCAGCGAGCGGCAGGTGTAGGGGGCTGGGGAGGTGGGTGGGGCTCCGCGCGGGCTCGCATCCGTTCCCACACCCCGAGGTAGGCCAGCGCCGCGATGGCCAGGTACGTGATGTAGACCAGCAGCTGCAGCGGGGTGGGCGCGTCGCTGTAGCCGAAAAAGCTGTGCAGCACGTCCCCGAATGCGCTGTTCTCCGACAGCAGCCAGGCCGAGTGCCACATCGGCGTGTCGAGCACAGGCAGCCAGCCGAGCTGCTGCAGGTTCTCCACCGAGTCGGCCAGCAGCCCCGCGGCGAAGACCATCAGCAGCACGCCGATGACCGTGAAGAACCGGGACAGGTTCAGCCGGTGACCCAGCCGGTAGATGACGAACGCGATGCCGAGCGCACCGGCCAGCCCGATCGCCGCCCCGGTGAGCGCGCCCGCGGTGGAGGTGGAGAAGATGATGGCCAGGGTGAAGACCACCGTCTCCAGCCCCTCGCGGCCGACCGCCTGGAAGGCCAGCAGCCCGAGCCCCCACCTGGCCCGGCCGTCGAGCGCAGCGTCGGCGCGGGCCCGCAGCTCCTTGGACAGCGACCGGGCGTGCTTGCGCATCCAGAACGTCATGTAGGTCAGCACGGTCGCGGCGACCAGGTAGGTCACAGTCTCGAAGATCGTCTGAACCCTCGAGCCGTCGTAGCTGCGGATGGTCTCATACGCCATGACCCCGCCCGCGGTCGCCACCAGCAGCGCGGCACCGACGCCGATGAACACGTCACGGAAGTGATCCCGTCGGCCGATGCGGTTGAGGTAGGCCAGCAGAATCGCGATGATCATGCTCGCCTCGACACCCTCACGCAGAAAGATGACCAGCGTGGCGAGCATCTACGATCCTCCTCCCCTGCGGCGCTTGACCGCCCGACCCGGAGTCAGCTTAGGCCACTGCCCGTCCGCCCCGGAGTTAGCTTAGGCTAACCTTACTTAAAGATCCACCCGGGGGCACGGGATTCGCGCGATCCGGCTGCGGCAAAAGAGCAGGTGCCGCCCCGCCGGGACCGCGGTCGGCCGTATCGGCCCATGCGAGCGCGTGCGCCTGACCTCGGACGCAATGGCCCGCCAGGTGTCGCAACGGCCAAGATAGCCCGACGATTCAGTAAAAGTGTGCTGCCGGGCCGCCCGGGCCAGGTACGGCTGGAGCATAGCCGACCTGCCCGGGCCGGCCGCATAGGGAGCCGGCCTTCACGGCAGGTAGTGAGGGGGTGCCGTGAGGGCCGGCGACTCCCCACGCGGGGCCCGGAGGCTTCAGGGTGCCGGCCCGCGCGGAGTCTCTAGGCAATCTAGATTTTTTCTGGATGAGCGGCGCAAAATCGCTGTAACCTTCGATGAGGACGCTTCCGGGTGGGGGGCGACGGTCACGAGCGGAAGGTCAGCGGAGCGGTGGTGTTGCGCGTCGGCGTGCTCGGTCCGGTAACGGCCTGGTACGGCCACGATGAACTGCATGTAGGTCAGCCCAGGCAGCAAGCCGTCCTCGGCATCCTCGCGATGCGCGCGAACCGGGTGATATCCCGGGGCGAGCTCGTCGAGGCGGTCTGGGGCCAGGATCCGCCCGCCAGCGCCGAGGGCGGCATCTACACCTACGTGGCCGGCCTGCGGCGCATCATCGAGCCCGGCCGGTCCCTGCGCGGGCCGGGCCGCGTGCTGGTCTCCTCCGGGGCGGGCTACGTGCTGCACCTGGTCCCCGGGCAGCCTGACGCCGTGGCCTTCGAGCAACAGCTGGCCCGGGCTCGCCAGCTGCGCCGCAGCGGCGACCCGGCCGGTGCGGTGACCGCGCTCGAGGGCGCGCTCGGGCTGTGGCGAGGGGTCGCGTTCGCCGGCGTGCCAGGGCCGTTCGCGGAGACGGAGCGGGCCAGGCTCGCCGAGCTGCGGTCCGCGGCGGCCGAGGAACGAGCCGACGTCCTGCTCACGCTGGGCCGCCATGAAGAAGTCGTGCCCGACTTGACCGCGATGGTGGCGGACCATCCGCTGCGGGAGCGGATGCGGGGGCTGCTGATGATCGCGCTGTACCGTGGCGGGCGACAGGCCGAAGCGCTGCGGGTCTTCCAGGACGGAAGGCGCGTGCTCGCCGACGAGCTCGGCATCGACCCCGGGAGCGACCTGTCCCGCATCCACCAGCAGGTGCTGGCCTCCGATCCCGCCCTGAACCTGCCCGCCGCCGGCGGCCGGGCCGTGGCCGTCGGTGACCCGGATCGTCGCAGCGGCGACGAGCCCCGCGCGGCCAACGGGGAGCGCGGGCGGAACGCGGCGGCCGCGGCGGGCCGGCCGCGGCGCAGGGGCGCCACGCCAGGACCGCGCGGCTCCGACGGTTCCTCGCTGGCCGGCGCGCAGCCAGGGTCTGGGCCCGGGACCGGCCCGGGTTCCGGCGCCACGCCATCCTGGGCCGGCGGCAGCCAGGGCGCCCCGGCGAGCCGCGGCTTCCCGGTGCCCGCGCAGCTGCCGCTGGACGCGCAGGGCTTCTCCGGCCGCCAGGAGGAGCTGGCCACGCTGCACGCGATGCTGCCGCCCGCTAGGCCGGCCGGGACGGACGAGCCGGTGCCGATCGTCATCGTCTCGGGCACGGCCGGGGTGGGGAAGACCGCTCTGGCCATTCACTTCGGCCGCCAGGTCGCCAAGCGCTTCCCCGACGGCCAGCTGTACGTCAACCTGCGCGGCCGGGATCCCGGCACGCCGCCGATGGAGCCGGGCGAGGCGCTGCGGTTCTTCCTCGACGCCTTCGGCGTGCCGCCGTACCGGATCGTGGCCAGCACCGAGGAACGGGCTGCCCTGTACCGCAGCCTGGTGGACGGCAAGCGGATGCTGATCGTGCTCGACAACGCGAGCAACGCAGCCCAGGTGCGCCCGCTGTTGCCCGGCTCGCCCGGCTGCCTGGTGGTAGTGACCAGCCGTAACCAGATGGCCGGGCTGGTGGCCGCGGAGGGCGCGGCCCTGGTCACGCTCGACGTGCTCAGCGACGCCGAAGCCCACGAGATGCTGGCCCGCAGGCTCGGCCAGGAGCGCATCGCGGCCGAGCCCGAGGCCGCGGACGAGATCATCGCCGCGTGCGCCCGCCTCCCGCTGGCCCTGTCCATCGCAGTCGGGCGCGCCGCCGTCGGCTCTCCGGGTCGGGCCAGGCGCCCGCTCGCCGAGCTGGCGGCCGAATTGCGCGACGCCCGGAGCAGGCTGGACGCGCTCGAGGAAGGCGACGCGGCCACCGACGTCCGGGCCGTGCTGTCCTGGTCCTACGATCAGCTCAGCCCGGCGGCCGCCCGGATGTTCCGGCTGCTCGGCCTGCACCCTGGCCCGGACATCTCGCTGTCGGCGGCGGCCAGCCTGGCCGGGATCTCCCGGACCGAGGCGGGCGCCGCGCTGCGCGAGCTGACCCGGACGCACATGGTCACCGAGCGCGTGCCCGGCCGGTTCACCTTCCACGGCCTGCTCCGCGTGTACGCGGCCGACCAGGCCGAGCGGCACGACGCCGCCGCCGAACGAGACGCGGCCATGCACCGCGTGCTGGACCACTACCTGCACACGGCGGCGTCGGCCTCGCAGCGGTTCAGCCCCTCCCGGTCGCCGCTGCGTCTGGCCGCGCCCGCGCCGGGCGTCGTCCCGGCCGACCTGGCCGACAAGGATCAGGCGCTGGCCTGGTTCGACGCCGAGGTCCGGGTGCTGCTCGCCCTGATCAGCTACGCCGACGCCAACGGCTTCGATACCCACGCCTGGCAGATCTCGTGGACGCTCAGCCCGTACTTCAGCCGGCGGGGCCGATGGCGGGACTACGTGGCGACCCAGCAGATCGCGCTGGCGGCGGCGAGCCGCCTGGACGACACCCTCGCCCTCGCGCACACTCACTTCCTGCTTGGCCAGGCGCAAGCGTCCATGGACGACTACGCGGGAGCCGACCCGAACGTCCGGAAGGCGCTGGACCTGTTCCGGGAGCTGGGTGACCGGGCCAATGAGGCCGTGGTGCTGAACGGCCTGTCCGCCATGCTGGAGAAGCAGGGACATTACGATCAGGCCCTGGCCGTCGCCTTGGATGCGCTGCGGATGCTCAAGGCCGTCGGGCACTGGTGGACGCAGGCCAACCTGGAGAACGGGGTCGGCTGGCTCTACGCCCACCTGGGCCAGTATGACGAAGCGCTGACCCACTGCCAGCGGGCGCTGAGCCTGCACCGGGAATCGGGCCACCGCGGCGGCGTGGCCGACACCCTGGATAGCCTCGGCCTCGTCTACCTGCACCTGGGTGACCTGGCTGAGGCCAGGACCTGCTACGAGCAGGCCATCGACGCCTACCGCGAGATCGGTGCCCCGTTCGGCGAGGGCAACTCGCTGGCCGGGCTCGGCGACGTGCTGCTGCGCGAGGGCCAGACCGACGCCGCCCGGGCCACGTTCCTGCGGGCCGCGGCGATCCTCGACACCGTGCCGCACCCGCGCGCGGACGAGATCCGCGTCAAGCTCCACGCCCTGGACGAACCCTCAGACCCCGCGGAGCTCCAGACCTGACCGGGGGCAGCCACCGCCGCACGTTAGGTATAAAGGAAACTGCTACGGGGCTGATCTTCGCCCGCCTACGGGACCTGGGCAGATGCCGGCGTATCGGCCGAAGTCGAAGGGTGTGCGCGCGCTTTATGACGATGAGGGCACTGCTGGTCGAGAACATCCATCCCGACGCGTCGGCGCGGCTGGCCAAGGAGGGCTGCGAGGTCGAGGCGCTGCCGCGCGCGCTGGGCGAGGACGAGCTCGTCGACGCCCTCCGCGACGTGAGCCTGCTCGGCGTCAGGTCGGGAACCCGGGTCACCGAGCGCGTCCTGGACGCCGCGCCGCACCTGGTCGCGATCGGCGCGTTCTGCATCGGGGTCAACCAGATCGACCTGGCCGCGGCCAGCAGGCGCGGGGTCGCGGTGTTCAACGCGCCGTTCTCCAACACGCGCAGCGTGGTCGAGCTCGCCCTGGCCGAGATCATCGCGATGGCCCGGCGGCTGCCGGAGAAGAACACCCAGATGCACGCGGGCCGCTGGGACAAGTCAGCCGCCGGCAGCCACGAGGTCCGCGGCCGCAAGCTCGGCATCGTCGGCTACGGCAACATCGGCACGCAGCTGTCCGTGCTGGCCGAGAGCCTGGGCATGTCCGTCTACTTCTACGACGTGGCCGACAAGCTGGCCATCGGCAACGCGCGGCGCTGCTCG
>Ga0187766_10000639_pt1 | contig 19696 bp, 20 predicted proteins | sample 0216_QUI02_MP05__4_FD_132971 | JGI IMG/M metagenome (GOLD analysis project Ga0187766, IMG submission 132971) | Tropical peat soil microbial communities from peatlands in Department of Meta, Colombia - 0216_QUI02_MP05_20_MG | ecosystem: Environmental > Terrestrial > Soil > Wetlands > Peat ... | reverse complement strand
CATGATCTTGTACTTGACGTCCGCCGGATCACCGGCGAACGGCCCGGGGATCACCGCGCCGCGGAGCACGTTGTCCACTACCCACGACTTCGGCACCGACCAGCCGTAACCTGCCAGCGGACGCTCATCACGCCAGGCGCCGACGAACAGCAGCTCGTCCTCTCCGATGTCCAGGAACACCGGAGCGGACGCGGCACGGACCCGCTCCGGCGCGTACGACCAGGTGATATCCAGCGTCGACCGGTTCTCCGGCTTCACCAGGTCCTCGTCGAATACGGCGAGGGACCCTTTCACGGTGAGCCGGGGATACGGCCGGGCCCGGAAAGCCGTATTGGCTCTAAACACCCAGACCATGCCGCCCTGGGCTGCCCAGTCATCCTCGCGGGCCCGGACCTCGACGACGTCCAGGGAGCTCGCCTGGAACTCGACGGCGAACCCGCCGGGGGCCAGGACGTCGGCACGGCGGCGGCCGACCTTCACCTCCTGGGTACCGTCGAGGCCGAGGACCTTCCACGCCAGGTGCCACTCGGTTTCGCGGGCAGCCTCGCAGTGCGGGTTGCGCTCGAGGTGCGCCCAGTGCCAGATGCGGACGGCGCCGGTCCTGGCGAGCATCGGGGCGCCGCAGTCGGCGCAGGACGCTCGGCGCGGCCCGTTTTCAATGACACGCCGGGGCTGCCGTCGACGATCGCGTACAGCGGCATCGCTTCACGTGTCCTCGCCGACCTGGGGGTGGTTCCGGGCAGCCAGGCAGTCGTCGCACAGCGGTCGGCCCCGCGGGCCGTAACGCCGACAGGGCCGGCGGCATCGGGCGCAAGGGCCCTGCTCCGCCAGCGTCCAGGCGTCGTCCTCGCCGTCGGCGTCCTCGTCTGCCGTCCCCTCGGTCACGTCTGTTTCTTACCCAGTTCCTCGTTGAGGGTGATGCGCAGCGAGTCTCGGCACTACTACGCCGTGTCCCACCGCTACATATGATCGCGTCTGGTTCCATGAGCGCAATCACCCGCCTATTGAGAACGCCGTTTGTGCAGGTGCCGAGGATAGATAACAGACCCTTTGCTGTTTCCGGCCGTGGAGCCTCAGGTGTCGTACGTGGCACAAGGCGATCACGGTTACAGCACGTCGACGATCCACTTCCGCCTCGGGGTGTATTACCGGCGACAAGGGAGGGAGCGGGGACAACTACCTCGGGCCTGGTGGCCCTTCCCGCTGACGTGATGTTTGCCGTCTCCCTCGACGTCAGGGGAGGACAACATGCCCAGAATCGGATGCAAGATCAGGATCGTCGGCGCGGTCACGCTGCTGGCTGGGATGTTCGCACGAGGACGTACGGCGGCGATTGTGTCGCTGGTGGGCGTGCTGTCTATCATCGGCGCGACTTCGGCAAGCGCTCAGACGCAGGCACCCGTTCGGGTTACGACGATCGACCTGGGATCGCTGGCGCCGGGGACCCTAAGTCTAGCGAACGCAGTCAACATATTCGGTCAGGTGGTTGGCGAATCGCAGACTCTGACGCCAGGTCAGTGGCACGCTTTCCTGTGGCAGCACGGCACGATGACGGACCTCGGGACACTCGGAGGGGGCGGAAGCAACGCTCTGGCAATTAACAACCGAGGCCAAGTGGTCGGCTGGGCTGATACTGCTAATGGGCAGATACATGCCTTCTTGTGGCAGAACGGGACGATGACCGACCTCGGTGTACTTCCCGTGCCGGGGGGCTGCCCAAACTCAGGACCGGACGAGACCTCTAGTCAAGCCGTTGCGATCAGCGATTCGGGAGAGATCGTCGGATACGGTACTGCGCTGTCCGCCAATGGGCAGTATTGCACTCAACATGCAATCGTGTGGCAGAACGGGACGATGACCGACTTGGGCACCCTCGGCGGCGACTTTAGCACCCCCGCACCCGGTGCACACGTCATTAATGATCAAGGCCAGGTAATCGGAGATAGCACCACTGCCTCGGGTGATGTGCACGGCTTCATATGGCAAAACGGGACGATGACTGATCTAGGCACCCTCGGGGGAAACATTACTGTCCCCGAGTCGATAAACCCCGAAGGTCAAGTAGTGGGTGATGCCACCCTGCCAGACGGAACGAATCGCCCATTTCTATGGCAGGCCGGTATAATGACCGACCTTGGTATGCCTTCCGGCTATGGCAGTGGCCTTGCCGTTGACGTAAACATCTTCGGTGACGTCGCAGGTAGCGCAGGTAGCCCTACCCTTGGATTTGATGAACCGGTTCTGTGGCGCGATGGAACAGCGACCAACCTGGGTACTTTCGGAGGAGACAGCGTGGCAGTTGCGGTGAATGATTTCGGACAGGTAGCGGGAGTGTCCCGCTTCACCGCGTCCAAGAATCCTCGACATGCTTTCCTGTGGCAGAACGGCACAATGACCGACTTGGGCACTCTCGGTGGAAACAATAGCACTGCTGCTGCCATAAACGACGCAGGCGAGGTAGTGGGCCAGGCACAGAATTCATCGGGTGGAGCGCACGCTGTCATGTGGATTACGCGACCATAGAGTTGTGGCCGGAAAGGTGTAGGCAGCTCAGCCGCTCAACATGGCCGCCCAAGATATCACTGCGGACGGTAGCGGCGCACTGGCCACTTCCTCCCGGGCAGGGTCATCCACGTCCACGTGCGTCATTTTGGTAGACATGCACCCGGTCCGTGCGCTCGTCGGGCGGCGGAGGCGATGCGAGGAGGTCGCCGGGCGTGGCGAGTTCTTACACGATGACGTCGAGCCAGCGGGCTATCCGCGGGTCGGCGTCGTAGTCGGGGAAGTCCTGCCGGCACTGGGTGATCTTGTTGGCGGCGTCGAACAGAACGTCGCTGATCATGTCGTGGTTTCTCCTTCTGGTTGGCCCGGCCTGGTGGCCGGGTGGTCTATGCGGGTAGCGGCGTCTCATGCGGGCCACCGTCCTCCCGTGCCGGGCACCGGGCCGCGTCTTCTGGCCGCAGCACCTGCGGAACGCCGCGCCGCACTTCCCGCCGCGGGTCGGCATCGCGGCCCCGGCAGACGATCCGGTGGCAGTACATGCAACCGCTTATGACGGTGACCGGCAGGGGGGGTCCTCGGTCACGCGGCGTCTCCGATCCCGTCGGCGTCGCCGTTCGGCTCATCGTCGGGACCGGCTCCGGATCCGCCCTTGGCGACCTTGAATGCCCTGAGCTGGTCGAGCCAGTGGCGGCGCGAGTCGTACAACAGGCTGCTGTCGTCGGTGTCGACCTCGGGCTCGGGCCGCTCCGGCAGGCCGAAGTCGGCCGAGTCCCACGTATCGCGGACTTGGGCAGTGAGCTCCTCTAGTCGGGCGTTGGCCGCGTCGATCGCTTCCTGCGCGGCCGTGTCCGCCGTGGCGTACCGTTCCTTGATGCGGTCTTCGATTGCTTTGATCTGGGCCCGCAATTCGGCTGTGGCCTTGCTGATTTCGGCGGCCTTCGCCTGCTCGGAGTCCGCGTGCTGCTCGATCACCCGGGCGGCGTCGGCCCGGATGCGGTCAAGGTCGGCCTGCAGCCCGGCGGTGGCTTGCTCCCATGTCTCCTCGGCGGCGGCCTGGGCCTCGGCGGCGGCTTCCTCCAGGCGTTCCTCGAGGGTGGCGTCGCGCCGCGTCTTCACGGCGGCGCGGAGAATCCGGGCGAGTTCCCCTAGGCGGGAGTCCTCCAGAGCTTCCAGCTCGGTCTGGTTCTTGTCGGGCGCCTTCGGCAGGTCATACCGCTCCACCTGCTCAGCGGTCAGGGCCAGCGGGTCGAGAGTGATTTCTGCCTTGATGCCGAGCTGGTCGGCGAAGTACTGGCAGTGCCGGGAGACCGAGACAGGCATGTTGCCCCCGGCGTTGTCGTAGTCCGACACGTACCACACGTGCAGCCGCTGGCCGCGGGCCTCAGCGTGCCGCAGCAGCTGGATCGCCCGGGTATAGGACTCGTAACCGGTGCCAGGAAGAAGGTCGATGCCCAGTTCCCGGCAGACCGGATCGAGGATGTCCTCCATCTTCTCGGTGGCCACCGCCAGGACTTCGGGCTGGTCCGCTCCTGAGTACTCGTATCCGGACACCGTCACTGAGGGCAGCTCCAGCGGTTCCGGGCTGCGGTCAAGGCTGAACGGCGGGAGACGCCACTCCTCCCCCGGAGAGCCGGTGACGCTGAACACCACATCCGGGCTGCCCTCAGCCCTGGGTTCGCTGTAGATGCGCAGCTGCATCTTGTTCCGCCGGTCTATGAACGACTCCGGGTCGACGAGGCCGAGCACGCGGGCGATCTTCGAGGCTTTAGAGATTTCCTGCCAGTGCTCCTTGTCGTTCTCGTACTGGCGGCCGTCCAGGCCGTCGCCCTTCCTGGTGAACCACCGGTAGTGGTAGCCGCGGACATGGATTTTCTCCAGGCCCCGGCGCACCCGGCCGGCCAGGTCGGCGAACCACCGGGCTTGCTTCTGTTCGGCCGGCTTGCCCATGGCGTACGGGTCATTGCCGGGTGACAGTGCGAGCAGGTCGGTGTAGCTGCTCAGCCCCAGCTGCCGGGCGGCGGCCTTCAGCTCCTCCGGCCCTCTCGGGTGCCGGGTGAGGTCGACCACCAGATCGGCCTCGGTGTCGCGGTCCAGGCCCGGAATTTCCCCGCAGTCGCGTTCGTAGCCGTCGAGGATCTGCCGGAAGTTCCGCCACGTCAGCTCCTTGGACGTGACTTCGGCGACGGCCTCGTGGACCTGCCGGTACAGGTCGCGCAGGGTGATCACCGGGCCCTCTGCACACAGGTCGGCGGCCTGGTCCAGCACGTCGCGGACGGCGTCCTTCAGCGACGGCTCCCGCTCCTCCCGGTCGCGCCGCTCCCGGTATTCGCGCTCCTCCCGTTCCTGGCGCCGCTGCTCCTTCGCGGCGTCTTTCTGGGCGCGCTACCGCTCGTCCCGCACCTGCTTAGTCGCTTTGGCGAACGCCCCTGCAAATTCCCGGCACACGCTGTCGGGGACAATCAGTTTCACTTTGCCGGTATCAGTCCATCGCGGTGCCGCGCACTGCACGTGGACGATCGCGGCTCGCCGGTAGTTGTTGGTTTCATCCGGGTATGCCCCTGCACGCCTCAGGAACGATGCCGCTCCTGTCGCCGCGCTCCACACGTCAGGAAGCAGATCGGCGTTCGCCAGCGGGTCGTCGAACGCGATCCCGAAGTTCGTTGCGTAGATCACCCGGCCGGGACGTTCGGTTGCGGCGACCACCACGTCAACCCCCCACGGCACTCCGCCGCTCATGACCTCCTTGCGAGCGTGCCAGAATCGGCCCAGGGAAATCCCGAACAGGCCGCTGATCATCGCCTTGTAATGATCCGATGGGATCTTGCCCAAGGCTGCAGGCTGAACCTTGCGGGTCAAGGTTTGCATCACGACCACCAGCCGGCGGATAGTCTCCGGCTGGTCCCTGAAGTCGGACAGGCGGCATACACCGGGCAGTTTCGATATGACCCGCGATGCCTTCCCGGTGTGCTTCAGCCCGTCGAACTCGCGGACGAACGTCCCCACGGGCTTGTCATCCCCGGCCGCGAGGTAGGAGGAGATCAGGTCCCGCAGCCTGTCAGCGTCGTACCACCACGCGGAAGTCGGCTGCGACGGCACCCGCTTACGGAACCTGCCCTGACCTGTGGATTTGTAAGTTTCCGGATTTCCGCAGAAGTACCCGGCGAGGGTGTGCACGGTGAATGTCGCATGCGAATTCACCGTGGCGTAGTCCTGCACCCACCGTGTGACATCCAGTTCCAGTGAGCGTGGAAGCGGGACGATCACCCGCGTCCCGGTAGCCCTCTCGCATGGCTCCGATACGGAGTTGATGGTCAGGCGCTGGCCCAGCACCAGGTCCGGGGTGATCTTGTGCCGCGTTCCCAAGGCCTCGATGACCACGGTGCCGGGACGGACGCCGAGAGCGTGCGGCATCGAGATGATCAGCGGCCACGCGTTCCCCTGGGCCCCCCTGGTCGGCGACACGTACGCGGCTTTGTCGGACGTGGACTTGGTGAAGTCGCAAAAGGCGGTCACCGTATCCGCGGAGATTCCCGGCCCGTTGTCCTCCACCACGAGAAGGACTGTCTCCTGGTCAGCGCCGGGCGTGATGCTCACCGTGATCTCGGGTGTCACGCCGACGGTCTCGCATGCGTCCAGGCTGTTGTCGAGCGCTTCCTTAAGGATCACTTGAGCGAAGTCGCTCTTCGGCCTTCCGGCCAGCTTTTCGAGCGTGTCGACCTTCGCATATCCGCTGTCGCGTGGTACCGAGAACGTCCGCCGCGGCAGCACCTGCGCGCTCACCGCCGTGACTCCGCGTCCGCGCGCCGCCGGTACAGATCCGCGGCGGCCTGCGGGAGCGACGCGCCGTAACCCACGAGCTGGTCGTCGCCAGCGAACGTCGCGCGCCACATGGACCAGCAGTCCGTCCCGGCCACGGCATCGGCATACGACAGCCGCACGAACTCGATGTCCTCGCCGCCGTCGAGGCTGCGGTAGGCGCTCACGACGTCGCCGTCCTCTCCGTGGCGGTGTCACGTGCGTGGATCGGTGGCGGTTCCGGCGACCCAGCCAGTCCGCCGGGCTGCCGCATCAGGCGGTCAAACTCGGCAAGTTCCCGCCGCCGGTCCTCAAGGCGCTGGCGATCGGCAGGCTTGAGCAGATTGACGATGGCGGTCACTCGGAGGCCTTCGTCCACGGTTTTTCTCCGATGACGGCCCGCAGCTTTGGCGGCGACGGGGAGCATGGGGAGGGTGGGGAGGGTTCACGCGCGCATGTGACGCGCGCCCATGGATGCAAAGCTGTAGACCCTCCCCATGCTCCCCACCCTCCCCTTCGGTGCCTGATTTGCGTGTATATGACCCGGTTCAGCGGGGAACCGGGGGAGGGTGGGGAAGATTACCAGGTTCGCCCATACGCGCGCGCGAGGGCCGACATAAGGCCTCCCCACCCTCCCCCTCGGTGCCTTTCTCATCGGCGATGCCGACGCCGCGCCACCGCATGACCCCGTGGGACTTGTAGCTCTCGAATCCCTTGGCCTTCATGGCATCGGCGAAGGCCTTCGGCGTCCCAGGGTCCTCGCGCTCGGCGGTGCACCACTTCTCGAAGGTGCCGAAGAGCTCGCTGCTGCCGGCATGCAGGGCCGGCATCCGCAGGCACCGCTCATCGAGGAACCGGCCGGGCGCGTCGCTCTCGGCACGGTACGCCCGGGTCGCCTCCGTGACCTTGTCCGGCTCGGCCAGGCCGTTCTTGCCCCAGTCGAGATAGCCGGCGACAAGCCATGCGAGTATCGCCCCTGCCTCGGCGGCCAGTTTGTCGCCCAGACCCTCGTCGCGTTCGGGCCCGGGAATGATCACCTCAAACGGCACCAGCCGTGACGCCGCCAGATGCCCTCGTCGGTGCCGCCGACCAGGGGCTTGTGATTGGTGAGCATCACGAACGTGTGGGATGGGTCGAAGGACCAGAAGTCCTCCCTCATCCGCCGGGCTTTGAGCCGGTCACCGCCGGTCAGCCGCTTGACGGTGCCCTCGGCCAGCCGGTGCCCGGCGTCGCTTTCGTGCAGCAGGGCGAGGCGCAGCCCGAACAGATCAGCGACGCCAGTCGGGTGGGCGTCGAACGTCCGGGCCCGCAGCAGGTCGGGGTCGGCGGCGTCGGCGTAGTCGCCGAGGGCGTTCATGACGGCGTCGGTGAGCGTGGACTTCCCGTTGGCGCCGTCGCCCCAGAAGATCGGCAGGATGTGCGCGGTGACCTTCCCCTCGAGGGAGAGGCCCAGCAGGCGCCGGATAAACAGCCGCATGTCCTCGCTGGGCTGGATCCGCTCAAGGAATTTCGCGTACACGGCGCCATCGGCGTCTGGTTCGTAGGGCGCCCCGGCCATCTTGGTGAGCAGCAAGGCCGGGTCGTGCTCGAGCCGTTCGCCGGTCCGCAGGTCCACGACACCGTTGCGGCAGTTGAGCAGGTAGGGATGCGCGTCGAGCCGGTCGGGGGTGATCGCTATTTCCGGCTCGGTGGCGGCCAGTATCAGCGCGCCCTTGACGGCCGAACTGGACTCGGCCCGCTTTGCTGCCCGGATCATGTCGTCAGGGGCCTTGGCGCGGATAAGGTGCGTGTGGATCTCGCGGGCGATCACTTTCATGCACCGCGGCACGTGGCCGTCAGCGTCGGGTGCCCACTTGGTCCCATCCCACACGAGCCAGCGGTTCCACTGCACCACGTACCGGAGTTCTTCGCCGTGCTTGTCGACTAGGCGCCGCGCGAAGCCAAGTTCGGTCAGCGGCTCGGGGTCGCGTCTCCCGCCGATCTTCACCACGGGAGCCAGCGCGCTGCTCCCGTCGGTCTGCGGCTGGTCGGCCGGATGCGGCGCCATCTCCGGCGGCTCGTTGCGAACCTGGCCGGCCGGGACCAGGCGGCACGGGCACGAGTCCGGCGTGTTCCCGCAGCCGCGGCACACTTCGCCCATTCCCCGCTCGGCGAGCTCGTCTCCGCACTGCGGGCACTTCCCGGCGTTCACGCTGCCGTCCTTCCTGACGGAGCGGATCCGGCTCGCGCACGCAGCCCCGCCAGGACCTCGGCGTAATCGCCCGGCAGGGTCTCGATGATGGCGATGGCCTCGGCCGGGGTGTAATAGCCGGACCGGTAGGCGTGGCAGGGCGCCGCGCAGCGATGATGATGGACTACAGCGCCGCCGAGATGGACCATCCCGGCCGGGGGCAGTCCGTACGGCTCCCACGAGGCGAGCGCCCTGGCCGTGATCTCCGCGGGGGCGACCTCGCCAGAGAAGGCCTGCCCGAACGTCTCCCGGGTCCGCTCCTCGCAATCCTGGCAGCCGTCCCGGTGGCCCTCCAGTTGGCAGCGGCGGCAGCACAGATGCCAGCGGCGCTGCTCGAGCTGGGCATCGCGGACGGCTCCGTGCTGGAAGGCCTTCAAGTCGGCGACGGCGAGCAGGTAGCCCTCGTGAAGGCCGCGCTCGTACTCGGATGCGGCGGTCTGCCCGACCATCTCCTTGCAGATCTGCCGCCAGTGCTCGTCGACCGCGGCCGGGTCCGCCATTGCGTCCAGCAGGTCGTTGATGTCGATCATGCCGACCGCCTCCCCTCGCCCTGACGGGCAACGGGGACCAGGTAGTCACCGCACCGATCGGCCTTCCGCCAATGGATGACGATCGGGATGACCGCCCGCAGCTCCTCTGGCTCGCAGGCCAGGAGGGTCATCAGTTCGGCGTCACGGAGGGGACCGTCTTCCCTGATGGCCCGCGCCGCGCGGCCTACCAGGCGCAGCCGCTCGGGGGTCGCCGCGGGGCTCACGCCGCCCCCTTGAGTGCAGGGACGGGGAACAGCGCGGCCGTACCGTCTGCGGCGCCCCCGGCGAGCCGCTGGTGCTCGCGGCGCCGCTTCCTGCTCGCGTTGACGGCTTCGCGGTTGAGTTCCTTGTATCTGCGCACCCGGTCCCGGATGCAGATCCGGCACTCGCGACGGACGCCGCCGCCCTTTGTGGTGTAGAAGTACGTGTTGACCAAGTCGAACTCGTGGCCGTTGTCACAACGGTCCTTGCGGGCATTGATGGCGTGGGGACTGTTCCCCCGCATGACGTTGACCACAGGCGGAACCGGCTCGAGATGCATCGGCCAGGCGCATGCATTCGTCCCGCAGCCTCGGGCCTTGACGTGATCCAGGACCAGGCCCTCGGGGATCGGGCCGACAAGCAACTGGTACACCACGCGGTGCGCGCCTTCGCCCCCGATCCGGGCGTAGCCTCCCTTGTAGAGGTTCCCGGCTACCCTCCAGCAGCCCGCGATCGGGTCGACGGTGATACGGCTGGCGATGGCCTCCGGCAAGTCGGTGATGCTGAACGCCGTGCCGGCCGGGACAGGTGTTACCCTCAGGCCAGCGACGTTCCCTCGGTGGGACTTGCTGGCGCTGGCGGGCGCATTCGTGGGGCGGTCATCTGGGCGACCAGCTGGCCGCCCTCGCGCATTCCTAGGCGGCGACAACGCCATCACCGCCCACGAGCAGCTCGGCCAGTTCGCGGCGCTGGGCAGATGTCGGCGCCGGATCACCAGCGAGCCATTCACGCAGGTAATCCCGGGCGCGGCTGGCGTAATACTCGCGCCTGAGTTCTTCGATGACCTCAGGCGGGTCGCCGCGGCGTGCGGCATAGGCAAGACGACCGCGAATGACGGTGGGGCGGTCCATGAGTGGTGCCTCCAGGCATGGCTAAGTACCACGCCCTTTCGAGGCGAATGACGAGCAACGGGCCGGGGGCTAAGGCCACGTCCGGGTCCGCGCTCGTAGAACATAATAGCGGCTCCTATGCCCGCTCGATCATGGAAATGTCGATGGTGATGGGCGTGTTGTCGTCGCCCCGGATCCCCTGGTGCTCGGCGAGGACGAGGGCGGTGACGGCGAGCTTGTCCTCGTGGCGCTTGAAGTGCCGGCCGCACGTACCGCATCGGACCTCGAAGGTTTCCAGGCCGTCAGCGGCCTTGAAATCGGTGACGGGACCAGGCCCCTGTTGCCGGTTCCACATGATTCGGACCTGCCCGCCGGAGCGGATGAGCCGTAGATCGGGCCGGAACGGGACGCGGCTGTGCTTGCCGCGGCCGGTGCATATGACGTGCACGACACCGGGTGGTCTACGCTTGCGGGGCGGACGGGGCACGGTGGAACTCCTCGGGGTGCGGGAGGTTGGAGATGTCCGGGAAACCGCGCGGGTGCGCGGGGACGATCAGGCGGCAGGCTGGGGGTCGCGCTCAGGGGCGCGCCGCTGTGTAGCCAGCCATTCGCGCACATCGGCCGGGTGATACCGCCGGAACCTTCCCACCTTGTGGAAGGGCGGGCCGCCACCGCGCGATGCCCACTGGTCGAGAGTGCCGACGGGCACGTCCAGGTACTCGGCGAGCGCCCCGGAGTCGATGAACCCGTCACGCTCGAGCAGGGATGCGGGGTTGCTCGCCGACTGCTTCCTCGGGATACGTGCCATAGCGCCTCGCTCGGATTTGGCAGATTGCCAAATGATCTGGCATCCTGCAGTCTAACGATGGCAAGTAAGGTAGGGGCACTTGAAAGCGATGTCAAGCCGCCACTACGATTGGCAGGATGCCAAACCTGAGTGCGAGTGACCTCGCCGGTCGGCGCCTCGAGCAGGTCCGCCGACGCCGCGAGTGGACCCGCAAAGAACTTGCCGACCGATGTGCTGCGATCGGCGCTCCGCACATCACGGCCGCCGTGATCACGGACCTTGAAACCCGGAGGCGTAGCAGCCGGAAGATCACGATTGACGAGCTGCTCGTCCTCGCCTACGTCCTAGACGTGCCTCCGATCTTCTTGTTCGCCCCTGCAGACGGCACCGAGAAGCTCCAGATCACCCCGGACGTCGAGAAAGACGCCATCGAGAGCGGTGCCTGGATTGCAGACGACACGACCAGGCCGGCCGGGGCCATGCAGACGCATAGTGCTGTCGACGTGCTGCGCGTCAACCTCGTCATGCACCCGCGGGAGACCAGTTCGCTCAGTCTGCTGCGTTACATCGCGGAAGTTGTCGAGGTCATCAGGTGGATCGACGAGCGGCTGACCAAGTGGCGTGACGACCCGGATTGGCAGGAGCGCCACCCCAATGAAGGGCGTTCCCTGACGGACACTCTGGTGCGCTGCGGTTTTCGGATCGCACAGTTGTGCGCATGGCTTGAGAGGCTCGGCCATACGCCACCCGAGCTTTCACCTGACGTGGCGGCGACCCTGAAGGGCGTGGGCGTACCCGACTGGCACCAGCTAGTTCTGGAGAGGCCTGAGATCTTCGACGTCCCGGAACCGGGCACGTCCGGAGCCGCGATAGGAGACGCGATCGAGGAGGCCGTGAACGAGGTGATCGCCCGTGGCCCGCGTCCGTGACCTCTGGTTCGACAAGGGCCGGCGCAAGAGCGCCCGCCATCCGGACAACGGCGGCAACAAGGACGCCAAACGGTGGCTCGCGCTCTGGATCGGCGACGACGGCCAGGAGCACGGCAAGGCGTTTGCGAAGCAGAGTGACGCCCAGAAGTACGCGACAGCGATGGAGGCCGATGCACTGCGCGGCATCCGCTACGCCGACCCGCGCCGGGGAGCTATCACCGTGCGCGAGTACGGGGAGACGGTGTTCCTGCCGTCTATGCTGCACCTTCGGCCCAACTCGGCGGACGGCTATGCATCCCGCCTGCGCGCCCGTGTTTACCCGGCGCTCGGCAACAGGAAGATGGGTACAGTCACCCGGACCGATGTACAGTCGTTCGTCACCGTCCTGTCCACCAGGCTGGCCCCGGCCACGACGAGGGCGGCCTATGCGGTGCTGCGGGCGATGATGCAGCACGCGGCCGGGGCGGACCCCCAAGTGATCCCTCTCAATCCCTGCACCCGAGTCAAGCTCCCCCAAGAAGCCAAGCGCGTCCTAGAGCCGATGACCGCCGAAGCGGTCATCGCCCTGTGCGATGCCATCACGCCGCGGTACCGCCTAGCGGTGGTGCTCGGGGTCGGCCTGGGGCTCCGGGAAGGAGAAGCCCTGGGTCTTACCGTGATGAGGGTCGATTTCCTGCGCCGGAAGGTGCACGTCCGCGAGCAAGCCCAGCGTGGCGAGCTGGCGCCGCTTAAGACCAAGGCATCGACCAGGACCATCCCGGCCGATGAATGGGTGCTGAACGAGATCACCGGCCACATGCAGCGTTTTGGCACTGGTCCCGAGGGGGTGATCACCAGTAACCGCTCCGGGAAGATCGCGCATCGGAGCGCCTTCGGGGAGTGCTGGCGGCAGGCCGTCAATACTGCTGGCCTGCCCGTAGGTACCCGGTTCCACGACCTTCGCCACTTTTACGCCAGCACGCTGATAGCCGCTAACCTCAACCCGAAGGTGATCCAGGCCCGTCTTGGCCACGCCAGGATCTCGGAGACCATGGACACATACGGGCATCTGTTCCCCGACTCTGAAGACCTCGGCCGCGGGGCCGTAGACGCCGTCCTTGCCTGTCTTCTGACGGAACAGGAACGGAACCAGGGGGCACGATTAGCGCTAGTCCCCAGGTAGAGGGCATACCAGAGACGGGGGAGGCCGGAACCATGGGTTCTGGCCGGGCGCGCGCAGGCGAGCGACGAGGGCGAGGCGGCCGCACGGGCGGACCGCGCGGTCACTGAAGAAGTAACCGTGGCTAGTGGAGTCTGCGGGATCCGTAGTTCCGGCGAAAGCGGCGGGGTCCGTGGAGACTGTCGGGTCTGGGCGGCGCGTGGGGCCGGTGGGCAGGTCTGTGACATGGATGCGGGGGTCGGGGACGCCGGCCTCGCGGAGGACGAAGCGGTTCGCGGCCCACATATCGAGCAGCCAGTGGTCGGCAACGGAGTCCGGGCGCAGGAAGGCAGTGGCGGCGGAGCCGAAGGCCCGGGTGACAGCCTGGTGCACGTCGGCGCCGACCTGGTAGCGGCTGGGCGCGACGGCGGGACCGACTCCGGCGAGGATGTCTGACGGACGTGAGCCGAGCGATTCCATCGCGACGACCGCCGCTTGGCAGACCCTGGCGACGGTGCCGCGCCAGCCCGAGTGCACGCAGGCGAGCACCCCGGTTACCGGGTCATGGAGCACGACGGGCACGCAGTCCGCGGACAGAACGGCCAGCACCAGACCGGGAGCGGTGGTGACCAGCGCGTCGACGTCCGGTATGGCGTCGTCGGGCGAGAACGCGCCGCTTCCCCGGTCCGCCTCGCCGACGATGCGCACCCCGGCGCCGTGCACCTGGCGGGCGAAGACGAAGTCACCGGGGGTGACGCGGAGAGCGGCCGCGAGCCGACGCCGGTTCTCCAGGACTCGCGCTGGATCATCGCCGACGCTCAGGCTCAGGTTTAGCGTGGCATACGGCCCGGATGACACGCCGCCGCTCCGGGCCGTGACCGCCGTGTCCACCCCGGACGCCTCCAGCGCCGTCCAGGTCAGCAGGCGCAGGGCGCCGACCGCGCGGATCTTGGCCGGGCCGACCGGGATGGCGCTCACCGAGAGCGGCCGGGCGTGGCTGTCATCGGTGCGAGCTTAGTGGCTCCAAGGCGAGCGGCCGTGGCTGAGGGTGGAGGCCGCGTCCTGTCCTTACCGGTTCCTGAGGATCGTGAATACCACTCGCAGGGCGAGGATGGCGGCGACGATGAGCAGGTTGTAGCCGATCACCTGGTAGAGGCTGACGGTGGGGGTGATCTTGGGGCCGCCGGCCGCGCCGAGCAGCAGTGCGGCGATGATGCCGGATGCCGCGGCGAGGAGCGTCAAGAGGACCTGGTTGGTCAGGCCGGTGACCACCCGGCGGTCGCGTTCGTCGGCGAAGAGCCGCACATTGACGCTGAGCCGGCCCTGTTCCATCGCGTTGGTGACGCGGTCGAGCCGGCGTGGCAGTCGGCGAAGCACTGGAACCAGCGCCATCAGTTCCTCGGCGGCATTCTTCTGCACCGCTGCCGGCGACAGCTGCCCGGCCACCTGGGCGGCCGCGTAATCACGCGCTTCCGCGGCGATGTCAACCCCGGGCGTCAGCAGGGTGAGGGTGCCCTCCAGGGTGCCGAGGGCGCGCAGGACGGTGGCGATCTCGGCCGGGATGGCCAGCTCAAAACGAGACGCCAGGCGGAACAGGTCGGTGAACATATCGGCAGCGGCGGCAGTCCCGGCCGCCAGGTGCCGCGCCATGAACTGGCCAAGCGCCCGCTCCAGCTGCTGTTCGTCGACTTCGTCGGGACGTGTGACCAGCTCCAGCAGGGCGTCGCGGAGCGCCGCCGGGTCGGAGCGTCCGAGCGCGAGCAGCAGGTTCTGCAGTGCGGCTTGTTGCTGAGCGTCGAGGCGGCCGACGGAGCCGAAGTCGAGCAGGGCGAGGCGGCCGTCGGTGAGCAGCAGGATGTTGCCCGGATGGGGGTCGGCGTGGAAGACTCCGCCCTCGGTGATCTGATACACCATGCTGCGCAGCAACGCACGGGTCATTGCGGCCCGGTTCAGACCGCGGTCATCGATCAGCTGTCCGGCTGCGCGCAGGTTGACCCCGTCCAGCCATTCGATGACGAGCACGTGCTCGGTGCACAGCGGCTCATGCACGGCGGGGAGCACCACCGCGACGTTGCCCCCGACGGCCCGCTGCTGACCGGCCCAGGTGGCGGCCGCGGCCGCCGTGTTGCGTGCCTCTACGCGAAAGTCGAGTTCTTCCCGTATCGCGGCGGCGAATCCGCGAGCGACGCCGGCCGTTCCGACCGCTCGCGCCCAGCGGGCGCGATCCTCCAGCCTGACGGCCAGGCGCAGCAGGATGTCCAGGTCCTGCTCCACGGTGGCCCGGATGCCAGGACGCTGAACCTTCACCGCCACCGCGGCGCCGGGCCCGGAGTTGCCGCGCAGCCGGGCCTTGTGGACCTGGGCGATTGACGCGGCCGCGGCTGGTTCCGGCTGGATCTCCGCGAAAACCTGCCCCGCTGGCGCCCCGAGCGACCGGACGATCACCCCCTCGACCTGCTCCCAGGGCACCGGTTCGGCCCGGTCCTGAAGCTGGGCGAGCTCGGAAATGAACTCCTCAGGGAGCAGATCACGGCGCGTGGACAGCAACTGGCCCAACTTGATGAAGGTAACTCCGCCCTCTTCCAGGGCACGCCGGAGCGACAGCGCGAGCGCGGCCCGCCCAGCGGCCGGGTCACCGTCGTGGCGCGGCCGCCCGCGCAGGTAAGGGCCCAGCCCATGCCGGACCGCGATCCGGCTGATCTGCGAGTAGCGCCGTGAGCGCGCGAACCAGCGTCGTACGCCGCCGATCACCTCCACCGGCCCTGGCCACGTCCCGCTCGGCACCAGAGCCTCCGCCAGCACGATGAAGACCATCGCGACGATCAGCGGAACGCCCAGCGCCACGGTGAAGAACGCAGCCAGATGCCCGGACTGGGTCGCACGCAGCGCCCGGCCCACCAGCAAGGCGGCGACGAAACCGAGCAAGCCAGCGATCAGGGCGCGCAACGTTCCGACCGGCAGATCGAGCAGCCGCCTCGAGGCCCACGCCAAACCCGCCACCAGCGCGATGCTGCTGGCCAGGACGGCCACGGCAAAGACGATCCCGCTCACAGCGAAGATTGTCCAGCCAGCATCACTGCCCTCTTCCGGCGGGTCCCGGCATTGAGGCTCAGCTGTCCAGCCAGCATCACTGCCCTCTTCCGGCGGGTCCCGGCATTGGGGCTCGGCTGACCACCCGGCCGGGGCCGCTCCGCCACGCCGCCGGCTTCGCCCGCCCACGCGAACACGGCCACGACGGCGGCCAGGACCGGCAGACGTCTGGCGATGACCAGTGCGGCGATGACGACGGCCGTGACCAGGAGCGCGACCCACGAGCCGAGCCAGGTCATGACCTTCATGGCCGAGTTGAGCGCCGGCGTCCGCGAGCTCACCACGACGCGGGTGGCGTGATGATCGAAATCTATTAGCGCGCTCGAGTGGATGACGACCTCGCCGGCGGCGACGAGGAGCCCGACCAGGCCGGCCCAGACGCCGGCCAGGACCGCCAGGCGAAGCAGCACGGCTCTGAGCTGCGGCGGACGACCGGATGGCACGCCGCCACCCTACGCGGGAGGCCCGAGACGCTGCGCGGCGGCGATGATGGCGTCGGCGCTCTGCTTGATGTCTTCGCCGGTGGTGGCCCAGCCCGAGACGCTGATCCGCATGGCAGGCCGATGCTCCCACACGGTCGGGCCGCACCAGCACGTGCCGTCCTGCTGAACGGCGTTGACCAGGGCCAGCGTCTGGTCATCGGTGACCGCTCGCACCAGCACCTGGTTGAGCACGACGTCGTTCAGCACCTCCAGGCCCGCCTGCCGCAGGTAGTCGGCGATGGCCTGGGCGTGGTCGCAGGTCCGCACGATCAGATCGGTCACGCCCTGCCTGCCCAGCGTGCGCAGGACCGCCCACACCTCGACCTGCCGGGCGCGTTGCGAGGCCTGCGGCGTGTGATGCATGGCCTCGAAACCGGTACCAGGGGGCAGGTAGCCGGCCACCGAGGCGAAGCTCCTGAGGAGGTCCTCGGGCCGCCGGACCAGGGCGATGCCGCAGTCATACGGGACGTTGAGCCATTTGTGCGCGTCGGTCGCCCAGGAGTCGGCGTCGGTCAGGCCAGCGGTCAGGTCGCAGCGCGAGGGATCGGCCAGCGCCCACAGCCCGAAGGCACCATCGACATGGATCCACGCCTGGCGCGGCCGAGCCCACTCCACGACGGCGGGGAAGGGATCGAAGGCACCGGTATTCACCTCGCCCGCCTGCACGCAGATCACCGCCGGGCCGGTCACATCCCGGGGAAGGCAGTCGGCTCGCAGCCGCCCCTGATCATCGGCCGGCACCCGGCGGACCCGGTCCCGGCCGAGCCCGATCAGCCCGAGCGCCTTGATCAGCGTCGAATGCGCCCTCTCCCCCACCACCACGGTCAGCTCCGGCGCCCCGAACAGCCCGGCGGCCTGCACGTCCCAGCCGAGCCGGGCCAGCTGCTGGTCGCGGGCGGCGGTGAGCGCGGCGGCGTTGGCCATGGCCGCGCCGGTCACGAACACCGCGGCGCTGCCCGCAGGCAGGCCGAGCAGCTCGCCCAGCCACCCGGTCACCACCTGGTGCAGGCGGGCCGCAACCGGCGACATCACCGGGAGCGCCGCGTTCTGATCCCACGCCGTCGCCAGCCAGCCCGCGGCCAGCGCGACCGGGTAGCTGCCGCCGATGACGAACCCGAAGTACCGGCCGCCGGCGCTGGCCATGGTCGCCGGGGATCCGGCCTCGTCCAGCAGCGCCAGCGTGGCGGCCGCCTCCCCCACCGCCTCGGGCAACGGCTCATCAAAGCGCGCAAGCCCGGCCAAGGCCGCGTCGTCCGGGGCCACGGCGCGTTCATCGAGGCCGGCCAGGTAGCGCCCGGCGCGGCCGGCGACCTCAGCCAGCAGCGTCTGGACGTCAGCGTGGGCGAGAGAAGACATGACCAACAGTCTGGCAGCCCGGCGCGCCCGGCGTGATCGCCGCGGGCCACACCGGACGGGCGGCCCGGCCCCGGGCCGCGTCGGCATGGCCGGGTCAGCCCCGGGCGGCGGCGGTGCCCCTGACCGCCTCAGCATGTCGGGGTCAGCCCCCGGGCGGCGAAGGTCCCCTGACCGCCACAGAGGCCGGCCGCGCCGCCGGTGATCTGTCATGCTGATCACGAGACTAACCGCCCGGCGGCGCGCGCATATGAGGCGATGAGCCCGGATTCGCCGCCGATCGAGCTATGCCGAGAGAATGTTCCTTCTTTTTGTGATAGGCTGGCGGCATGCCGCGGATCAGTGAGGAACGCCTGGAGGCCCGGCGTGAGCAGATCCTGGACGCCGCCCGGGCCTGCCTGCTGGAGCACGGGCTGGAGGCGGTGTCGATGGAGATGATCATCGCCCGCTCGGGCCTGTCCACCGGGGCCGTCTACCGGTACTTCAAGGGGAAGGACGAGATCATCGGGGCCGCCGCCGCCGCCTCCGCCAGCGAGATCGGCGCGGCCGTGGCGCCCATCCTGATCAACCCGTCCGCACGTCCTCCGGCCCAGCTGGTCGAGGAGTTGCTGGCCGCCTGGGTCGACTACTCCCGCAGCGGGGTGGGCGCCGCGGCCGGCGTCGACCGGATGCCGGCCGCGCTGCACGGCTGGAGCTACGCGCAGACAGACCCGCAGCTCAAGGCCACCCTGCAGGCCAGCCTGAGGGGCTTCCGGGCAGCGTGCGTGCCCCTCATCAAGCAGTGGCAGGCCGACGGGGTGGTGGCCGCGGGCGTCGAGCCGGACGCGGTGGCGCAGCTGCTCCTGTCGATCTCCCTCGGGTTCGCGGTCCAGCGCGCCCTGACCGGCGACGCCGAGGTCCAGGCGCACGCCGACGCCCTGGCCGCGCTCGCCACGGGCCGGCCGGCGGACGATCCGCCGCCCGCCGCTGCAGACGCGACCGGTCCCTGACGCGCGCGTCCTGCGGGCTGGGCGTCTTAGGGCTGGGATCTTCAGGGCTGGGATCTTCAGGGCTGGGATCTTCAGGGCTGGGATCTTCAGGGCTGGGATCTTCAGGGCTGGGCGTCTCCAAGCCTGGGCGTCTTCAGGGCTGGGCGCGGCCGGCCAAGGACTCGGCTTCGCGCAGGACGCGCAGGAGGTTGCCGCCGGCCAGGGCGGCGCAGTCCGATTCGGACCAGCCGCGGGCCAGGAGCTCGGCGAGCAGGGCCGGGTAGGTCGACACGTCCTCCAGGCCGACGGTGACGTCCGGGGTGCCGTCGAAGTCGCCACCCAGGCCCACGTGCTCCACGCCCGCCACCCGGCGGACGTGCTCGACGTGGTCCGCCACCTGAGCCAGCGTGGCCCGGGGCGGCGGGTGGGCGGCCTCCCACCCGGCCTTGATGCTGTACAGCTGCGCGAAGTCCTTTGGGTCCAGGCCGCGGCGGGCGGCCTCGGCCTTCAGGCCGGCCAGCCAGTCCGCGCAGTCCTGGGACACGAACCCGGGCACGAACGTCACCATGCACACCCCGCCGTTGCCGGGCAGCCGGGCCAGCACGTCGTCGGGCACGTTGCGCGGGTTGTCGCAGACCGCGCGGGCGCTGGAATGGGAGAAGATCACCGGCGCCTGGGCTAGGTCCAGGGCATCGTTCATCGTGGAAACCGAGACGTGCGACAGGTCGACCAGCATGCCGATCCGCTGCATCTCCAGGACCACGTCCCGGCCGAATTCGGTCAGCCCGCCGGCCTGCGGCT
>Ga0187766_10000638_pt1 | contig 19718 bp, 20 predicted proteins | sample 0216_QUI02_MP05__4_FD_132971 | JGI IMG/M metagenome (GOLD analysis project Ga0187766, IMG submission 132971) | Tropical peat soil microbial communities from peatlands in Department of Meta, Colombia - 0216_QUI02_MP05_20_MG | ecosystem: Environmental > Terrestrial > Soil > Wetlands > Peat ... | reverse complement strand
GGCCCACTTGATCGCCCTGGGGCTGTCGAAATCGTCGTTAAGCGCTCTTTCAAATGGCCCCAGCGAGGGTCCTCTCCTCCCCTCGGACCTGGCCAGTCGCCTGGCGGCGCCACGCATCTCGCGCAGCCTTCCCTGGGCGGCCCTCAGCCCGGATAGGTCCATCTCCCTTTTGTAGCGGACGGACAAGAAGTAGAGTCTGAGCTCGTCTGCGGAGAAGGCTTTGAGTGCCTCGTCTACCGTGACGAGGTTGCCGAGGGACTTCGACATCTTCTGTCCCTCCATGTTGAGCAGCCCGGTGTGAACCCAGTACCTGACCAGAGGGTGGACGCCCGTAATGGACTCTGCCTGGGCAATCTCGGCTTCGTGGTGAGGGTAGATCAGCTCGTAGGCGCCTCCGTGTATGTCGTACTGTGGGCCCAAGATCGGCAGGGTTACGGCCGTGTCTTGGATGTGCCACCCCGGGGAGCCGAGACCGAACGGGCTTTGCCAGCGGCCTTCTATGAGCTCCTCAGGGCGCCAGAGCCCGAAGTCCGTCAGGGTCCTCTTCGCGGGGGAGAGCTCGAGGGGCCTGAGAGAGAGGTCCCGCTTTGACTGGTGGGAGAGCCGCCCCCATCGCCTGAACCTCGAGGTGTCGAAGTAGACCCATCCGCTCGCCTCGTACGCATATCCTTTCTCCACCAGGGCTTGAATCTGGGCTATCATCTCGTCCATGTGCCTGGAGACAGGTTCGAAGCGGGTAACCGTAGTGATTTTCAGCTTCCTGAGATCATCCATGAAGAGGGACGACATGCGACGTGAGAAGCCCAGGGGGTCGGCGTCCTCCTTGCGTGCCTCTTTCGTAATGGTCTCGTCGATGTCTGTTATGTTCATCAGGAAGGTCACCTCGTAACCGAGGTGGCGCAGATATCGGGCCAGGGCGTCGTAGAAGATGTAGGTCCGCGCGTGCCCGAGGTGCGTCCGGGACTGCACGGTCGGTCCGCAGACGAACATGGTGACCGCCGGTGGCCTGAGAGGGCGGAAGACCTTCTTCCTACCGGACATGGTGTCGAAGAGGATGAGCGGGCTCCTCAAGAGATAGCACCGTCTCGCCGAAGGTTGCCAGTATTTGTTTTTGCATTTCTGAGGAATTTGCCGGTTGATTACATTGCAGGGGGAATACCTTCGCCGACCCCCCACAGACGAAGTCTTTTCACAATCTCTGTTATGACATCAGAGGCAGGACGAACACTTGGATCTTCGGGGAGATCCAGCGACAGATCGACTACAAATCGAAGTGGGTTGGGGTTCCCCTGTGGTACGTCGACCCCCAAGGTACGTCCCGAAACTGCCCCCCTTGTGGCTCCCACGTCGTGCCAATGGCAGGCAGGAGACCGTACTGCTCGAGGTGGACATCACATGGGATAAGGACGACCTTGCGTCAAAGAACCTGATGGCCTGCGCGGTTCCGCAGGCTCGCCCCTCAAAGGGAAGCTGCGAAAGGGAACGAGACGACGACTCCAATCCATCGAGCGGATGGAGGGAAGGGAGCCAGGGCGATTGAAAGCAATTGTCAAGCTCCCAGAACCATTTTTGAAGAGGGGTTCGGAGCGTGCCTCGGGTTGTTCTACGAGAAGGAAGTTACATCCTTTGACGACCTAGTGAAGGCTGTCAGGGTGCTGGACGAGGATTCTGGCATACGGCTAATCGGGGAGGAGGGTCGGAGGCGGCGTCTTGTGTTCGTCACCCGCTTCGGTGACAGGTACACGATGATGACCTACGCTGTGGTGGGGAAGACCGGAACACCCGGGAGGAGGCTGGCTGTCGAGGAGTTCGACAGCGTCGATGCGGTCACGGGTGCGCTCCGGAGGGCCGCTCCTGGCCGGGTACGCGCCTACGTCTACTGAACCAGTTAAGGTGCCGGATTAATAGGGGTGCGCTGCAATTCCACGCTTGCCATGGACCGGCCGAAGGCGATTCACGTTGTCTATGCGGCCTGGTGCCCCCACTGCGTGCCCACCACGATAGGGCCCATGCAGAAGAAGGCCCACGAACTCGGCATTCCCTGCATCCTCCACGACATAGACACAGACGACGAGGCGGTCGCTGACGAACTCGTGAGGAAGCACGGCGACTGGACGCCGGACTACCTCGTCCCCCAGATCTTCCTCGAGTACGAGGGGAGCAGGTTCAGGCACGTGCTGACAGGGAACCCGCAGGGAGTGGCGCTCACAAGATTGGCGGTCGAGAGGCTCCTGTCAAGCGATTTGCTTGCCGGGTCTAAATAGTGGGCTCACCTCCCGCTCGGCATGCCCAACAAGTCACTTGATGCCTTGTACACGAAGGTAGCGAAGAAGATTCTCACCGAGACGCTGCGTGTGAGGGAGGGGGAGTCGGTGACCGTGGAAGTCTGGAATGCCGGGATACCGTTCGCGAGGAGGGCGTTGGCTGAAGCAAGGGCCATGGGGTGCAGAGCCATCATGGTCTACGAGGATGAGGAGGCCTATGTCGAGGGGGTCAGGAGGGCGCCCAAGGACGCCGTCGGAGTAATGGGGAAGAACGAGTACGGCATGCTGGCGGGGACGGACGCGTACATCTTCGTTCCCGGGCAGGCTCTTGGAATCTATTCAAGGACCCTCAGGCCAGAGGAGCGTACCGAGTCCACCCGATACAACTCGTCGTGGTACGATGCGGCTGCCAAGGCGGGGCTCAGGGGCGCCAGGCTCACCTTCGGGTACGTTGGCAAGGACATGGCCAGGCTGCTGGGGAGGTCGATAGAAGACATCGCCAGGGCGCAGCTGAAGGCAGCCCTCGTGGACTACGGTGAGGTTGCCAGCTACGCCAGGAATATCTCTCCGCTGCTCGTGGACGGAGCCACAGCGAAACTGTCCTCAGGCGAAAGCGAACTGAACTTCACCCTCAAGGGGGAGCTGGCCATTGAGGATGGGCTCGTGGACGACGAGGACAGGAGGTCGGGGAATAACATGACCTACGTTCCTCCGGGGATGGTGAGCAAGGATGTGGATCCCCGCACCGCCGACGGAAAGGTGACTCTGGCCAACACGTTGACGAAGCTCGGGGTCATAGCGCACTCTGAGCTGGAATTCAAAGACGGCAGGTTGGTGGGGTGGAAGTCTGACGAGAAGGCCAAGCTGAGGAAGTTGTTCGACGCCCTGCCTCCAGATGACAGGAGGGTGAACTTCCTTGGCATCGGTCTCAACCCTGCCCTAAGGCTCGGGAACGGGCAGGACAGGTTCGTCAGGGGCGCGGTCGTAGTAGCCGGCTTCGGGTTTACCGGCCTGGTGAGCAGGGGAAGGCTGAGCATAGGCGGAACCCATATCCCATAGGGGACCGGTCCACCCGGCAAAGCGCGAGGGGGGAGAGCCGCTTCGGCTGGCACGTCTTCCCGATGCGTGGACCTAGGTCTTCTTGTGCCTCGATCCCAGCATTCCTGCCTTCTCTAGGATGTCTCCATGACCTCGTGTGAAATCTGACTGTTTCAGGCTTCCGAGTGGTTTGAACAAGAGCTCGCTGAACCACTCGGGACGGCGGAGTCTTGCGGCCACGCTCTTCGTAACCTGGGTCCTGTAAAGGAAGCAGATGTCCCAGTGTGGGGGCTCCTTTTCGTCGTTGATGTCCCCGGACACGTGGGACTGGACGCCCGCTAGGGAGATCCTACTCTCGGGAACATCGAGTCCGATTTGGTCCCTCAGTATGCTCCGGGCGGCTTCAAGGGGAGATTCGTACCAGTGGAGGTGTCTCGCAGGCAGAAGGTACTTGCCGCTGGCAGCATAGACGGGCGCAAAGGTCGGTCCGACTAGGAACCGTTCGATCCAGATTTCAGGACGGCTCATCTTCCCCACAAGTATGTTCTGTCCGTTAGAGACGACTACGAAGGACGAGAGACAGGTGCCGCCTGGAGGCACGTTGTCCTTGGAGAAGAGCGCTTTTGTCTTAGGAGAAGCCATACCGGAAATGGCTGGGCCGGTCGCTGTTAAGTCTTAAGGGGCACTCCGGCCCTTGTGGCTGCGCGGAATCAAATCCGCGCGCTAGGAATAAGTATCGCATTTCCGTCATTCAGGCCAGGCAACTTCAATTGCTAGGGGACCCCATGCTCCAGGACGACGCACCTTGGAAGAAGAGGTTCCGGCTTCCCCGTGTCACTATTCAGTTCGCCCACCGCGAGCCAGGACGCGCCCTTGTCATCGGCAACCAGACTGGGACCTATGAGCTCTACGCCTACGATCTGGATTCCAATGCCCTCAGGCAGGCGACCAGGAGACCGGCGGGAACCATTTACGGGATGATCTCCCCAGACGGCCGCCACATCTACTACGTGGACGACAGGCAGGGGAACGAGACGGGCCACGTGGTGCGGGTTCCCTTCGGTGGAGGGGGTGGGCCCCAGGACATGACCCCGGGCATGCCCGAATACACTCTAGTCGAGCCGATTGTGGATGACACGAGCTCCCACCTCGGAATTACCCTTCCCACGCCGGATGGTTTCGACTCCTATGTCGTCGATATCGCCGGGACAGAACCGGCGAAGCCCCGGATGATCAACAAGAGCAAGAAAGCCTCGTTCGGGCCTCTCTTCTCTCACGATGGGTCGGTGTCTGTGGTTGCTTCGACCGATAAATTTGGCGGCCTCGACTACACCCTCGCCTCCTTTGACACGGAGAGCGGTGCCAGGCTCTCGGAGCTGGCCGACGAGGCGAGCAGGATCGAGCCGGCCGAGTTCTCCCCAGTCCCGGGAGACCAGCGGCTGCTGGCGATGAGCAACAGGAGTGGAGTCATGCGGCCCCTGATCTGGGAGGCCCGAAGCGGGATCAGGACAGACCTCGAGATCGGGGACCTTCAAGGAGACGTCATGGCGGTGACCTGGTCTCAGAGCGGGAGGAGAGCACTGCTTTGCCAGACCCACAACGCGACCACCCGCCTCTGGCTCTACGACTTCGACTCGGTTAAGGCCACGAGAGTTCACCATCCGGAAGGAATGGTGGCAGCCGCATGCCTGAGAGGTGACGACTCCGTCCTCTTCAGCTGGCAGGATTCTACGGAACCAACTCAGATTCTGGAGGTGTCCTTGCGATCCCCCTCTTCGCAGCTGAAGCGCTATCTCGCACCCGCTGAGGTGCCGAAATCCTCGCCCTGGAAGAGCGCCACGTTCCCATCGTCAGACGGCCAGGAAATCCAGTGCTGGTACGCCATCCCTGAAGGCCAAGGCCCCTTCCCCACCATCTTGGAGACCCACGGCGGGCCGACCCATGCCCAATTCAACGTCTTCTCGCCGAGAAGCCAGATCTGGCTCGATCACGGCTTTGCCTTCGCGAGCGTCAACTACAGGGGCTCCACCACATTCGGCAAAGAGTTCGAGAAGAAGATCAACGGCGACCTGGGGCACTGGGAGGTGGAAGACATGGTAGCAGGAAGACGCTGGCTCATCGAGAGCGGCATAGCGCGCCCCGAACAGATCTTCCTAACTGGGTGGTCCTATGGTGGCTACCTCACCCTGCAAGCCATGGGCATCTACCCCGAACTCTGGGCCGGAGGCATGGGAGGCGTTGTGGTTGCAGACTGGGTGACGGAATACTACGATGAACCTGACGCCATGAAGGGATACGACGTTGCCCTTCACGGAGGAACCCCAGAAGAGAAACCAGAGGCATATCGGAGAGCGTCCCCCATCAACTACCTTGAGAGACTCTCCGCTCCCCTCCTGATCATCCAAGGCAAGAACGACGTCAGGGACCCACCGCGACAGGTCGAGCTGTACGAAGCTAAGGCGAAGGCTATGGGAAAGGACGTGACGGTGGTCTGGTTTGATACCGGGCACGCGGGATCCGGGGTGGACGTCGAGCTTGCAATCTCTCACCACGAGACCATGCTTCGATGGATCTATGGCGTGCTAGGAACCTCTTGAGCCTGGAGCCCGCGAGGCAGGGGCAGGGCGGCTATGTCTTCGAGACTCTCGAGAACCAGGCCTCCCCTCCTCTGTTGTGGAAGGCCGATTCGAACTTCGCGGGGCGAATATAGTCGACGCGCCAGCCGTCAGAGAAACTCTTCGTAATCTCACTCTTGAATATTCTCCGAGGTCCTCCCCAGCCGACCGGTTCTTTGTCCGAGAAGCAGAGCATGTAGTACCTTCCGCCGGGCCGAAGGACAGCCCTGAGGCTCTCAACGTAGGATGTCCTGTCTCTGTCGGAGAAGACGTGGAAGAGCCCAGAATCCACCGCAGCGTCAAACATTCGGCGCAACTCAGACAGGTGGAGGGCGTCCGCCACCAGGAACTCTGCCTTCGACCCTCGCTGGGACGCCTTGGCCCTGGCCTTCTCTATCGCGAGCGGGGCCGAGTCGACCCCCAGAACTCTGTACCCCCTTGAGGCGAAAAGGATGGCGTGTTCTCCCGTTCCGCACCCGACGTCGATTATCTCGTCGCCCAGGTCTTCGCTAACGGCGAGCCTTTCGAACACGGGCTGGGGCCGGCCTATGTCCCAGGGCGGGTCCCCGCGATAGGCCTCGTTAAAGAAGCTCGTGGAGCCAACGCACCTTGCTCCCCTCGGGGCGGGCGCATACAAGAGATTTTCTGCGGGGAGGCCGGCATTCGTGCGCGGGTTCGTGTGTGCTCAGCAGCAACCCTTATTCAGAATACGGCCACTCGTCAGACCCTTGCCAAAAATAATCGACGCACACGCTCATCTCTCGGAGCGTGGTGACGACGCCCTAGCCCGCTTCGCCGAAATGAACAGCCTCAGGTACACCCTCGATGGGCTTCTCGAGAGCATGAGGGAAAACAACGTGGGCCGCGGCCTCCTTCTCAGCCCGCCCCTTAGGAGCGGCGTCCCCCTTCCCAACGAGGAGGTCTTCGAACTCTGCAGGAGGAGCGGCGGTCTGCTCTCGCCCGTGGTCACGGTGGAGCCCTCTGCAAAGGAGGTGAGGGCGGCCATCAGGCTGGCGGAGAGCAACAGGAAGGAGGTCAAGGCCTTCAAGGTCAGGCTCGGCTATGTGAAAGCGCCTGCGGTGAGCCCCCTGTTCGAGGGACTCTACGACTACGCCGAATCGGAGGGCCTGCCAGTGATGTTCCACACTGGGGACACGGTGACAAGCACGGGCGACCTCGCGAAATCGCACCCGCTGACCCTCGATGCGCTGGCCAACAAGCGGGAGGAACTGACCATCATACTCTGCCACTTTGGCAATCCATGGTTCGAGGAGGTTGCCGAACTCATCTACAAGCACCCCAGGGTCTACACGGACATTTCTGGCCTGACCACCGGTGGGGGCGCCTACCCTGACAAGTTCGCCGGTTGGCTCGCCAGGAAGATCAGCGAAGCGATCTATTTCGCGGGCGGGCCAGAGAAGGTCATCTTCGGGACGGACTACCCCATCACGACCTACTCGGACGCCCTCGACCTTGTGAGGAGGCTGGACGTGGACGAAGGAGACAGGGAGATGATACTGTGGCGCAACGCAGAAACGGTGTTCAAGCTCTGACCGCCGCTGAGGGAGTCGTTGTCGTTGACGTCCCGCCCGAAGAGCGTCCTTCCCTCGAGAAGATACTCGAAGAGAGCTTCGAAGGATGGTACCTCAGGCACTCGAAGGGGAAGCTTCTGCAGCTTGAGGTGGTGAGGGCGGCGATGTCTTCCGGCGCGCCGGCAGGGCTCGTGATGCTGAAGACGCTGGAGCCACGGGTTGGCTACATCTACTACATCGCCGTCGCCAAGGCCCACAGGAGGGTGGGTATCGCCAGGCTCCTCCTCGAAGACTCACTCAGGCACTTCAGGGAGGGAGGCGTAGACGTGGTCTTCGCCGGGGTCGAGACAGGAAACGTTCCCTCCGAAGGGCTCTTTGCATCAGAAGGCTTCACGCGGACTGGCTTCGGCGACGTCTCGAAGAGGTTTGGGACCATCCGCGCCGTCAACATGTACAGGATGATGGTCATCGTTCCCGGCGAAGCCCTGATGTGGAAGAAGATCTCTCGACAGCCGAGTCCGTCTGACTAGCGCCTTCTTCTGCCAGGGGCGACCACGTCGAACAGTATCTTCCTGAAGTTGACGGTCACGCTCCTGGCGTAGAATCGTCCCTCGATGGTCAGGCTCCTCAGATCGTAGTCGCCCTTTTCGTAGAAGTCGTACCTCTCGAACGACAGGCAGTCAGCCAGGTATGCCTCGAGACTGTCGAGATCTGGGTCGACGACCACCTCCCTCGGGAGCGCTGCCTTCTTCCAGGTGAGAAGGAGATCGTTCAGCGAGTCTCTCGCAGCCTCATGATTCTTCCACGCTTCTTCCACGAAGCGGGGAAAGATACCGTTGGCCGCCATCCTCGCTCTGAAGGAACCACCCACGTCCTCGGAGTACCTCTTCAGGAGGTGCGCCTTGACGTTGAGCTCGTTGGACCTGTCGAACTTGTACAGGAAGTCGCGGGCCATGGGTTCGAAGTCGGTCTTGTAGGCGTGGTTGAGGGAGTCCCCAAATGACCCGCACGCAAGCAGAAACCGCGCCATCCTGTGGTCCCCGGAGATTAGCGCGCTGGAGATCATGTGGGCGAAGTCGGGCTCGTAGGGAATTTCACTCATAAGGAGCCCTTTCCTCGTTATTCTTCGGGGACGGAGTTCGATGGCCCCGATGTCGGCCAGCCAGCCATCGGCGAACGATACCTCCCTGTGGTCCACCCTCGACATGAATTCTAGCTTGGAGAGGTCGAGGCCGTACTTCGACATCAGGAGCACGAGGTCGAAGGGAGTCTCGGTCTCGAGGGACTTGCGGACAGGAGTCGGGCCGATTCTTTTCGGGATAGGCGAATCGGTAAGGATGACCGCGCGTCCAGGCTTGAATCTGCCAATCCTACCCATCATCTGAAGGAGAGAGTTGTTGTCCAGCTTGCCGTACCGGAGGGTCTTCTGTCCCAGCCTGTCCTTGCTGCTGATTGCGTCGTTGAATATGAGGACGTTGTCCACGTAGATGTTCACCGATGAAGCTATGACGTTGGTGGCGAAGATCTTGAGATTCCTGTCCCGTTCCGCTCTCCGTTGAATCCTGTTGACCTCGGAGCCTTCCAGCCCGCCGTGTATGTACACACCATCGTAGCTCCCGGCGTATCTCTCGACGAGACGGCGCGTGGGCAGGAAGACCAGCCAGGACTCGTCCTTGGGCTGGGTGTAAAGGTACCTCGAGAGGGTGTCGAACATCGCGTCCAGGTCGCGAACAAACTCCACCTCGACGTTGACGGGATACCTCTTGCCGCTGACCGAGTGAAGCTTTGAGATTCCCAGGAAGGCTAGGAACTCCCCGGGGTCTATGGTTGCGCTCATCACCCTGAACAAGTTGTCCGCTTCTGCTTCGTCCTTCTTCGCCAGAGACATGGAGAGCTCCAGCTGGGAGGACATCTGGTGGCTCTCGTCAAAGTAGATCGAGGTCCCAGAGACTGAGCGGTCGGCCAGCATCCTGATGAGGACGCCGTCTGTAACAATCTTGATCTTGCCCTCGATGTTGACCTTGGTGTCCTTGGTTATGATGGCCAGGTGCTCCTTGACCTCGGGATGCAGCGCCTGGAGCGAGTAGTAGAGGGCGTTGCAGGATGCCCTCGAGGGCTCACGGATTATGATGCGCCGGGTCCTCCCGGACTTCTCGAACTCGTGAACCGGAACGATGGTGCTCTTCCCGGTACCGACCTCCCCCAGGAGGACGAAGTGCTCCGAGAAGTCTATCGAATCGAGTATCGAAAAAATCGGCAGGTCCGGGGCAGTTATCGGCCGCGGAGGGCGACGTAGCCCTTCCCCTTCCTCAGGAACGAGAGACTCGAACGAGTCGTCTATGCCAGATTCGCTCAACCCGCTCTGCTGGCCTCTCCGATTTGAGTCCGATTTGAACCTAGGCACTACAAGGAGCGACGCAGGAACTCCAGATGGCCCCCTTCTTCCTTGGCGGACTTCGGTGGCAGCCAGGTTCTTCGCGCCCTTCCCGGCCGGTGGCTGACCTTCGGGAAGGGGAGTGACGAAGATGGACCCCCGCTACAGAGCTGTGATACTGCTCGCATAAATCCGCCCGCCCCGGTTTCTGCCCACGACAGTGAACCTCAAATCAGCCAGGGGCAACAGAGAGAGCTTGAGTTCCGGGCAGCTAGGCAGGTTGCGGGTTAGAAGAAGGTGTCACGGAGGGTGGTTGACCAACTCATAGAGGCCCGCGGACTTACGAAGACCTACGGCAGCTTCGGCGCCCTCGATGGCCTGAGCCTCGGTGTGATGCCCGGCGAAATCTACGGGCTGCTGGGTCCCAACGGGGCGGGCAAGACTACGACCCTGAGGATAACGGCCGGTCTGATCGAGCCGACCACGGGCTCTGTTGCAGTTTCGGGGTTCGATGCCACAAAGGACCCGGTCCAGGCGAAGGCGCAGATAGGCTACGTCGCTGAAATCCCAATACTCTATGAGTCGCTAACGCCCAGGGAGCTCCTGGAGTTCGAGGCTTCGATCAGGGGGCTCGCCAAGGACCCCATGAACCGCAGGGCTCGCCAGCTCGCCGAGGCCTTCGAGGTAGTGTCTGCCTTCGACACTCCAATCGCCACCCTGTCCATGGGAACGAAACAGAAGGTTGCCATAATCGCAGCGCTTCTTCACCAGCCGCCTGTGCTTCTCCTGGACGAGCCGTTGAACAGCCTTGACGCCAGGAGCAGCAGGATACTGAAGGAGCTCCTCTCGCTGCACGTGCAGAGAGGGGGTGCTGTCCTCTTCTCCACCCACGTCATGGAGATTGCGCAGAGGCTCTGTTCAAGGATAGGGATCATCTTTCGAGGCAAAATCGTCGCGGAAGGGGATCTGGATCAGCTGAGGGCGCGGGCCGGGGAGAAAGACGCGACGCTGGAGGAGGTCTTCATGAAACTGACGAACGAGGCAACGGAGGTCGAGAGCACCGTGAGGGCGCTAAGGGAGTCCTTCTTCGACGATGAAGACCGCTGACGCCTGGCGTCTTAGCGCCATTCCCTACTCGGAGATGGCGTTCAGGTCGATACTTCAGAACAGCAGCAACATGTGGTGGGGGTCCTTCGGGAGAGGCTCGTCGGAAGCCTCGGGGAGGGAGGACCTGGTCAAGAGGGCGCTACGGATTGCAAGATTCGACAAGCTCGTCGTAACTGTCTTCGTGATGGTCGCGGCCGCCGCCCCCTTCCTTCCTCAGGTTCTGGGAGCCTCTTACGGAATATCAGCGTCTGTGACGTTGAGCCTGGCTGTCTCCTTCGCTCTCATCGTCCTCTACGGCGTTCAGACCCTTTCTTCTTTCGTTACCAGCGGTCCCTCACCCGTCCTCTCGACACTGCCTCTGATGCGAGAGGACGTCTCGCTGGTCAACCTGCTTTCGTTTGTGAGAACCAGCGACTACTTGGTGGTCGGGTCGGTCGCCTGCCAGATCTTCTTTGTTTCTCTTGTGACGGGCTCCGCCCTCTCTGGGCTCTTCATGCTTCTTGCCGGAGCTGTGAACTCGGTGATGGGAGTCGGCGCCGCGCTCTGGCTCTCCAGTGTTTTCTACAGGAACCTCTTGGGTTCCAAGCAGGGTAAGCGCGGCGGCGTGTTGCGTCTTGGGTTGCTCCTGGCCTGGGGGGTCGTGGTGCTGGGTATCGGAATCCTGTTCGCCGGGGCAGGATACCTGATTCCGCTGGTGCAAAACGTTCTTGCAAGCCCGGACACGCTAACTGGGTCAATCCTGTCCCTGGTCTACCCGTTCTCTCTGGGAATCGGTGTCGGGTCGACAGCGCAGGGGTTCGCGCTGACATCGGTCGAGAGGTTGGCCCTGGGGGGGACCGTGGTCTACCTGCTGATCGCAGTCGCGGTGTCCAGATGGGGCATGAGTTCTGTCGCCAGCTTCTCAGAAGGCGTGTCGGGTGCGACGGGAGGCGCACGCAACCGCGACACTTCGGTGCCCCTGCACGAACCAGTGACCGCCTACGCGCTTAAGGATCTGAGGGCCGCGTCGTCAAACCTGACGTCTGCCTTCCTGTTCACACTGCCCGCATTCGAGACCCTCGTCATTCTCCTGATCAGAGCGTTCTTGCCCACCTTAGGGGCGTCAACCATCCTAGTGGCGATGACCCTGGGAGGGATGGTCTCTCTCGTCCTGCCGTTGGTTCTCGTCACCACCGAAGGAACCGGATTCGACTTCGCCAAGACCATGCCCCTGAGGATGAAGACCATAGTCTTCTCCAAGGCGCTCATCTCCACGGCGGTGTTCCTCCCTGCAGCCGCCGTTGTATACATCGAAGGTCTGCTGAAGCCACTGGCTTCGCCCTTCTCAATTGTGATTCCCCTTGCCTCGATTCTGGCGGTGGCTGCTGCCAGCATGCTCGAAATCAGGCTCTTCCTGGGATTCGCTCCTCGCGGGCGAGCGACATTTGCCCTGCAGGAGTTTGCCAGGATGGCTGCGGGAGCTGGGGTGGTCCTTCTCCCGGCCACGATTTACGTGGCAATTTACATCCTCACGTTCAACCATGCCCTCGCAGCAGGAACAATGGCCGCCGCCGCCTCGGCCGAACTGCTAGCGATCGCGGGATTTGTACACCGGTCCTGAGCTCCGACCGAGCGATTAGGTGCCGAGTGCCGTGGAAGGCGAGACTTTCCCAGATCCGGATGGTGTTGCAGTCTAATATACAGGCGGCAGGCTTTGCCATCTGGTGTCGACCGATGTCCGGCCATGAAGATTTCCAGCCAGCAAAACTGGAGAAGGTGGGGTTCGCCGACGAGAAAGGTGTCGAAGGGATTGCGGTCTTGGCTTCCGTTTCCGACGGGCAGAGGAGACTGTACATCAGGGCCTTCTCAGGCGAGGTGGCGACCCACATCGACAGGTTCCTGAGGGGAGACAGGTCGTCTCTGCCTTCCATCTACAACGTAGTGGAGGACCTGGCCGAAAGGGCTGGCCTCCACCTGGCAAGGGTCCAGATCTACAGCTCGAACGATGTCCTGCGTGGGGACATCTGCCTTGACGGCCGCAGCGGGCCGGTCACGCTCCACGGTTACAGGGCTTCCGACTGCGTCGCGCTGGCCGCCCTCTATGACGCCCCGATCCTGGTGCAGTCATCTCTTCTGGTTCCTCAAAGCTCGGACGCCTGAGGAACGGCGCCGGCCGATCAGCTCACGCTCTGGCTGTCGGGCCCTTGATCTTTTCCCGAACGTTTCGAGATGTCAGCTGGGCCGTCGGGGCTGGCAGACTCCACGCTTCGTTACGCGCCAACAACGTGAAAGTTCGGATTTCTGGCATAGGCCTGACACGAACAGCCTTCGACGGTGCATCTCCCTCGCTTGGTGGCGTAGATCGTCTGGAACAGGATCTCGTGCGCTTCGGCCATGTGCCGACAGCTGCACACCCCCGTCCCCGTCTTTTCGCGGATTCTTCCCAATTTCTCCCGTCCCACCATCGCTTTGCCTGCTTGGCGACGCACATGGCCACGGGCAGCCTATAGAATGTTACCGGTTCGGTTGGGGATTCTGGGGTCCTGGGGGCTAGATGGAGAGGCTACTCTGTCTTCTGCTTGGACCCGATTCGGACAAGCTGGAACTGGCACTGGTACCTCTTTCCGTCGATCTCCACCTTCTGAGCGGCCCAGTAACCGACCGAGCCTGTGCTGAACTTCTTCTCGGGGAGTCCGATGTCTGCGATTTTCTGAGTGCCTTCATAGAGCTCAATTCGAGGCATACGCTGCAACTGGATTCGGAGATAATTAAGCGTGAACGAGGTCCGGGCTGACTAGCTACTCTGGTTCACCTAATAAGCGAACATACAATTGTCAACGCTGGCAATTGTGTTCCACAATAAGAGTCGTCCTTCGATGCTTCTCGCATCATGAGTATCGAACCTCGAAGGCTGGCAGGCGCTCTCATGCTGGTGGGAGCCGCTCAGTTCCTGGTCGGAATGCTCCTCGCCGAGGCTCTATACCCTGGGTACAGCATTTCCGGGAACTACATCAGCGATCTCGGCGCGTACTGTAACGGCGTCTTCCCCAACGCCGGCGTTTGCGTAATCTATCAGCCAACATCGAACATCTTCAACTCCTCCGTGTTCCTTCTGGGTGTCTTGCTGGTGATTTCGGCCTACCTCTTCTGGCACCCCCAGAAGATGAAGGTCTTTTCCGTCCTGGTTCTCCTCACAGGGATAGGAGCCATGGGCGTCGCTGTCTTTCCAGAGACCAATCCAATTGCTCACGAAATCACTTCTGACGTCGCCTTCCTCTTCGCAGGGCTCGCGGCGATATGGGGGTATCGGATCGCAAAGGCACCCATGTCCTTTTTCTCTGTGATTCTGGGCGTGGTGAACCTCGTCGCCATCGTCCTGTTCACAGCGAACGTCCTGTTCGGGCTGGGAGTCGGCGGCATGGAGCGAATGATTGTGTACCCCGTGGTCGTGTGGGCGATAGGAATCGGCGGCTATCTCATGAACTCAGAAAGGGGGGCGGGGCCAAGCTCCCCCCAACCTGCAGCGAAGTAGACCGGGCACCATCACGGGTATCAGCATGACGGTCCTAGCCGAGGCGCCGTCAGCATGCCGATTAGGCTCTGCCGATCATCTTGCGTGGTGGGGGATGCCTCTCGGCAGCTCGATGACCAGCTGCACGACCCCTCCCACCCGTCCTCCCTTCTTCCACTGACACTGGAAGATGAGCTTCTTCTTCCTCCCATTCTCGGTCGTGTACACGTTTGGTCGACCAGAGGCGAGCACTTTCCTTAGCTTCGCCTGGGCGTCCGGCGGGTGGCATTCCATCAGGTCCTTACCGACCAGGTCCCTCCCCCCATCGTCTGCGTGGTCCTCGGCGGCCTTGTCGTTCATGTAGATTATCTTGTACTTCCTATCACAGACCATTACCGAGCAGGGAAGCTGTTCAAACCACTCGAGAGGACTTGTGTTCGACACGGCCTGTGCTCTGCGTGTTCCTGTCCCTTGAATCTGCTTAAGCCTTTCCCAATCTCGTGTCCGTGTGCATACTACGAGGAACCCATACCATTGATCGCAAACGCTTCGGTGATGGTCACCGTCGTCAGCTGCTCCAGCGGCATGACTATGTGGGCGCCGCAGTTCAGGTTGGCCCCCTCAATCCAGATGACATAGGTGCCTGGAGGGATGTTGATCGCGAAGCGGGACGAGTTCTGGAGCCCGGTCGAATACACCCAACCCGAAGGATGGCCCTGGGAGACGACCGAAGCCTGCTGGCTTGTTGCCACATACAGCGTCACGCCGGGAGCCTCGGCGCTGAACCCACCGGTGAGCAGCGCCTGATCCTGCGTGCTAAAGGGCACCGAATAGTGGCCGGCGACGCAGTCGTAGCTGGACGAGACCTGGATGACCATGCCGGCAGGGAGTATGACCGCCCCCTCTTGGTCAGCGCCTAGGACCTCGAAGTGCCCGAACAGGAGCGCCCCCCATTCGTCCCCGGCCACGACCGTGTAGACCCCGGCGGGAAGAGGTACCGACGAATCCCCACTCCAGGATCCTCCCACCACTGTAGTCACGTTCATCTCCTCAGTGAAGCAAGGATTTGATTCGCAGCTCCCCACGACATCCGCCCTATCACTAAGAGGGTAGAACGAGTAGGAACTGATACGGCTCAGGATCATGGGGCATGAGTACGCCCCGGGCCCATAGAGCTGGACTTTCTGGGCTGACCCCAATCCCGCCGAGCTGTTGTAGTACCCCGACAGAACCTCGAAACCAAACGGGTAGTTCATCGGCCCGCAAGGGCCTACACCGAGCCCCTCAATCGGCCACGCCTGGGACGCCTCTACGTTGTTCTGGGTGCTGAGGTCGTTCCACTCACCGACATTCAAGGAGACCGAGTGACCCTGGGGAACGGCAGAGGTGTTCAGACTTAGGCGGAGAACGAGATGGTTTGCCGCGCCGGTGCTGGTTGAGGTGGTTGATGAGCTAGTCTGGGTCGTGGCCGGTCCCAGAGGGACGAATGCCACGGTCGCCCCTACGACGAGGATAGCAAGAATCGCAAATCCTGTGAATAAGGGGGTGCTCCGGTCCATATACGTCTCGATGAAACCCTCGGTGCTTAAGACTAACCCCGAGAACACCATGTTCAGATTCCTGGGACTCCCTGATAGGACGGCCAGCACAATCCGACGTTTCCCTATGCTTCGTCGAAAGTAGGGATTTCCGCCCTCGCTGAGCCCATCGCTTTATGATGGGTAGGAGGCTGTGGGAGGGGCGGGATGACCCTAGACGAACTTCCCGCCCGCCCCAGTCCGCCGGCGCCGCGCTAAGAAGCGCGACGACCAAGCTAGATTGGAGAAGTGAAGAGGAGTAATAACAAAGATGGACCTGTGCTACAGACCCCCGATACTACCCCGTTCGCCTACTTCTTCCACCCGCCCAGTTCGAATGGTGTGCCCTGGCCAAGGGACACTTGGACCTGGCTGGAAATAGATAGATGAGGGGGCGACTCGGGCATGACTGCCCGCAAGGAGGAGGAACAGTCGAAGAAGCTCATCATCGCGTTTGGGGACAGTCTCACGGTCGGCTACCAGTCGCCGACGGAGGGTGATGAATTCCCCCAGCCTGTCCCCTATACCACCCTTCTACGCAAGAGAGTCGACGAGATGCTCCGCAAGAGGGCGTCGGGCTTCAGGGTCGAATTCCTCAACCGCGGGATGGTGGGCGAGCTCACCGATGACATGGCGGAGCGCTTCGGCAGTGACGTCCTGGGGCCCCGGCCCGACGCTGTGATAATCCTCGGAGGGTCCAACGACCTGGGGTGGGGAATCAACCCGTCGTCGGTGGCGGAGAAGCTCGCGGGTATGTACGACCAAGCGCGGAGGAATGGAGTACGTCCGGTCTCATGCACCGTCCCCTCAGTTCGAGGCTATGACGAAGGTATCAAGCCCAGGCTGCAGCTCAACGGCCTCATCAAGAGATACAGCGAGGCGCTCGGCGTCACCTGCGTCGACCTCTTCACGGCCACCTCCGACTCGGCAGGGAGACTGCGGGAAGAGTATTCGAACGATGGGCTGCATTTGAGCCCACGGGGCTACGAAGCCATGGGGGAGGCCGTATTCTCGGAGGCGGTGCAGGGCATGATCGAGGGTTACCTAGAAGACACCTCCGTTCCAGACCACTAGCAAGGGGTTCATCAAATAGGACGTTGCAGCAGCTAGGACTCTCCGAGACGAAGAGTCTTGGGATACGCCAAGAGCCAAACTTATATCGGCACTATTACATATGTTATAATATGGCCGAAGCCTACGCCCATCCAGAAGTCCTAGTAACGACAGAGTGGGTATCCGAGCACCTTGAAGACCCGAAGGTTCGCATAGTCGAAGTGGATTATGATCCCACCTCGAACTACCTGCTGGGCCACATCCCAGGCGCGGTGATATTCGACTGGAAGAAGGACATGAACGACCCCACAACCCGGGACATCCTCTCGAAGGAGCAGCTCGAAGCTCTGATGAAGCGGAGCGGCGTCTCCCCGGACATGTCGGTTATCCTCTACGGTGACTTCAACAACTGGTTCGCCGCCTACGCCTTCTGGGACCTGAAGTACTACAGGGTCGAGAACGTGAGGCTGATGGATGGCGGCCGGAAGAAGTGGCTGATCGAGGACAGGCCGCTGAGCAAGGAAGTGCCCGTCTTTGAGCCCAAGGAATTTCACGTCGGCAGCCCGGACATCAAGGTTCGAATCTATCGCGATGGCGTGAGGGCTTCGATAGGAAAGAAGGACAGGGTGCTTGTCGACGTCAGGGGGCCGAAGGAGTTCTCGGGCGAAGTCACCGCCCCTCCCGAGTATCCGGATGAACAGTCACAGAGAGGGGGGCACATTCCAGGAGCGAAGAACATCCCATGGGGGCAAGCGGTTAACGACGCTGACGGCACTTTCAAGGGCCGGACGGAGCTGGAGGACCTGTATCATTCGAAGGGGGTCGACAGGGGCAAGACAGTAATCACGTACTGCAGAATCGGGGAGAGGTCATCTCACTCCTGGTTCGTCCTGAAGTACCTGCTGGGATACCCTGACGTCAGGAACTACGACGGGTCCTGGACCGAGTGGGGGAACTCTGTCATGCTTCCGATAGAGCGCTAGCCCGGGTCGGCCTTTGAGGGTTCCTTCCTGACGATGTAATGGAATATCTTCCCGTCCCTTTGGACGTCCACAATAGAGTTCCCTGTCTGATCAGACCATCGTTGCATCTCGATTTCTGCACTGGCGTCGTCGGAGACCACGTGCACTACGGTCCCCGGCGTGCTCCTCTCCAGGAGCTCGTTGAGCTTCGCTAGCACCGCCTGGCACTCCACCCCTGTGTCGAAAACCTCGAAGTCTGGGAATGCTGCGAAGCAGTGCACGTGGCGCTCCCTGAGCAGCTCACCTATCCTGTTCTTGGCCTCGGGGAGCCTTCCCAGCGCTCCAAGCTCACCGGCATCCTTGACCCTGATTTCGGCGAACCATCCCGCTCCATAGGGGTCCTTGTTGAGGAGCCAGGGTTCGTCAACGAGACGCCCGTTGGTGGCAGAGAGGGCCCCGGTGACGGGAGAGCGGAACACGTCGAAGTGCCTCGACCCTTCCATGGTACCCATCACCTGGCCCCGAACCAGAGACGTGTCTAAGCTCCTGAAGGTGACTGCAGAGAAGACACCGAAGGACCAAGATAGAAGGCTGGTTATCCCTACCCGGATTACGTCCCCCTTCAAGTCAGACCAGGTTCCCTGTTCAACGTCATAGAGAAACTCGTCCGGAAACTCGCAGTGGTCTATCTTCAATCGCTCGCCCCCATAGGGGGGAGATCTCGTCAAACAAAGCTTGTCCCGGGGTACGGGGGCATGCCGCCGATGCGGGTTCAGCATTTCTCAGCCTGTTAGTCCACCTACCCTCCATCCACGCGACAAAACACCAATTAGTGGCTCCGGGCTGATTCGAGCCAGTGATGACTCCGATCAAACCTACGATAACCAAAGCAGACCTCGACAGGGTCGACATACGCGTCGGGACGATTCAGTCAGTCGAAGACGTCGCTGGTTCCGACAGGCTCGTGAGGCTGACTGTTGACTTCGGAGACCGCAAACGTAGGATACTCGCGGGCATGAAGAAGGAGCGGGCGGACCCAAGGGAGATACAGGGAAAGCAGGCTCTCTTCGTCGTGAACCTCGAACCGAGGAGGATTATGGGGGAGATCTCCGAGGGAATGCTCTTCGACCTGGGATACGAAGATGGGATAACCCCCGTTCTCGCTATCCCAGAGAAACAGGTCCCCAACGGGACACGGGGATCCTAGCGAGTCTGGGCCCGTCTCTAGCAAAAGGGGGACGGCTCAACCCTCCGCTTTCCATTTACATCGAGGGCTGAGCCATCGGCGTTGAAGGAGGGAGCTGCGTGTTGATCGAGAAGAAGGCCACGATGAAGATGATGTCTGCCACCAGGATGAGCAGGAACCCTACAAGGATTATGACCAGGACGGCTCCGATGAGGTAGAGCAGCGCCCCCATACCGAAGAGGCCGACATTGAGCCTCCGCCCCAGCTCCCCGTAGCCTCTCCTGAGGAATATGGACGACACCACGAAGCAGACCCAGATTGCCACGAGGCCTACCAAGATCGTCCCGAGCATTCCCATTATGTCTCCAGAAGTCACGCTGGTTGGCCCGGTGTAAGCGAAGGAGCTGGAAAGGTAGCCCATGCCTATCGCCTGGAATACTGTGGCAACGACGACCACCACGCCCACTACGAGGCCGATGATACCAAGGATCACCGAATAGAGCACGTTGTTGAAGATCTT
>Ga0187766_10000637_pt1 | contig 19742 bp, 21 predicted proteins | sample 0216_QUI02_MP05__4_FD_132971 | JGI IMG/M metagenome (GOLD analysis project Ga0187766, IMG submission 132971) | Tropical peat soil microbial communities from peatlands in Department of Meta, Colombia - 0216_QUI02_MP05_20_MG | ecosystem: Environmental > Terrestrial > Soil > Wetlands > Peat ... | reverse complement strand
GCGCCAGCGGGTGGGGCGTTGGCGCGCTCGCGCGGCGCTGCGGCATGCCTGCCCGCTCATTCCGCAATCCGCATTCCGCAATCCGCAATGGTGGGCGCCGCCTTGCATCTGGACCTTTTTGAGCAGCCTGCAGAAAGGCGAGTTTTTCAGCAGCCTGTTAGGTGGACGGTCGATGATCCCGAGACCGCCAGGGCTCTGGGTTTCACGATCACTCTGTGGATCCTCGTGTGCGCGAACCAGCCGATCCGGTACGGTGTAGTGCAGTGGGGGCAGGACGGCGGGGATGGCTCGCGGGGGCGACTTTGCGGGGCAGTCAGGCCGTGCGCCGGCACCAGACCGCAATATGGGCCGTCTGCCAGGCCAGGGCGCGGCGGAGGGCGGGTCCCTTGCCGGGGCGCCAGCCGCTCGTGTGTGCGCGCGGCTCCTGTGGGGGCGTCGCCTCGGCCGCGTAGTCCCAGCGTACCGTGAGGGGCATCAAGTCGAGGTCGGCGGGTCCAACCGCCAGGCCAATGAGTGTGCGGTGCTTATCCATGTTGCTACCCTTGCCTTGCCCCGCGCCGCTGCTTGCCCTACGCCCGCCGGAGCATCTTCAAGACGGGGAGGGCCTCCGCCACCCGCTCCGGGATGGGCAGGGTGCCGCCCGTGAGCAGGAGCGTGAGCACGATAAGCGTCCCGCCCGGCAGCACCAGCTCGATAAGCAAGAGTCCCGCGATCTTCTTGGCATATCCCAGCATCTTGGCTGCCATGGTATCCCTCCTTCTGCCTCCCGAATGGTAGCAAGCGCGGTGCCATGAGCCGACGGCGGCTCCTTCGCCGCGTTCGGCGGCCCTCCGCCGGGCCTCCAAAGGCCCTTTGACCGCGATTCCGCAGGGATTCGCCACCTCACATTCCCTCCGAAGCAGGCCGGCCGCGGAGCCCCTGAAGCGGACCGGTCCTCCAGCGCCCACAACGTTGGCACACGCGCCCGCCCACAATGTCGGACCCTTCCCGGGGGGAGAGATCGCGGTTCGCCGCGCAGGCTGGTGACTGCCGATGGATACAGGCCTGTATCCATCAGGCTGCTGAAGACGGCCCGGCGTCCCCCCTCCCAGTGCCAACCGAAGGACACCGGGCGGGCTCCAACGTACGGCTCCGGGACGCTTCCGACCTCCCTTCGCGGGGGTCCCCGCGCCTTCCACCGGGAACAATTTGAGCGGCCGGGACGAAAAGGAGATTTTCAGCAAGCCGCTCCGTGGTCGCCCTCGACTGCCGGCATGGCGGCCGGGCCATCGGTGGGAGAATTGGTCTTCGGCTCCGCGAGACGAGCGGGTTTTCCCGCGTCCGGTTTTGCTTGACAGGTTGGACCGCGCGCCCTCAGAATCGAGGTCACGAGAGGGGAGTAGGTCGCGCACGGCGCGCGGTCCTGCCGTCAGTACGGCGCCCGCCCCCCGCGGGCGCCCGGCAGGCCGGCGGTCCCTGAACGGTTCGACCGCACGCGAGACCTCTTGCGGTACCAGTCCGCAAGGGGTCTTTTTGTTTGGGCCTCTGTGGGCGGGGCCTGGCGGCGGGCCGGGGGCCGCGGGCAGGCTCAGGAGGCAGGCCGTGCAGGGATTTCGGCTCTACGCGCCGTTCACCCTCCTCGTACTCGCCGTGCTGGCCCTGGACCTCGGGGTGCTCCACCGGAAGGCGCGCGCCGTCACGCCGGGCGAGGCGTGGACGTGGACCGGGGTGTGGGTGGGCCTGGCCCTGGTATTCAACGCGTGGGTCTATGTTAGCCTGGGTGCCGAGAGGGCCATCGAGTTCCTGACCGGATACCTGATCGAGTATTCGCTCAGCGTGGATAACGTCTTCGTGTTCGTCCTGATCTTCGCCTCCTTCGCGGTCCCCGCGATCCACCAGCACCGGGTCCTCTTCTGGGGCATCCTGGGGGCGTTGGCCATGCGCGCGGCCATGATTGCGGCCGGGGCGGCGTTGCTGGCGCGCTTCCACTGGATCCTTTACCTGTTCGGTGGCTTCTTGATCCTCACGGGAGTCAGGATGCTGTTCCGGCGCCACCAGGCCGCGGCGCCGGGCCGGATCCCCCTGCTCCGCGCGCTGCGCCGGATCGTGCCGGTCACCGGGGGCTATGAGGGGCAGCGATTCTTCGTGCGGCGGGCGGGGAAGACGTGGGCCACGCCCCTGTTCCTGGTGCTGCTGCTGGTGGAGGCGGCCGATCTCGTCTTCGCCGTGGACTCGATCCCGGCCATCTTCGCCGTGACTCAGGATCCGTTCATCGTCTACACCTCGAACGTCTTCGCCGTTCTGGGCCTGCGCTCGCTCTACTTCCTGCTGGCCGGGATCATCGGACGGTTCAGGTTCCTGCGCGCGGGCCTGGCCATGGTGCTCTGCTTCGTCGGCGCGAAGATGCTGCTGACGGAGACATTCAGGATCCCTCCCGCGATTTCGTTGGGGGTGGTGCTGGCCATTCTGGGGGCGGCCGTCCTGGCCTCGTGGCTCGCCCCGGGGCGGTCCGCCGGCGGGTCGCCGCCGGCGGAGCCCGCGAGGCTCCCTCCCCCCTCCCGGGAATAGCCGCCCCGGCGGCCCTTGGCTTGCGCCGGGCCTTCTGCTATCGTGGCCGCCCGGAGGGTGATGTGGCGCTAGTGCTGCCCAAGCGGGAGCTGATCGAGAAGTCCCACGCGGACGATCCGCTGGATTTCTACTACCATCCCCTCGCCGGGATCGTGTACCGGCGGCGGCTCGTCATGGCCCTCACGCTCCTGGGCCAGGGGCCCTTCGCGCGGCTGCTGGAGGCCGGTTACGGGAGCGGGATCTTGCTGCCGGAGCTGGCGCGGCGCGCGCGCGAGGTCCACGGTGTGGACATCCACCCGAACGTCGGGCCCGTGGAGCGGATGCTGCGGGCGCACGGGATCACCGCGGCCCTGCGGGTGGGAGACCTCTTCGCGCTGCCGTACCCCGAGGGCCACTTCGACGCCCTGGTCTGCCTCAGCGTGCTGGAACACCTCACCGAGCTGGATCGGGCCTTCGCCGAGATCCGGCGGGTGCTGGCCCCCGCCGGCGTGGCCGTGATCGGTTTCCCGGTGCGGAACGCGATCACCACGGGCTTTTTCCGCGCCGTGGGCTACGATGCCGCGGAGATCCATCCGTCGACGCACCGGGACATCCTGGCGGCGGCGCGCCGGGCCTTCGCCGTCGATCGGGTGCTGCGCTATCCGGCGTTCCTCCCGGCGGACGTGGGGCTGTACGTGACCTGCCGCTGCCGCAAGAGCTGACGGAGGGGGGCGGGGGCGCAGAGGGGCGGGGGAGATTGGACACGGCGACGCGGCGAGGCGCCGAAGGGACGGTGCGACCTCGCCGGCCGTATGGCGGGGGAGCGAGCGATGGCCGAGAAGCGGGTATTCCAGGAGACGGACGTGCCGTTCGTGCCCGTGCCCTGGGGGCAGACCAAGGTCCTGGTGGGCACCGCGGCGGGGGGCGACGCGGACAAGCTCTACGTGGCCATCACCGAGTACCTCCCCGGGAAGGGCCACCTGATGCACAGCCACCCCGAGGATGACGAGGTCATGATCATCGTCTCGGGCAAGGGCTACACGCTCAGCGGGGGGGTGCGAAGGGACCTGGCGCCCGGCACCGTGGTCCACATCCCGGCCGGGTGCGCCCACGAGAACGTCCCCCTGGGGGACGCGCCGTTGCGGGCCGTAATCGTCAAGGCGAAGCTGGGCAGGCTCGGCTGACGCCGCACCCGCCACGGTCTAGGGTCCCGAGTCCCGAGTCAGCGGGAACATGGACCGGTTGTGGGCGCGCCGTTTGCCCTTGACACCCCTCCCGGGGGCATACTATGTATACAAGACCTCTGGGCCGTGTATGCAGCCGAGGTCCTGACCTGTGGCGAAGCCTGCCAGCCGGTCCACCCACCGCCGCGACGGCGGGCAGCCCCTGCACGAGGAGGTGGCGGCCTACCTCCGCAAGGCCATCGCCTCGGGCGCCCTCCGGCCCGGCCAGCGGCTCTCCGAAAAGGAGATCTCGGTCCGCCTCCGGGTGAGCCGCACCCCGGTGCGGGAGGCCTTCCAGCGGCTCCACAGCGAAGGGTTCATCACCGCGCGGCCGCGCCGGGGGGCCATCGTCACCCGCCTCTCCGCCCGCGATCTGCGGGAGATCTACCCCATCCTGGCGTCCCTCGAGGCCCTCGTCACCCGCCTGGCCATGGCGCACCTCTTGCCGGCGGACTTCGGTCGCCTCCGGCGCCTCAACCGGGCCATGGCGGCCCTGGCCGACCGGCGGGACGAGGCCGGCTTCATGCGGGCCAACGCCGATTTCCACGCCCTCTTCTACCGGCGCTGCCGGAACGCGCGCCTCTGGGCCATGGTCCGCCAGTTCCGCAACCAGACCACCCGGCTCCGCCTGTTCGCCGTCTCGGTGCCCGGGCGCATGCCGGAGGCGGTGAAGGAACACGACGAGATCATCGCCGCCTTGCAGGCCGGCGAGGGGGCGGCGGCGGAACGGGCCGTGCGGCTCCACATCGAAAACTCCATGGGGCTGCTGATCCGGCAGTGGCAGCTCACCGAGACCCTCTTGGCGGGATAGACCGATGGGCGCCCTCATCCAGGTCCGGGGCCTCAACATGGTCTTCCTCACGCTGCGGGGGGAACGCGTCCACGCCCTGGCGGACATCAACGTGCACGTGGCCGAAGGCGAGTTCGTCACGGTGGTGGGGCCCAGCGGCTGCGGCAAGACCACCCTGCTGCGGATCCTGGGGGGCCTCCTGCGCCGCACCAGCGGCGAGGTGCTGCTTGCCGGGTCCCCGGTGAACGGGCCGCGGCGAGACATCGGCATCGTGTTCCAGAACCCCATCCTCCTCCCCTGGCGCACGGTGCTGGACAACGCCATGCTCGCCGCCGAGGTGCTCCGCCTCCCGCAGGAGCGGTACCGCGAGCGGGCCCGGGAGCTGCTGAAGATGGTGGGGCTCCAGGGGTTCGAGGACAAGTACCCCATGGAGTTGAGCGGGGGCATGCAGCAGCGGGCCGCCATCACCCGCGCCCTCCTGCACGACCCCGCCATCCTCCTGATGGACGAGCCCTTCGGCGCCCTGGACGCCATGACCCGCGAGTTGATGAACCTGGAGCTGCAGCGCATCTGGCAGGAGAGCGGGAAGACCATCCTGCTCATCACCCACAGCATTCCGGAGGCGGTGTTCCTGGGGGATCGCGTGCTGGTGATGACGCCGCGGCCGGGCAAGCTGGCCGAGGTCATCCAGGTGGGGATCCCGCGCCCCCGCAGCCTGGACGTGATGGCCACGCCCCGCTTCGGGGAGATCACGCACGAGATCCGGGCGCTCTTCCAGCAGAGGGGCGCCATCGACTGATGACAATGGTCAATTACCAATTACCAATTTCCAAAGACGCCTCCGGGCGCAGAACCCGGGAGCGACCGCGCGTGCTGTGCGCGCGCACGTTTGGACATTGGCCATTGGAAATTGGTAATTCGTAGGAGGCGGCGATGGCTGATCGCGCAGGGGTCGAGGCGATCCCCGTGGCGGGGGCCGAGCAGCCCAGCTCGTGGGCGCTCCTCTTCCGGGCCAAGCCCGAGTACGTGCTTTCGCCGGCCCTGTTCCTGCTGGTGATGGGCGGCTGGGAGCTGGCGGTCCGCCTGTTGAAGGTCCCGCCGTACATCCTACCGCCGCCGTCCCAGATCGCGGTGGCCCTGGGCCGCGGGCTGAACGCCGGCCCCCTCAGCCGGGAGGGCTACTGGCTGCACGCCGGCGTCACCCTCTCGGAGACGCTCCTGGGGTTCTTCATCGGCAGCTCCGTGGGGCTCCTCCTGGGGGTGATCGTCTCGCAGCTCCGCCTCGTGGAGTGCACCCTGCGGCCGTACATCATCGCCTTCCAGAGCCTTCCCAAGGTGGCGGTGGCGCCCGTCATCGTCCTCTGGTTCGGCTTCGGGATGACATCGAAGGTGGTCATCGTCTGCCTGCTCACCTTCTTCCCCCTGCTGGTGACGAGCATGGCGGGGTTCAAGTCGGTGGAGCCGGAGCGGGTCGAGCTCCTGCGGTCCCTGGCGGCCTCTCCCTGGCAGATCTTCTGGAAGGTGAAGTTCCCCAGCGCCCTCCCCTACATCTTCGCCGGGCTCGACATGGCCACGGTCTTCTCGGTGGTGGGGGCCATCGTGGGCGAGTTCGTGGGGGCGCAGCGCGGCCTGGGCGTGCAGATCCTCCAGATGAACTTCGCCATGGACATCGCCGGGACCTTCTCGGTGTTTGTCCTCCTCTCGGTGATGGGCGTGGGGATGTACTGGGCGCTGCAGCGGGTGAAGCGCTGGGTGCTCTTCTGGGCGCCGTCGGAGGCCGGGGTGCGCGTGATCAATGCCTAAGAGCTTTGCTGGGTACATCGCACAGGCGGAGAGGGACTGGGAGGCCGGCCACGCGCTAGATGCGGGCCGCCTGATCTACGAGCGCATCCCGCCCCGGCAGCGCCCGGCGTGGGCTGCCCAGGCGCTGGAAGCCGTCCGGGGGTTGATCCCGAAGATGCCAGAGATCGACAGCGTGCTCGAGATCGCGCGAGATCCCGCTAGGTGGCGCGCGGCCCACGACGCCTTCACTGCGGTCAGAGCCCTGACGCTGGGGGCGAAAGATCCCCTCGTCGAGGCCGTGCTGCGTTTGGCGGAGAACGTCGCCAAGGTCACATACAATGCCAGCGGGGGACCGGCTCCCTTTGACCGCGACGCGGGCTGGTGGGTCGCTCAAAACCTCCATGCGATCATCTCGCGAGGAGGAGAAAAGGCCTCCAAACTGAGAGCGGAAGCGTGGTCCCTTCTCAGCACGATGCGAGCTCCGTGACAGGAAGCCGTTCCTGAGCGATCGACTTTTCGACCGTGGGCTGGGGGTCGGGATGGAGATCCTGGATCTGATGGGGGCGCGGGAGTTTTCGCCGGCGCATCACGTGCAGAAGTTCCTGACGAACTCGGCGCACTGTTCGGTGAGCGTCGCCTCCTGGGAGCCGGGGCAGACCTCGCCCATCCACCACCACCCGGGGGCCGACGAGATCTACCACATCCTCGAGGGGGAAGGGCTGTTCCGCGACGGGCGGGCGGAGCGGCGCCTCGGCCCCGGGGCCACCATCTTCTTCCCTGCCGGCGAGGTGCACCAGGTCCACAGCCTCACGCGCATGGTCCTGTACCGCGTCCAGGCCGGGGCGGATCGGCATCCGGAGCTGCTGGCGGCCTGGCCTTCGGCCGCAGGTCCCGGCCCGCGGCATCAGTGACGGCCTTCGGCTTCCGGGGGCTCCAGGGGACGGTGAGGACATGGCGGAGACGATGAAGGCGGTGCGGCTGCACGAGGTGGGGCAGCCGTTGCGGGTGGACGAGGTGCCGCGGCCGGTCCCCGGCCCAGGCGAGGTGCTGGTGCGCGTGCGCGGCTGCGGCGTGGGCCTCACGGTGGTGCACACGCAGGAGGGGCGCACCCCGTCAGCCTTTCCGATGCCCCTCCCCGTCACCCTCGGGCACGAGGCCGCGGGCGAGGTGGCCGCCCTCGGCCCCGGCATCGCGGACCTCGAGCCGGGGCAGCCGGTCGTCCTTTACTTCTATCTGGTGTGCGGCCAGTGCCGGAACTGCATGGCGGGCCGCGAGTCCGTGTGCCTTCGGCACCGCGGTTACGTGGGCCGGCAGATCGACGGCGCCTACGCCGAGTATCTCGTCCTCCCCCGCCAGAACGTGATCCCCATCGCGCCGGGCGTGGACTGGGAGGCGGCCGCCATCGCCACGGATGCCATCGCCACCCCCATTCACGTGATGCGCGACCGGGCGCACGTGCGCCAGGGCGACGTCGTGGTGGTGGTGGGGGCGGGCGGGGGGGTGGGGGTGCACTGCGTGCAGGTGGCCAAGCTCTTCGGCGCCCGCGTGATCGCGGTGGACCGGGGGGAAAACAAGCTCCGCGCGGCCACGGAGGCCGGCGCCGAGGCGGTGCTGGACGCCGGCAAGGGACCCTGGGATGCCGAGGTGCGCCGGCTCACCGAGGGGAACGGGGCCGACGCTGTGGCGGACTTCGTGGCCTCCACGGAGACCGTCAACCTGGCCCTCAACGCCCTGGCCCTCTCGGGCCGCATCGTGATCCTCGGTGTGGATCCCGAGTCGATCCTCCACATCCCCACGGGGCAGCTGCTACGCGGCGAGGTGAGCGTCATCGGGTCGCGCTACGCGTCGCGGGCCGAGGTGTCCGAGGCGGTGGAGCTGGTGCGCCGCGGGCAGGTCCGCCCTGTCATCTGGGCGCGGGGCGGGCTGGAGGACGTGCCACGGCTGCACGCGCTGCTGGCCGGCCACCAGGTGATCGGGCGCGCCGCCATCACCCCCTGAGAACGGACGCGGCGACCGCCGCAGGGGCGCAAGGGCGCAGGGGAGCCGACCAAAGCCGCGGTGCTTCCGTACGGCTGAACGGCCGAACCGTCGAAGGGCCGAACGCTTTTTGATGCATGAGGTACGGCATGGTGGATTTCACTCTGACGGAGGAGCAGCGGGCCCTGCAGGAGCTGGCGCGGGACTTCGCCCGGCGCGAGGTGCTGCCGGCGGCCGTGGCGCGGGACCGGATGACGGACCTGGCGGCCCGTTTCCCGTGGGAGGTTCTCGAGTCGGCCTCCCGCCACGGCCTGCGCACGCTGCGCGTGCCCCGCGAGCTGGGCGGCGCCGGGGTGGACACCCTAACCCTCTGCGTGGTGGGGGAGGAGTTGGCCGCCGCCGACCTGGGCGTGGCCGTGACGATGGACCAGACCTGGAAGATCTCCCACCTCCTCTACCATCTGGCCACCCCGGCGCAGCGCGACCGGCTCCTGCACGACTTCCCCGCGGACCACCGCTTCCACCTGGCCATCGCCATGACGGAGCCCGGCTCCGGGTCCGACCGGTACGCCTACTTCGATGCGCCGGACTCGCAGCTCCGCGTGGTGGCGCGCCCCGCCAGGGGCGGGTGGGTGCTGAACGGGCTGAAGCAATTCATCTCCAACGGCGGCATCGCGAAGCTCTACGTGATCTACGCCAGCACGGATCCGGACCAGGGCATGTGGCGCGGCAGCACCATGTTCCTAGTGCCGGCCGGCACCCCCGGGTTCCGCATCGGCCGCATCCACGAGAAGGTGGGGCAGCGCCTGGCCCAGAACGCGGAGCTGCTCTTCGAGGACTGCTGGGTGCCCGAGGAGCACGTGCTGGGCCAGCCGCATCGGGCCTTCGAGGCCCGCGGGGCCTTCACCCGGGGGAGCCACGTGGAGGCGGGGGCCACCGTGCTGGGCGTGGGCCGGGCGGCCTACGAGCTGGCGCTGGACTGGGCCAACACGCGGGTGCAGGGCGGGCGGCGCATCATCGAGCATCAGGCCATGGGGATGCTGCTGGCGAGCATGGGGATGGAGATCGAGGCGGCCCGCGCCCTGCTCTGGAGGGCGGCCTGGGCGGCGGACCACCAGGACCCGTACGACCCGAAGCTGGCCTCCATGGCCAAGGTCTACGCCTCGGAGGTGGCCCACCGGGTGGCCGTGCAGGCGGCCGAGATCTTCGGCGGCATGGGGATCATGGCCGAGGCCCCGGTGGAGAAGCTGGTGCGGGACGCCCTCACGTTCCTGCACTCGGACGGGACGAACCAGATCCACCGCGTGCGCATGGGGCGGCTGCTGGACCGCAAGGCGGCCCCGGCCCCGTCGCCCGCGCCGGTCGTGTAGCAGGCGGCTGGAAAAGGCCCATCTGCGGCGTTGGCGCCCTCGGGCGCTCGCTGCAGCGTACCCGGAGTACGCCTCACTCGGCCCTTCACGCGCCGCCTTGCATCTGGACCTTTTTGAGCCGCCTGCAAGGGTCAGGGCGGGTTCGGCGGCGGGGAGAGGGTGGATGGCACAACGAAAAGCGGGCGGCCGGAAGGCGAAGGGGAGGGCGGCGCGCCGCGCGGCCCGGCCGCAGGGGAAGGCCCGGCCGCGCCCCAAGGCGCTTGCGGCGAAGGGCGCCGCGCCGGCCGCTCAGGCTGCGGTTGGCGGCGAAGGGCCGGACTTCGTGTACTTCCCCGCGGACTACCGCTGGTCCCACGGGATGATGCTGGCCATCGGCGGCGCCCCCTGGGGCGGCGGCGAGATGGACGAGGCGCACCGCGTGGGGCTGCGCCTGCGGGCCCATGTTGGGGACGACAAGGCCTGGTTCCGGGAGTGGGCCCGGATGGCCGGCCGCCTGGAGGAGAAGGGGCGCGAGCGCGCCGCGGCCGGCCACGATCGCAGCGCCGCCGCGTACCTGTTCCGCGCGGCCCATTATTACCACGTCGGCGAGCGGTTCCTGCACCCGAAGACGCCCGAGGCCCTGGCCGCCTATCGGCGCGGCGTGGAGTGCTTCAAGGAGGCTGCCCGGCGCACCCGGCACCCCCGCATCGAGCACGTGGAGGTGCCCTACGAGCGGACGAGCCTCCCGGCCATCCTCGTCCACGCCGAGCCCATTGCGGGCGAGGGCCGGCCGGCCCCGGCCATGGTGTACTTCGACGGGTTCGACATCACCAAGGAGATCCAGTACTTCAAGGGGGTGCCGGACCTGGCGGCCCGGGGCATCGCCTGCCTCATCGTGGACGGGCCCGGCAACGGCGAGAGCATCCGCTTCCGCAACCTGGTGCTGCACCACCAGACCGAGCGGTACGCCACGGCGGCCTACGAATACCTGGCGGCGCGGCCCGAGGTGGATCCCGGGCGCATCGGCGTGATGGCCATCAGCCTGGGCGGGTACTACGCGCCGCGGGCCGCGGCCTTCGAACAGCGCTTCGCCTGCTGCCTGGCCTGGGGCGCGCAGTGGGACTACCACGCCACCTGGAAAGACCGCCTGGACCGTCTGGCGCGGAAGGAGCAGCTGCCCCTCTCCGTGCCGTGGGAGCACCTCCTCTGGGTGTTCAACGTGAAGACCCCCGCCGAGGCGCTGGCGCGCCTGGAGGGCTTCCGGCTGGACGGCGTGGCGCAGAAGGTCCGATGCCCGTTCCTGCTGGTTCACGGCGAGGGCGACGCCCAGATCCCCCTGGAGCTGGCGCGGCGCTGCTTCGAGGCCGTGGGGTCGGAGCGGAAGGTCTTCAAGGTGTTCACCCGGGAAGAGGGCGGCTTCCACCACTGCCAGGTGGATAACCCCAGCATCGGCGTGGCCTACATGTGGGACTGGCTGGAGGAGGTCCTTCGCCCCGGGCGATGACATCTTCCGGTCCTTCCACGGAGCGGAGGAGCAGGGGCGCAGGGGCGAAGCATGCGGAGTCCGGGATGCCACGATGGGAGAGGGTGGTCGTCCTGGCGCTGGCCTTGGCGGCGCTGGCCCAGGGCGCGTGGGCGGGCGAGCGCCCCCTCAAGAAGGTCCAGCTGGTCTTCGCCGCGGGCATCATCGACTCGCAGGTCTCCATGTGGACGGCGGCGGAGGCGCTGGGCTACTACAAGGAGGAGGGCCTGACGGTGGACTTCAGCGCCGTGCGGGGCACCGCGGCGGCCCTGCAGACCCTGCTGAGCGGGCAGGTCCAATTCGCCGTGGTGAACGCGGCGTCGCTCCTGCTGCCGGCCTCCCGGGGCCAGGACGTGGGCGTGATCGGCGTCTATAACTGGATGCGCAAGAACCACATCCGCTTCGCCGTGAGGCCCGAGAGCCCCATCACGGAGCTGGCCCAGCTCAAGGGCAAGAAGATCGGCATCACCACCATGGCGGACAGCGGGAACCAGGCCGGGATCCCGGCCCTGAAGCTGGTGGGGCTGGACCCGGAAAATGACCTCACCCGGATCGTGGTGGGGTACGGCGGCTCGGCCGCCACCGCCCTCACGGGCGGCGCGGTGGATGCGCTGGCCATCTGGGACGTGGAGTTCGGCAGGATGGAGAACCTGGGGTTCAAGTTCCGCTACCTGCCGATCCCGCCCCGGATCGTGAACATCTTCGGCGCCACCCTGGCCGCCCAGCGCGACTTGGCCAAGCAGGACCCGCAGGCGGTGCTGGGCGTGGGGCGGGGCACGGCCAAGGGCTTCCTCTTCGCCTTCAACAATCCCGAGGCGGCCATCCGCCTGCACTGGCGCCTCTACCCGGAGACCAAGCCCAAGGGGAAAACCGAGGAGGAGGCGTTGCGCGAGCAACTCTCCCTGGTGAACCTGCGCCTCCCCCTCTACAAGTTCGACGACCTAGCGGACCGCCGCTGGGGCGCCTACACCCGGGAGGAGTGGCAGACCTGGGCGCGCATCCTGGGCGTGGAGGACAAGGTCAAGGACCTGGGCGCCCTCTACACCAACGCCGCCGTGGACGAGATCAACCGCTTCGATCCCCGGAAGATCGAAGCCGACGCCCGCGCCGCCGCGAAGTAGCGGGTCACGGGACCCGGCGGCACGGCCGCCGCCATCCATCACGCATGCGATCAGGGGAGGAACGCGTGAACACGCTCAAGCGCAAGCCGTATCCGCCCGCCCTGCGGCGGGGCGCGATGCTCTTCACCCGCGAATACACCCTGAAGGTCTTCCGGCAGCTCGAAGGGTGGGATCCCGAGTTCGGCCAGATGTTCCAGCGCTACGTGTACGGCGGGCTGTACGACCGGAACGTCATCGACCAGAAGACCCGGGAGCTGTGCGCGGTGGCCGCCTGCACGGTGGTGAACGCCCTGCCGCAGCTGGAGACGCACATCAAGGCCGCCATCCGGGCCGGGGCCACCAAGAAAGAGGTGATCGAGGTCATCATGCAGATGACCGTGTACTGCGGCTTCCCCTACTTCCTCCAGGCGGCGCGCCTGTTCGACCGTGTGATGGCCGAGTGGGACCCGAAGAAGGAAAAGGGCGCGAAGCGGCGCAGGGGGTAGGGCCGGGACCCGGGGCGAAAGGCGTTCGGCAGTTCGAAGGTTCGGCAGTTCGGCCGTTCACTGGGACGGGGGGTCAGGGCAGGAGGAGGATCAGGATGAAGCGGACCACCTTTAATCCGAAGACCGTTGGCCGGCCGATCGCGCCGTATTCGCACGCGATCATCGTGGAGGCTCGGCGCCTCATGTTCATCGCGGGCCAGGTCGCCGTGGACAAGAAGGGCCGGGTGGTGGGGGTGGGCGATTTCAAGCGCCAGTTCGCCCAGGTGTTCGCCAATCTGGAGGGGATCCTGAAGGCGGCGGGGGCCGGCTTCCACCACGTGGTCCAGTTCACCACCTTCATGGTGGACTCGCGGGACATGCCGGCCTTCTTCGAGGCCCGCAACAAGCTGTTCAAGCGGATCTACCCGAAGCGCGACTACCCGCCGAACACCCTGCTGGTGATCGACCGCCTGGCCCGGGAGGACTTCCTCCTGGAGGTGGAGGCCATCGCGGCCCTGGACTAGACGCGAAAAACGTTCGACAGTTCGACCGTTCGACAGTTCATTCGTAACGGGCTGACTGGGTCAGCAGGCTGGGGAGGGCGGGGCGCAGCATTCGTCTCCTGGTGTGATCGTGGACGCGCGCGGCGCCTTCGGCGGCGGTCGGCGGTCGGCCGTCAACGGTCGAGGACGATGACCATCGTCGTCACGGAAGAGACGCTCGGCAAGTTTGCGGCCGGGCTGCTGGGGGCGTGCGGCGTGCCGGAGGCCGACGCGGCCACCGCGGCCGGCATCCTGGTGGAGGCGGACCTGCGCGGCGTCCACTCCCACGGCGTGCTGGGGCTGCTGGTGTACGTGAAGCGCCTGCGGGCCGGCGGGACCGCGCCGCGGGCCACCGTCACGCGCGTGAGGGAGCGCGCGGCGGCGCTGCTCCTGGACGGGGGCAATGGGCTCGGGCAGGTGGTGGGCGCGGCGGCCATGGGCCACGCCATCGCGCGGGCGCGCGAGACCGGCGTGGCCCTCGTGGGGGTGCGGAACAGCAACCACCTGGGCATGAACGGGGCCTACGCCATGATGGCCCTGCGGCACGACATGATCGGCTTCGTCACGAACGCGGGCTCGGGAAATCTGCTGGCGCCGTGGGGCGGGGTGGAGCCCCTGCTGGGGACGAACCCGATCGCGCTGGCCGTCCCCGCCGGCGAGGAGCCGCCACCGGTGCTGGACATGGCCATGAGCCAGGTGTCCAAGGGCAAGCTCACCCTGGCGGCGGCCCGGGGCGAGAAGACCATCCCGGCGGGGTGGGCGCTGAACCGGCGCGGCGAACCCACCACCGATGCGCGCGAGGCGATGGAGGGCCTGTTGGTGCCCATCGGCGGCTACAAGGGGGCCGGCCTCAGCTTCATGACGGGCCTGCTGGCAGGCGTGTGGGTGGGGGGCCTGTTCGGCCGCGAGGTGCGGGACCTCTTCTCGGACCCCGCCATTCCCCAGCGCACGGGCCACCTGATGGCGGCGGCCCGGGTGGACGCCTTCATGGAGCCGGCGGAGTTCAAGCGCGGCGTGGATGCCGCCGTGCGCGAGATCCGATCCTCGGCCCGCGCGGCCGGCGCGCAGGACATCCTGGCGCCCGGCGAGCGGGGCCACCGGCTGGCCGCCCGGCGCCGCGTCGAGGGCATTCCCCTCGACGGCGAGGTCGTCCGCAAGCTTCAGGCGCTGGCGGATGAGGTCGGGCTGCGCGCGCCGCGGCTGCCCGTCGCATAGCAGGATGCAGACAAACTCGCTTTTCCGCAGGCTGCTCAAAAAGGTCCAGATGCAAGGCGGCGCGCGGATTCCGCATTCCGCAATGGAAAGGTGGGCTTTTTTCAGCAGCCTGCTAGCCGCGCTGTTCCCGGCCGGCAGGGGACGAACGCCGGGCGGGCAAGGAGAGATATCTATGCGAATGGCGCGGGCTTTCGTGGGGGGCGCCGCGTGCGTGGTGACCCTCGCCCTGGCGGCGGCCCCCGGCGGGGCCGCCCAGGAGCCGGTGTACCAGGTGGCCGCCGCCGTGGGCAACAACATGAACCACGTCCCCTCCTTCGTGGGCGTGGAGAAGGGGATCTTCCTCAAGCACGGGGTGGACCTGAAGCTGAAGGTCCTGGGAACCGGACAGGAGATGACCAAGGCGGTGCAGGCGGGGGAGGCGCAGTTCCTGGGCGCCGCCTACTCCAACTTCCCGCTGGGGGTGGATCGGGGCTTCAAGGGCAAAGGCGTGGTGGGCCTCATGGGCGATCGCACGGGGAAGTACTCGGACGAGCCCGTGGCCATCGTCACCCGGAAGGGGACCGGCATCGCCAAGATCCAGGACTTGGTGGGGAAGAAGGTGGGGACGCCCATCGGGGGCACCGGCCACGAGTACCTGGGTGTCGCCCTGAAGAGGGCCGGCATCCCGGCGGACAGGGTGGCCGTGTTGAACGTCCCCCCGGGCAACTCGGTCTCGGCACTGGCGGGGGGCCAGGTGGATGCGGTCTCGGTGTGGGAGCCCTACGGGGCGCTGATGCTGGAGAAGGTGTCCGAGGCGGTGCTGGTGCAGCGCGGCGGCGGCTTCATCGGGTATTTCATCGACATGTCCACCCTGGTGGACGTGGTGGAGAAGCAGCCGGACATGGTGTACCGCTACGTGGTGGCCTTGGCCGAGGCCTCCCAGTACACGCGGCAGCATCCGGACGAGGCGGCCGAGATCGCCACCCGCTGGATCCCCGGCCTGGAGGCCGGCGTGGCCAGGAAGGCGATCCGGAACATGCGTTACGATCCCCGGATCACCAAGTACACGCTGGAGAGCTGGGACGAGAACGTGCGCGTGTTGGTGGAGCAGAAGAAGCTGCGGCAGGCCATGCCGTGGTCCCAGGGGATCGAGCTGAAGTTCATCGAGCGGGCGCAGCGGGAATACCCGCAGCTTTTCAGCGACCTGAGGCCGGTCCCGTAATGGGCCGCTCCCGTGCCCATGCCCGTGCCCGGCGGGCCGGGGCGGACCCGTGATCCCGTCCCCGGGCCGGGTCGGAGGCGTCGCGAGGGGTCGGGCACGGGCACGCAGCGGAGACGCATGGAAGCCAAGATCGTCGTTCGAGACCTGGTGCACGAGTACGACGACGAGTACACGGGGCAGCACGTGCGCGCGCTGGACGGGCTGAGCCTGGAGGTGGCCGACGGGGAGTTCGTGGCCGTGGTGGGCCCCAGCGGCTGCGGCAAGACGACCCTGCTCAACATCCTGGCGGGGCTGGTGCGCCCCACGGGCGGCCGCATCCTGGTGGACGGGCGCGAGGTGAAGGGCCCCGGGCCCGACCGCGGGGTGGTGTTCCAGGAGCTGGCCATCCTGCCCTGGCGCACGGTGGCGCGCAACATCGGTCACGGCCTGGAGATCCAGGGGGTGGAGCGGGGCGAGCGCGAGCGCCGGGTGCGGCAGTTCATCGAACTGGTGGGCCTGGAGGGCTTCGACAACAAGTACCCCCACGAGCTCTCCGGCGGCATGAAGCAGCGGGTGGCGCTGGCCCGCACGCTGGCGGCCAACCCGGTGGTGATGCTGATGGATGAGCCGTTCGCCGCCGTGGACGCGCAGACCCGCATCACGCTGCAGGAGGAGCTGAACCGGATCGCCATCGCCACCCGCAAGACCATCCTGTTCATCACCCACAACGTGGAGGAGGCCGCCTTCCTGGGCGACCGCTGCTTCATCCTCACGCGGCGCCCCGGGCGTCTCAAGCGTGTCGTGGAGATCCCCATCCGCCGCGAGCGCCGCCAGTGGAAGGCCCTGACGACGGACCCGGAGTTCACGGCCCGCCGCGAGGAGATCCTCACCCTGGTCCGCGAGGAGGTGCGTGGCGGTGAAGACTGACGTCGCCGCGGCCGCGCGCCGCCGTCCCCCGCGCATCCCGTGGGGCATGTTCGCGGCCGCCGCCGTGGCCGTAGGGCTCTGGGACGCGATCTCGCAGGTGCTCCCGCAGGCGAACCTGTACCTGCCGTCCCCCGGGGCCGTGTGGGCCGCCCTGCTGGAGCTACTGGCCAAGGGCATCCTGCCGGATTACATGGCGGAGAGCCTGCGCCGGGTGGTGCTGGCCACCACCATCGGCCTGGCCGTCGGGGTGCCGCTGGGCATCCTCATCGGCATCAACAGCAAGGTGGCCGAGTGCTGCTACCCGCTGCTCAACTTCTTCCAGTCCCTGGGCGGCATCGCCATCCTGCCCCTGGTGATCGTCTGGTTCGGCTTCACCGAGAAGACCATCCTGGTGGCCATCAACTACACGGTGCTCTTCCCCGTGGTGTTCAACGTGCTGGTGGGGGTGCGCAGCGTGCCCCGCATCTACGTGAACGCCCTGCGGACGCTGGGGGCCTCGCGCCTGCGCATCGTGCGGGACGTGCTCCTGCCCGGCGCCCTGCCCCACGTGGCCACGGGGGCGCGGCTGGGCATGGCCTACGGCTGGCGGGCCCTCATCGCCGCAGAGATGCTGGTGGGGGCCAACGGGCTAGGCTTCATGATCTTCAACGCCCAGAGCTTCTTCCTGACGAACCGGATCATCCTGGGGATGCTGGTGATCGGCACGCTGTGGGTGCTCATCGATCGGTTCGTGCTTCGGCCGCTGGAGGCCGATACCATTCAGCGGTGGGGGCTGGTGCAGCGATGACGCCCAAGAGCCGGCAGGCCGCTGAAAAAGGCCCACCTGCGGCGTTGGCCCGCTCGCGCGCTCGCTGCGGCGTACCCGGAGTACGCCTCCGACCCACCTTCGGTGGGTACCCCGGCATCGCGTGCCGCCTTGCATCTGGACCTTTTTGAGCGGCCTGCACGGAAATGAGCCTTCAGCGGTCTGCCGTGCATAGGCACAGTAATAGATGATGCCTGAAACGCAGATGGCGGCCGAGCGGCGGGCGGAGGCGGGAGAGAGGCCCGCGGCGAACCCGGCGGATGGGCGGGCGCGGGCGGTGAGGCGCCGGCGCTGGCTGGGCGCGTTCCTGCGGGGGGCCTCGCCCTTCGCGATCCTCCTGGCCCTGTGGTACTGGCTCACGGGCCGGGGGGTCCTTCCGCCCATCTTCCTGCCCACGCCGGGGGAGGTGGCCCGCGTCGTGATGGACATGGTGCGGGACGGGAGCCTGCCGGCCCACGTGGGGGCGAGCCTGGGGCGTGTGCTGGTGGGGCTGGTGGTGAGCGTGCCGCTGGGGATCGGCCTGGGCGTGGTCATGGGGCTCAGCCGGGGCGTGGCCCGCGCCGTGGAGCCGGTGGCCAGCTTCCTTAATTCCCTCTCGGGCATCGCGTGGCTGCCCCTGGCCATCACCTGGTTCGGCATCGGCTGGGTGAGCGTGACCTTCATCCTGTTCAACACGATTTTCTTCCTGGTGCTCTTCAACACGCTGGTGGGCGTGCGGGGCGTGCCGCGCATCTTCGAGCAGGGCCTGCTCACGCTGGGCGGCCGGCGCCGCCACATCATCTTCCAGGTGCTGATCCCCGGCGCCCTGCCCAGCATCGTCACCGGCATCCGCATGAGCATGGGCTTCGGTTGGCGGGCAATCCTGGCGGCCGAGATGATCAGCAGCACCAACGGCCTGGGCTTCCTGATCTACAACGCCGCCAACTTCCACCAGACGGACACCATCATCGCGGGGATCCTCCTCATCGGGTGCATCTGGCTGGTCACGGACCGACTGGTGCTGGTGCCCATCGAGCGGTGGACGGTGGAGCGCTGGGGCCTGGTGTGGCGGCCGTCATGAAAACCGGCCTCTCCACCTGCCTCGATCTGCTGCTCCTCGCCTCGGCCTTCTTCCTCGCCTACACGCTCGGCGGAGGGGAGGTGCGGTGGACGACGTCCCACTTCGCCTTCCGGGTGACTCATTATGCACGCCCACTCTTCCTGTGCCTCCTCCTTATTGCCACGAAGACCGTGTTCGGCCTTAACCTCGGCATCTTCGCCAAGCTTTCGAAGCAACGCCGCGCGATCGTTTCCCCCCTCGCCGCGACCGTGCATCGTTTTGAGCTGTGGCTCAGGGCATCTTACGTCAGCCGAAAGATCGGCATCGCCATCAGCCTGGCCACATGCGTCGTCCTTTTGGGGGCGTTGGAAGCATCCCTGCGATATTTTTTCGACAGGTTGCCCGGCGGCCTGGCAAATTACCTTGCCGAAGGATATACCACCGAGGGTTCCGGGATCTTCCGCGTGGATACCGGGATGAAGACGCTCCGCATGCGACCGAACTACGAGCGGGAGATGTACGCCAACGGCTACCGCTGGCATCACAAGACGGATAGCATGGGATTCCGCAACCCCTCCGATCGCCCATCGGCATATGTGGTCCTCCTGGGGGATTCCATGATCTATGGTCATGGGGTCGAGGAACCCTCTACCGTCCGTCACTATCTCGAGGATCTCGTGGGGGAGCCGGTCGCGAACCTGGGGGTCTCGGGCGGCTACATTCACCAGGAATACCAGATCCTCAAACAGTTCGGCCTCAGGCTCCACCCCCAATATGTTCTGGTATTTTTCCTGAGCAATGACATCAGCGATCTGACGCTGCATCTCACCGACGCGGAGATGCAAAGGTTCCTGCGCCTCCCGGTCTCCGATCACTCAACACCGTATTTCGAGGTGAAACCGCCCTCAGACCGTCCGCCCTCCGCCGGTCGGCGCATCAGCGCCTACCTTGGGGAAGCGTATGTCACGAAAGCGTTTGAGTTTGTGCAACACCGCATCAGAACCGTGCGGGCCGAGGCCGCCGGGGCGTCCGGCGATGCCGGCCGGCCAGTGGCGCATGTTCAAGAGGATCCAAGGATGGCGTTGGCGTTGCAGTTCCACCTTCGCGCCTTGTCGAAGATCCAGGATCTTGCCGACCGGCATCGCTTCCACTTTACGAATGTCTTCATTTACACGGGGTGGATGAGCGAAGAACCCCTCTATGAGACGATCTTGAAATCCTATTGTGAGGGGCAAGGCATCGATTTCTTCAGCCTCAGGGAGGGGTTCGCGGCGGCCATG
>Ga0187766_10000635_pt1 | contig 19804 bp, 18 predicted proteins | sample 0216_QUI02_MP05__4_FD_132971 | JGI IMG/M metagenome (GOLD analysis project Ga0187766, IMG submission 132971) | Tropical peat soil microbial communities from peatlands in Department of Meta, Colombia - 0216_QUI02_MP05_20_MG | ecosystem: Environmental > Terrestrial > Soil > Wetlands > Peat ... | reverse complement strand
GCCCCGGACGGGGGGCACACGCGCCCCGACGGGGGGCACACGCGCCCCCGGGGCCGCGGCTGCCACCGGTGCATGCACCGGTGGCCAAGACCTATGCGGCGGCGGCCGGCTCCTCCGGCGGCGCGCCGCGGTCCGGCTCCTCCGCCTCCGCCTCGGGCGGCTTCGCGCCCTCCTTCGCCCACGGCTCGTCGAACTCGACTCGCCACTTGCCGTCCTCGGTCTGCTGGAGCGCAAGCCGGGCGCGAAAGCCCTTGCCCGAGCGGCCCTTGAACCCGGTCACCGGCTTGTCCGTGCGGCCGGTCTTGATCAGCTCGCGCGCGACCCCGACCGGAAGCTGCTTGCCCGCCTTGGACTTCCAGATCACGAACCCGCAGCCGGGGTCCTCGCGCGACCAGCAGGAGTAGCCCTTGCGGTTCTCGACGATGTCGCGCCCGCACACCGGGCACGGACCGAGGTTCGCGCGCGGGATTCGTACGTCCTTCAGCTTGGCGTCGAGCTCCGAGACCGTCTCCTCGGTGAACTTGACGATGTCACCCATGAACGCCTCGCGCGAATCGCTCCCCGTCTCGATCAGCGCCAGGCGCCGCTCCCAGTCGCCGGTCAGCCCCGGAGAAGTCAACGCGTGCTCGCCGAGCAGCCGAATCACGTTCAGGCCCTTCTCGGTCACGACGAGCGCGCGAGCGTCGCGCTCGACGTACCCGACCTGGATCAGGCGCTCGATGATCGCGGCGCGAGTCGCCGGCGTGCCGATCCCGGAGTCCTTCATCGCCTCGCGCAGCTCCTCCTCGTCGACGAGCTTGCCCGCCGTTTCCATCGCCCCCAGCAGCGCGCCCTCGCTGTACCGGCGCGGGGGCTTGGTCTCCTTCTCCTCCGAGGAGATCTCCCTGACGTCGACCTGCTCGGATTGCTCGAGCCTCGGCAGCTGCTGTTCGCGGCCCTCGTCGTCGTCGGCCCGGCTCGCGGCGTCCACATCCGCCGTCTCCCCGTACACGCTGCGCCAGCCCGGCTCCAGCATCAGCTTGCCGCGGGTGCGGAACACGCGCTCGGCGACGGTCGTCTCGACGCGGGTGTTCTCGAACACGGCGTCCGGATGGAAGACCGCCAGGAACCGGCGAACGACGAGGTCGTAGACGCGCAGGTCGTCCGGGCTCATCTTGTCGAGCGGGTGGCTCTCCGCCAGCGTCGGGATGATCGCGTGGTGGTCGGTCACCTTCGCGTCGTCGACGACCCGGGCGAGCGGCAGCACATCGAGTCCGAGCACGTACTTCGAGCCCTGCGCGTAGTCGCGGTGGCCGCCGACCAGGCGGGCGATCGGCTTGATCTCGGGGATCATGTCGCGCGTCAGGTAGCGCGAGTTCGTACGCGGATACGTGAGCGCCTTGTGCTCCTCGTAGAGCCGCTGGGCCGCCGCCAGCGTCCGCCGCGCGGAGAAGTTGAAGCGGCTGTTGGCGTCGCGCTGCAGCGACGTGAGGTCGTATAGCAGCGGCGGACGCTCCTTGCGCTGCGACTTCTCGAGCTTCGTGATCTCGCCGGTCTGACCTTCGCAGTCTTCGACCACCGCCGCCGCCTCGGCGGCGGACTTCAAGCGCGGGCTGGCGCCCTCGTAGTAGCGGCCCTCGTACACCCGCGGCCGGTCCTTGACCGCATCGAACACCGCGTCCACGACCCAGTACGGCTCCGGCTTGAAGTCCCGGATCTCCTGCTCGCGGCGGGCCAGGATCGCGAGCGTCGGCGTCTGCACGCGCCCGAGCGACACGGCGCCGTCGAACGACGAGCGCAGCCGGATCGTCGCCGCGCGAGTCGCGTTCATGCCCACGATCCAGTCGGCCTCGGAGCGGGACCGTGCCGCCGCCTCTAGCGTCGCCAGCTCGGCGCCGGGCCGCAGCCGCCCGAACGCGTCCTCGATCGCCTCCCGGGTCATCGAGTTCAGCCACAGGCGCTTGACCGGCTTGTTCGTGCCCGCCTTTTCGTACAGGTACGCGAAGATCAGCTCTCCCTCACGGCCGGCGTCGCACGCGTTGACGACGCCGCTCACATCATCGCGTCCCAGCAGGCGCTTGACGACGTTCATCTGCTTCTTCGAGCGCTCGTCCCTGATCACGAGCTTGAAGCGGTCCGGCACGATCGGCAGGTCAGCCATCCGCCAGCGCTTGAAGCGATCGTCGTACTCATCCGGATCCGCGAGCTGCACGAGGTGTCCGACGGCCCAGGTGACGATGTGGTCGGGACCCTCGAGATAACCCTCCTGCTTTGTGAACGCGCCCGGCAGCACGCGAACGAGATCGCGACCGACGGACGGCTTCTCGGCGATGACCAAGGTCTCGGGCATAAGTCCGGGGAGGGTAGCGCCACTGGCAAGCGGCGCTCGATAGTTGTCGCTACTCGGCCCGCAGCTGCGCCGCGCGCGCGATCACCGACGGCAGTCCGAGCGCCTGTCCGGCGCCGAACCCGAGATCTCGGTCAGCAAGCCGACGACTGCCTCGAACAGCCGGTAGCGCTCCAGATCCGGCTCACCGGCGAGCGGCGGCGGGAGATCGGGTGCACGACGGCGCAGCGAGCAGCAGCGGGACTTGCCGCCCACGGAGGTTCTCGGCCACCTGAACCCCATCCAGCTCCACGGACAATCGCCCGCACAACTGAACTCGGGTCCGCACGCCAGCCGCCGCGCCGCCGGCAACGTCCTGGAAACGGATTGACAACGGCAGCGCAGGATCGTAGCGCCGGTGGACACCGGGGCCACCGAAGCCGATGCCTTCGGCGGGGCAAATGACGTGATGCCAAGCCGCAACGACCGAATCAACCAAGGGCGAAAGCGAGTTGCCTACTGCGATTCGGGGCGGAGCTCGCGGGCAGTTGCGCTGAAGAGCTCTTCGCTGCGGCGCAGCGTCACCTCGCGCACCACCATCCACAGCTCCTCGGCGCACTGGGGTTGGACGTGGTGGCGCAGATGGCCGAGGACGTCGGGGGATAGTGAATCCACACGGGCGCCCGGGGGCGCGCTTGAACGGCCACGGGCGGGCGGTGCTGTAGACCACCGCCCGCCCGCGGCGCTTAAGGGGGCCAGCAGGATGCTGGCCCTTGGTGACGGCCGGCGCGACTGAGCCGGTCTCCTGGAATCAAAGAGGATCAGGCGCGCCGGCCAGAAGCCGGACGCGGTTACCCAGCAGGATGCTGGCCCTTGGTGACGGCCGGCGCGACTGAGCCGGTCTCCTGGAATCAAAGAGGATCAGGCGCGCCGGCCAGAAGCCGGACGCGGTTACCCGGCGGTTAGCCGGCGCAGGGCCCCGTGCTGACGGCTCCGGCGCCTGACTGAGCCGCCGCGACCTGCTTGGCCACGAGCGCGTTCGGGACCGCGAAGCCGCCGCTCGAGCCGCCGCCCGTGACCGCCGCGAACACCGTCGCGACGACCTGGCCGGCGGCGTCGACCATCGGCCCTCCCGAGTTGCCGGGGCGCACGCGTCCCCGCAACGGCGTGATGCTGCGCAGGATGTTGCCCATCCCGTAGGCGTCCTGCGTCCTCACGAGCTGGGTCTGCCCGATCCTGCCAGGCTCGGCGTCGAACGGCCCATCGAGCGGGTAGCCGAGGATCGCCGCGGCGGTACCCGGACGCGGATCCGGCGCGATCGTCAGCGGCGGCTCCGCGAGACCGGGGACGCGTAGCACCGCGATGTCGTCGCGCGTGTCGAACTCGACCGCCTCCGCGGGCAGGTCGGGGGGGACGCCCCGCACCTCGACTCGGGTGTCGGCCTCGCCCGCGACGACGTGCGCGTTGGTCACCACCAGCCCCGGAGCGGCGACCCAGCCGCTGCCCTCGATCCCCAGGCCGCACGCCGTCCCAAGCACCCTGACGACACTCGGCTCGGAGGCGAGCACAGCAGGCGCAGCGAGGATGCCGCGCGTCGGCGCCGGCACGTTCGCCGCCGGCCCGTGGACCGACGGCAGCGGATCGAAGCGAGCGAGCGCGTGGAGGATCGGGCCCGAGGGCGGCAGCAGCTGATTCAGTTCGCTCAGGATCGCCGAGCGCTGGATGTCCTGGCGCAGCTGCACCGACCCCGACGACTGGAGCGCGACCGCGCCCACGATCCACGCGACCCCCAGCCCCACGCACGCGGTCAGCGCTGCGCCGAACAATCCGTCGATCGCCCGCAGACCCGGCAGCCGCAGGACGGCGCGCGCCCGCACGCCGACGCCTTCGAACCCGCTTGCGAGCACCCCGCCCGCGAGCAGCGCACCCAGCAAGCCGAACAGCGGCGCGTACTGAGAGTGGGCGCCGTCCGGCAGCAGCAGCGGTCCCAGGCGCGCGCCGAGGAACGCTCCGAGCGCGAACCCGCCGAGTGACAAGGCGCCGACGATGAACCCCTGCAGATACCCGTACAGAGCCAGCCCGGCGGTGAACGCAGCGATCAGCCAGTCGAGCGTTGTCACCCGCTGGAGCTTAGCCGCGGGGCGACGGCGCGCTGCATCTTCTACCGTTCCCGGTGAGGTGGCCCGAGCAGGTGCATTGGGGGTGGTGCAGAGACCGCGGCGACGGCGACGACGCAGCCGCCGCTACCGCCTGCTCACGCGCACCCTCCCGCTTGCCGTGATCGCCGCGATCGCGTTCGTCGCCGGGGCCAGGATCGCGGGCGCGGCAGGACGCGCCGAGCGTCGGCTCGTGACCAACTACGTCACCGCGTGGACGCACGGCGACTACGCGCGGATGTACGCGCTGCTCGCTCCGTCCTCCCGCGCGCAAGTGTCCGAGGCTCGCTTCGTCGCCGCGTATCGCGCCGCCGCCAGGACCGCGACGACAGCTTCCGTGGCCGTGGTCCACGTCGGCAGCCGGCAGGGCGACGTGGTTCCGGTTCGCATGGTCGTCCGGACGAGGGCGTTCGGAACGCTGCACGAGACGCTCGCGGTCCCGCTCACTGGAAGCGGCTCCGGCGCCACGGTGCACTTCGGCGGCACGCTCCTGTTTCCGGGCCTGCGGCCCGGAGAGCGGCTCACGCGGGCGGTCGCTCTGCCGCCTCGGGCGACGCTGCTCGCAAGCGACGGGGCGCCGCTCGCAGAAGGACCGGACCGCAGCTCGCCGATCCCGGATGTCGCCGCCGAGGTCGTCGGGACGCTGGGGCCGATCCCCGCCCGGGACGCCGCGAGATATGCGGCCGACGGCTATCCGCCCGGTGCAAGGGTGGGCGTGGACGGACTGGAGCGGGTATTCCAGGACGAGCTGGTGGGAACGCCCGGAGGCACCCTGCTCGCCGGGACGCGAGTCCTTGCGCGGACCGCGCCGGTCCCCGGGACGGCGGTGAGGACGACGATCGATCCGCCGATCGAGCGGGCGGCGATCGCCGCGATCGGCGGGAACCTCGCGGGGATCGCGGCGATGGACCCGCGCTCCGGGGCACTGCTCGCACTCGCGGGGATCGCGTTCTCGGCCGTGCAGCCGCCCGGGTCGACGATGAAGATCATCACTGCGACCGGTGCGCTCGAGGCAGGGATCGTCAAGCTGACCGACACGTTCCCGGTCGCGACGAGTGCGACGATCGACGGCTACACGCTCCAGAACGCCGGCGGCGAGGCGTGCGGCGGAACATTGCTGAACGCGTTCGCGGTCTCCTGCAACTCCGTGTTCGCTCCGCTTGGCGCGCAGCTCGGGGCGCAGCGCCTGGTCAGCGTGGCGGAGCAGTTCGGGTTCAACCAGCGGCCCTCGATTCCCGGCGCCGCGGAGAGCACGATCCCGTCCGCGAGTACGATCGGCGACTCGCTCGCGGTCGGGTCATCCGCGATCGGGCAGGGGAAGGTGCAAGCGAGCGCACTCGAGATGACCGACGTCGCCGCGACGATCGCGATGGGCGGCCGCAGACCGATCCCGACCCTGCGCGCAGACCAACCCGCCCGCTTCGTCGATGTGACCAGCGCTCAAATCGCGAACCTCGTGCAACAGATGATGATCGCGGTCGTGCAATTCGGGACCGGGACCGCGGCCCAGATTCCCGGCGTGCAGGTCGCCGGTAAGACCGGCACGGCCGAGCTCGTCAACACGAGCGCCCCGGGTGCGAGCGCCGCGCAGAACACCGACGCCTGGTTCGTCGGCTACGCACCGGTCGGGGACCCGCGGATCGTCGTTGGCGCGCTGTTCCCGAACCAGGGCGCCGGCGGCGCGACCGCCGCACCGGCCGTGCACGGCGTGCTCGCGGCGGCGCTCGCCGCGCACTGAGCTCAGAGATCGAGCGTGATCGTCGACAAGCGCGCCTCCCCCGGCGCGCGAATCTGGAGCGTCAGCGGCCGGTTCGCGTACGCGGAGATGTTGATCTTGAACAGCACCAACTGGCCCCCGGTGGCCCCGGAATACGCGGTGCTGCCGGGCGTCGGCTGGGTTGCGAGCGGCTCCAGCACCTGTGGCGTCCACGCGTACGGGTTGAGCTGCGCGTTGATCGGCACCGGGTAGTAGACGTTGCCCTGTGTGTCGGTGATGTCGAACGAGTCCGTCGTCGTGGCGGCGTGGTGCGTCTGGTTCTTGGCCCACAGGAAGACTCCGTACCACTCCTCGTTGGGACCCGGCGCCGGCGCCGTCACGCCCTTGAGATACCCGCTGTCCTCGATGCTGTAGGGGTTCAGCTCCCGCGAGATCTGCAGCTGGTAGGTGATCGGGCCGGCCTGCACGTAGCCGCCGACGTTGTTGGCGTCGGCCGCGTTGGGATAGGACTTCTGGCCGCACGCGCCGAGCCCGGCCGCGAGCGATCCGGCACACGCGAGGACCGAAGCCAGACGGACAATCGAACGGGCGCTCACAGGGTGCCGAAGTGTATCCGTCGGCTCGTCACCCGGCCGCGATCGAAGCCCGCCGCCCGCGCCCGCGCCCCTCCTCGAGGATCGTACGCAGGCGACGCATCGCCTTAGCCGCCTGGCGGCGAACCCAGAGGCGACCGCCGAACGACTCGAGCAGCTTGTCGGACAGCAGTACGGGCTCGGTCTCCAGCGTGTACTCGACCTTGGTCGTCCCGCTCGCGCCGGGATTCAACGTGTAGGTGCTGAGCTGCCGAACGCGGTTGAACTTGCCGCCTCGACCGTGTCCCACGATCCGGTACGGAGGCTGCATCTCGACGATCGTCATGTCGGCCCACGAGAACCTCCTCAGTGGCACCTTGACGTGGAACCGAGCCCCCGCGCCCGTGCCGTACGTATCCTCGCGGAGCAGGTGCCAGTCGACCAGGTAGTGGTCGGTGAACTCGGGGTGGTTGGCGATGTCCGCCAGGTATTCGAACACCTCCTCGCGGGGCCGTGCGATCGTCGTCGAGACGGTTATCGGATCCACGGCGCGGCATTCTATGTACGTGGCAGTGGTCGAACGTGTGACCGCGATCCGGCGCGCGCCACTCCTCGAGCCCGGGAGAACGCAGGGCGGCGTGGGCGGGATTGCGCAGCCCGGCGTCCGGCCGGGCTCGTTACGCCGCCCGCCTGTCCGTCAGCCGGATCGTGTGCCCGAATTCGGGGCCGTGGACGAGCCGCGAGCCGATCGGGGCGGCGCGCTGAAGCGGGCGGCAGAGCTCGCACGCGATCGCGCCGGAGTCGTAGACGTACACGCGCTCACCGATCAGCGGGCTGCGCTGACAGCGCCCGCACCGCTCACGCCCGGCCACGAGCTCGTCGACGCTGCGCCTGAGCAGGGCCAGCTCGAGCGCGGGGATCTCGCGAACGGATTCTTCCATGGACGCCGTGTTCGCCGCCCGCGCTGTGGTTCCTGCGTGGGTCCGCCGCTTCGAAGGACAGCTCCACTCGCATGATTTTGCAACGTTTACCCGCTGGAATCGTTGAGCAACCTGTAACCCGCCACGCGGCGGGTTCCGAGACCGCCATATTTCCCGCAATTCGTCGCACCCGAGGTCGAAAACGACGCTCGATATTTACCTGGCCTTTGACGCCCAGGATATGATTCATTGACGCGCTTAGCCAGCGCGTCCAGCCTGCAGCCCCCAGCAAGGAGATGTGCCCTTTATGAAAGCGTGGATGTCGGGCAACGTTGCGGGGACGGGAACATTCCGGTGCACGGACTGTGACTACCCCGTATCGCTCGACGCGGTCGATGAGCTCCCCAGGTGCCCTAGCTGCGGTGGAACCGAGTTCGTCAGGGCCTCTCTGTTTACGACGGCGCAGGCGAGCGTCGTGGAGATGGCCACCGGTGTGGACGACTACGTGTGGACGGAGGAAGTCCGCGAAGCGCTCGACGAGCCAGGCCAGTACCTCGCGTACCGGATGGCCGACGATGACGTGAAGGTGTTCCCGGTCCGGCGTGAATGGACCCGGATCGGCCGCAGCCTCGCGGCCGACGTTCGCTTCGACGACCCGACGGTGTCGCGCCGTCATGCGCTGATCGTTCGCCAGCCCGACGGATTGCGTGTGCTCGACGACCGGAGCCTCAACGGCGTGTTCGTGAACGGGGAGCGGGTCGAATGGAGCACGCTCGCAGATGGCGATGAGATCGTGATCGGCCGCCATCATCTGCACTTCATCGACGTGCCGGTGATCTCGGGCATGCGCTACGGCCGACCTGCCGATCGCGACGCAAGCGCGCCGGCGAGCTAGCGCCGGCCCTGCCCGGCCCGCGTCCGTTCGCGACGCGGGCCGGGGAGCCCGCCCGGCCGCCACCGGACACTCGCCACCCGTGGGACTCGAGGCGCAGCCACTGGCTGGGGTCGGCGCGCAGGTTCTATAGTGCCGCCGCGATGCCGACGATCGCTGTCCTCTCACAGAAAGGTGGCACGGGAAAGACGACGGCCGTAAGGACGTTGACCGACGTCTTTCGCCGCGTCGGCATCGACGTACTCGCCGTCGACCTCGATCCTCAGGGCAACCTCTCGGACTACCTCGACGTCGACCCGGAAGTGTCGCCCACGGTCGGCGACGTGCTCGCCGGGCGCGCGAAGCCAAGGGAGGCCGTGCACGACGGAATCATTCCCGCAAACCTCGGTCTTGCCGAGGCCGAACTGCTGCTCGGCGGCAAGATGGGTCGCGAGCTGACGCTGAAGCGGGCGCTCCGCGAGGTGACCGGAGACTACGAGCTGGTGCTGGTCGATTGTCCGCCCTCGCTCGGCTTGCTGACCGTCAACGCGCTCGTCGCGGCCGACTACGCGCTGCTGTCCGCCGAGGCTCAGTACTTCGCGCTCCAGGGCGTGGAGCAGGCGCTCGAGGTGATCGACCTCGCGCGCGAGAGCCTGAACCCCGACCTGCAATGGCTCGGCGTGGTCCTGAACATCGCCGACATGCGGACCCGCCATTCGCGCGAGGCGTTCGACTCGCTGCGCGAGCACTTCGGCGAGAAGCTGTTCCAGACGACGATCCGCGCATCGATCGCGTATGCGGAGTCGGCCGAGCGCGCCGTCTCGATCCTCGACTACCGCCGGGACCTCGGAGCCGACTACCTGAACGTGGCCGAGGAGCTGCTCCAGCGAATCGGTCTCGAAGACGCGCGGCGCCGCGTGGCCGCGATGCTGGGGGACTCGCCCGCGGCTCGCGCGAGCGCGTGACGCGGCTTTCGGGCGCCCGTGCCTGGCGGTCCTCGCGCTGGGTCAGACGCTCCTTTGGTAGGACCTGAACGCCTGGGTCGCGAACGCCAACGTCAGCAGCAGCAACGCCGCCAGGAATCCGGTCCGCGAGGCGACCACGCCCCAGTCGGGGCTGCTGGATGTCGCGCTGCGGCCCGCGACGACGGCCCAGTTGACGGGGTTGAAGTCGGCCGCGTGCGCGATCCACTTCGGGATCAGGTTCGCCGCCAGGAACGTGGACGAGAGGAACGTGAGCGGCAGCACGATGAACTGAACCGCGCCGATCAGCGCCTCCTCCTGGCGCATGATCAGGGCAAACCCGTTCGACAACGCACCGAACGTCGCGCCGAGCAGCGCGGAGACCACGAACAGCACGGCTACTCCGCCGACGCCGCCGGGAAAGCTCGCCCCGACGATCAGCGCCAGCGCGACGATGATCAGCGACTGGATCACGACCACCACCGCCTCCTTGACCAGGCGACCGGCGATCAGCGCCTCACGGCGAACCGGCGAGACGAGGAAGCGCGCGGTCACGCCTCGGCCCAGGTCCTCGATCAGCGCCATGCCGCTCCAGGCCGAGTTGAACATCGCCGTCATCACGACCACGCCGGGAGCGAGGAACGCAATGTATGAGCCGCCGTGGAAGCCGGGGATCTCCACCACCCGCTTGAACAGCGGGCCGAACAGCAGCAGCCAGATCACGGGCTGGACCAGCGTCACCCCGACGAACCACGGCTGGCGCCAGAGCTCGCGCAGGTGTCGAAGGGTCATGTAGAGCGTCTGTCGTACGACCGTCATCGCTTCACCTCCGCACCCTCTGCATCGGCCGCGTCGAACGTGCGGCCCGTGTAGCGCAGATAGACGTCGTCCAGCGATGGCCGCGCCAGGCGCACCGAGGCGACGCCGATGCTGTGGGCCTCGAGCGCCTGGAGGAGGGCCGGAATCGCGCGGCCTCCGTCGTCCGCCCGGGCTCGAAGCGCGCGGCCGTCGACGGTGACGTCGCGGATCCCGACGACGTCGCCGACGGCGGTCTGGACGGAGCCGTTCACGGCGTCGCTGAGATCGACGTGGATCGCGTCGCCGCGGAGCTCACGCTTGAGCTCGTCCGGAGTGCCTTCGGCGACGACCCTGCCCCGGTCGACGATCGCCAGTTGCGCCGCGAGCTGATCGGCTTCCTCCAGGTAGTGGGTCGTCAACAGCACCGTCTTGCCGCGCTCGCGCGCGAGCAGCGCGATCTCCTGCCACATGTCCGCCCGCAGCTCGGGATCGAGCCCGGTCGTCGGCTCGTCGAGAAACAGCACCTGCGGGTCGTGCACCATCGCCATCGCGATGTCCAGCCGCCGCTGCATACCGCCGGAGTAACCGCGCCCGATGCGGTCGGCGGCGTCGCCGAGCCCGAATCGCTCCAACAGCTGATCCACGCGCTGCTCCAGCGGCCGTCCGCGCATCCCGTACAACTGACCCTGAAGGCGGAGGTTCTCGCGCCCGGTCGCCTGAACGTCGACGCCGGATCCCTGCGCGACGACGCCCACCGCGCGACGGACCCTGTCGGGCTGGGCGACGACGTCGATCCCGGCCACGCTCGCCTTGCCCTCGTCGGGCCGGGCAAGCGTCGTCAGGATCTTGACCGCGGTCGACTTTCCCGCCCCGTTCGGGCCGAGCATTCCGAATACGGTCCCCGGCCGTACGCGGAACGTCAACCCGTCGAGCGCCTTGACGCCCTTGGGATAAGACTTGACGAGGCCGTGCGCCTCGATCGCTGCCTCCATTCCGGTTCACCTCCTGGAGGTAGTATGTCTTGACAACTGGTTATCTTATTGTCTAAGAGTTTCATTTGTCAAGAGAATCACTTGAACGGCGCTCGCGCGAGGAGCTGCTGCACGAGCTCGGCGACGCGGTACGCGCGAGCCAGCGATCGACGGATAAGTTCGACGAGCTGGTCAGCCAGCTGTTGGGCGTGAACCGGACCGACAGTCGCTGCCTGGACATCCTCGAGCAACACGGTCAGGTGAGCGCCGGCGAGCTGTCCCACGAGGCGGGACTGACGAGCGGGGCGATCACGGCGGTGATCGATCGACTCGAGCGGGCGGGATACGTGCGGCGGGTCGCGGATCCGGGCGACCGTCGCCGCGTGCTCGTCGAGCCGACGCCGAAGGCGCGCCAGGCCGGCATGGAGTTGTTCGGGCCGCTGTCCGAGGCCGCGGTCACGCTGATGGCCGGCTACACCGACGAGGATCTGAAGCTGCTGATCGAGTTCCACCGCCTCGGACGCGAGCTGCAGGAGCACCAGGCCGAGCTGCTGCGCGCGCGCCTGCGCGAGCATCACGGCGTGTAGCGCGAAATCGCCGCTACAGCGCCCGCACGTCCGCTCCCTGGGATTCGAACGGCGCCCGGATCACCGTCGCCCAACCCCGCGTCTCGAGCTCGAGCCGTCGGATGAGCGCGCCGGTCTGCTCGTAGTGCGACCACACCAGCACCGCCGGCCCGGCGCCGGAGATCGTCGCACCGAGGGCCCCAAGCGACCGTGCGCGTTCGATCAGCGCGGCCGAGCGCGGGTACAGGTGGGCCCGCGCCGGCTGGTGCAACCGGTCGCACAGACCCGCGGAGATCAGGTCGAGGTCGGACTTGCACAAGCCGAGCATCAGCGTCGCCGCATGCGCGACGTTGAACACCGCATCCCGGAGCGGCACCTGATCGGGCAGCATCGCACGCGCGTGCGCCGTCTCGGCGGCCTCGGACGGCAACACCAGAATCGCCTCCAACCCCGCCGGTGGCTCGAACCGGTGGACGCGCCCCTGCTCGCAGACGACGAAGCCGCCCTCGACTGCAGCCGCGACGTTGTCGGGGTGGCCCTCAAGCCGGGCCGCCAATCCCAGCACGTCGGCGTCGAGCTCGAACAGGTGGTCGGCGGCGAGCAGACCCGCGACGACCGCTGCGGCGCTCGATCCGAGACCGCCGCACAGCGCGATCTCCGAGGAGATCCGGAACTCGAACCGATCGGCGGGGTGCAGCGCTTCGAACGCCCGTACGAGCAGGTTGCTGCGGTCGCGCGGGACGTCGAGATCGGTCACGATCGCGAACGCCCCGGTCTCCACCACCTCGAGCTCGAGGTAGAGCGCGAGCGCGGCCGCGAGCACGTCGAAGCCCGGGCCGAGATTGGCCGACGACGCCGGCACCCGCACGACGCGCCGGCGCGCCAGCGTCATCCGAGGATCGCGCGCTCGATCGCGCCCAACTCGGGATCGCACGGGACCACGGCGCCCGCGTACTCGAGCGCCGTTTGCGGATCCTTCAGGCCGTGACCGGTGAGCACGCACACCACCCGCCGTGCGCTCCCGGCCCCAGAGGCGAGCAGCCCCGCCACACCGGCCGCCGAGGCCGGCTCGCAGAACACTCCTTCGGCTGCGGCGAGGAACCGGTAGGCATCGAGGATCTGCTCGTCCGCGACCGCGTCCACAGCGCCCCCGGACGAGGTCATCGCGTCCATCGCCTCCTCCCAGCGCGCCGGGTTGCCGATCCGGATCGCGCTCGCGACCGTCTCGGGATGCTCCACCGGCGCTCCGAGCACCAGCGGCGCCGCACCGGCCGCCTGGAAGCCGAACATCCGCGGCCGGCATCCTGCTTCCTTGAAGCCCTTCCAGTACGCGGTGATGTTGCCGGCGTTGCCGACCGGCATACAGACCGCGTCGAGCTCGCCGTCGAGCGCCTCGACGAGTTCGAACGCAGCGGTCTTCTGTCCCTCGATCCGGAACTGGTTGACGGAGTTCACGAGCGCCACCGGATGCCGGCTCGCCAGCTCGCGAACGAGCTCCAGCGCCTGATCGAAGTTCCCGCGGAGCGCGACCACACGCGCCCCGTGCATCAGCGCCTGCGCAAGCTTGCCGGTCGCGATCTTACCCTCGGGCACGATCACGGCACCCCGCAGCCCGGCTCGCGCGGCATATGCCGCGGCCGACGCGGCTGTATTGCCGGTCGATGCGCAGATCACGGCCCGCGCCCCCTCGCGCACGGCGGCGGACACCGCGCACGTCATCCCCCTGTCCTTGAACGAGCCGGTTGGATTGGCCCCCTCGAGCTTCAGCCACACCTCTGCGCCGGCCCGCTGTGACAAGCGCGGCGCGAGCACCAGCGGCGTGGAGCCCTCGCCGAGCGACACGACCGGGTCCTCGGGCGCGAACGGAAGCCGGTCGCGGTAGCGCTCGATCAGGCCCGTCATCGCACCGCAGCATGCCAAAGCAGCGGCCGAGGCGATGGTTCTCGTAGGCTGTCGCCCCGCTTGCAGCCGGTCAACCTGTACAGCGACACGCAGACGCGCCCGAGCGACGGCATGCGCGCCGCGATCGCGGCCGCGACCGTGGGCGACGAGCAGCGCGGGCTCGATCCGACCACGCGCTCGCTCGAGCGGCGCGTGGCCGAGCTGCTGGGGCACGGGGCGGGCGTGTTCCTCCCGAGCGGCACGATGTGCAACGAGATCGGGCTCCGGCTCCACGTGCGGCCGGGAGGCGACGAGCTGATCCTCGACCGCACGGCGCACCCGGTGGTCGCCGAGGCCGGCGGGCCGGCGCAGCTGTTGGGGGCGATGATCCGGACGCTCGACGGCGATGGCGGGATCTTCACGCCGGAGCAGCTCGAGGCGGCGTTGCGCGCACCGGGCAGCCGGTACATGCCGCGTTCGAGGGTCGTGTCCGTCGAGCAGACCACGAATCTCGGAGGCGGGCGCGTGTGGCCCCTGGAGACGGTCCGCGGCGTGCTCGGCGTCGCGCGCCGGCACGAGCTGCGCACTCACCTCGACGGCGCCCGGCTGATGAACGCCGTGATCGCCTCGGGGGTGCCGGCGCGCGAATACGCGAGCGGCTTCGACACCGCCTGGGTCGACTTCACGAAGGGCCTGGGCGCACCGATCGGGGCGGTGCTCGCCGGCTCTGAGGACCTGATCGCGGAGGCGTGGCGGTGGAAGCAGATGCTCGGGGGCTCGCTGCGCCAATCGGGGATCGTGGCAGCCGGGTGCCTGTATGCGCTTGACCATCACGTCCAGCGGCTCGCCGAGGATCACGAGCACGCCCGCGTGCTCGCCGAGGGCCTCGCGGCACTGCCGGGCGTCCGGCTGCGCCCCGAGGACGTCGAGACCAACATCGTGATCTTCGAGGTCGACGACGCCCGGGCGCTCGTGAGCCGGCTCGCCGACCGGGTCGAGCTCCAGGCTCTCGACGCGCGGCACGTGCGAGCCGTCACGCACCTGGACGTCGACCGCGCCGACGTCGACCGGGCGCTGGCGGCGTTCGCGGACGCACTCGGCTGACAGCCACCGAACGGGACGGTTACGTGCCCGGGCGCACGTCGAGCACGATCTTCCCCGTCGCCTCGCGCCGGTCGAGCAGCTTCAGCGCGTCGGCCGCGCGCTCGAGCGCGAACCGTGCTCCGACGACCGGTCGCACGAAACCCTTGTCGATCAGCTCCGCGAGCGCGTGCCCGATCGACCGCGTCACGTCGGGCTTCGACGCCACGTACGCGCCCCAGCCGGCGCCGACGATCTCCGTGTTGCCGAGCAGCAGGCGGTTGACGCGGACCTCGGGGATCGCCCCGGCGGTGAAGCCGATCACGACCACCCGGCCTCCTTCGCGCAGCGAGCGCAGGCTGTCGGTGAAGCGATCGCCGCCGACCGGATCGAGCACGATGTCCACGCCGCCGTCGGTGGCCTCGCGCGCCTGGTCCTTCCAGGGCCCGTCGGAGCGAACCACCTGATCGGCGCCGGCGTCGCGCGCGACGCGCTCCTTGTCGTCGCTCGACACGACGCCGATCGTCCGCGCGCCGAGTCCCTTGGCGACCTGGAGCGCCGCGGTCCCGACGCCGCCGGCCGCGCCATGCACGAGCACCGTCTCGCCGTCACGCAGCCGGCCCCGCAGCTTCAACGCGAAGTACGCGGTGTGGTAGTTGAGCACGAGCGCGGCGCCCTGAGCGAAGTCGAGGGGCTCCGGAAGCACGAAGCAGAAGAACTCGGGCGCGACGGCTACCTCGGCGAAGCCACCGAGCCCGCAGAACGCGGCGACCCGGTCACCCGGGCGCACCGGCGCGCCGTCGGGCGCCGCGCTGACGATTCCCGCGACCTCCGACCCGGGCACGAACGGCAGCGGCGGCTTGACCTGGTACTCGCCGCGAGTCTGAAGCAGCTCCGGGAACGCCACGCCGGCGGCGCGCACGTCCACGACCACGCCCCGACCGGGCGTGAGCACGTGTGAGGCGCTCGGGTCTGGCAGGTCGACGAGCGCCAGCGCGCCGTCGGGCCCGCTCAACTCGACGATCTGGATCGCCCGCATCCGTCGGGACCCTAACCGAACTCCTCTTCGAGCACGCGGATCGCGCGCGGGGGCGCGCGCAGGAAATCGAGCCGCGCGATCTGCGTCATCGCCGCGAAGAACCGCGACTCGAGCACCGGGTGGACGACCATCACCAGCCGCGCCTGGTCGCCGAGGCCCTTCTGCACGACGGACTTGACGGACACGCCCTGGAGCGCGAGGACCTGCGCGACCTGCGCCAGCACCCCGGGCTCATCGGCGACCTCGAGGTGCAGGTAGAAGGCGGACGTGACGTCCTGCACGATCTCGAGCACCGCGGTCGTCGGCGGCGTTGAGGCGGGCGGGATCATCGCGCTGATCACGTCGCCGAGCACGGCGCTCGCGGTCTGCGGGCCGCCGGCGCCGGGCCCGGACATCGTGATCTCCGTGATCGCCTCGGATTCGACGGTGACCGCGTTGAACGGCCCGCTCACGGACGCAAGCGGATGTCCTGGGTACAGGAACGCCGGATGCACGCGGACCGACAGCGCGTCGCCGATCCGCTCGGCGGTGCCGATCAGCTTCAACCCGAGCCCGAGCTCACGTGCGTACTCCAGGTCGTCGGGCTGGATCTGCTCGATGCCCTCGTAGCGGACCTGATCCAGGTGCACGGGCGTGTCGAACGCGAGCCTCGCAAGGATCGCCATCTTCGCGGCCGCGTCGCGGCCGTCGACGTCCTCGGACGGATCGGCCTCCGCATAGCCGAGCTGCTGTGCCTCGGCCAGCGCGGCGGCAAACGTCATCCCGGTGCGCGCCATCTCGGTGAGGATGAAGTTGGTGGTCCCGTTCACGATCCCGTGCACGCGGTCGATTCGGGCGCCGGCGAGCGACTCCTGGAGCACGCGGATCACCGGCACGACGCCCGCGACGGCCCCCTCGAAGCGCAGCTGCACGCCCTCGGACCGCGCGACGTCCCACAGCTCCTCGCCGTGCTGGGAGAGGAGCTGCTTGTTGGCGGTTACCACGTGCCGGCCCGCGCGCATCGCCCGCAGCACGTACTCGCGCGCGGGCGCAATCCCGCCGAGCAGCTCGACGATCAGATCCGAACGCTTGAGGATCTCGTCGAACGAGCCGCTGCTGCGGGTGAGCACGCCGGAGATCGTCGGTCGCAGGCCCGTCATCACTTCGATTCGATCGGCGTGCTCCGGCACCAGCGTGGCGAACGCGCCACCGACCGTGCCGCGGCCGAGCAGCCCGATGCGGAACGTGTTCTCAGCCGACGTCACGCGCAGCCAGGTCCGCGTAGGTCTCGCGGCGCACCACGACCCGGGCGTCGCCGTCCCGACAGAAGATCACCGGCGCTCGCGGGACGCCGTTGTAGTTGTTGGCGAGCGAGTAGCCGTAGGCCCCGGTCGCCGGCGTCGCGAGCACGTCGCCGGGAGCGGGATCGGGCAGCCGTGCATTGCGAACCAGCACGTCGCCGGACTCGCAATGCTTGCCCGCGATCTCGCAGCGCTCGGTCGCCGGCGCGCGAACGCGGTCGGCGATGATCGCCTCATACACCGAGTCGTACAGCATCGGCCGCAGGTTGTCAGACATCCCCCCGTCGACAGCAACCCAGGTCGACACGTTTCGCTTGACCGTCTGCACCGTGTACAGCGTGACCGTCGAGTTTGCGACCAGCGCGCGCCCCGGCTCCAGCAGCAGCCGCTTGTCGGCCCCGAGCTGAGCGTGCAGCGCGCTGACGACGCTCTCGACGTACGCCCCGATCGTGGGCGGGTGCTGGGAGCCCGTGTAGGCGACGCCCAGTCCACCGCCGAGGTTGTAGACGGGAAAGTCGCCGAGCGCGGCGATCGCGCGCACAGCGCGGCGGAACGGGTCGAGCTCGAACAGCTGCGACCCGATGTGGAAGTGCAATCCGACCAGATCCACATGCGGCAGGCCGCGGAGCCGCTCGATCGCCCGCGGCGCCTCATGCACCGAGAAGCCGAATTTCGAGTCCTCCTGGCCCGTCGAGATCGCACGGTGTGTGTCGCCCGCGACGTTCGGCGTGACCCTGATCAGCACGCGCTGCCGGCTTCCGCGATCGCCGGCGAGGCGCTCGAGGCGGTCGAGCTCGTCGAACGAGTCCAGCACGATGTGGCCGACGCCGGCGTCGAGCGCCTCGAGCAGCTCGGCTTCGGATTTCGCGTTGCCGTGGAAGTAGATTCGGGCCGGGTCAAAGCCGCCGCGCAGCGCGAGGAACAGCTCGCCCCCGGACGCGACGTCGCATCCCAGGCCCTCGTCCGCGAGCACGCGGTAGACCGCGGTGCACGGGAACGCCTTCGAGGCGAACACCACCTCGTAATCGGACTGCTGCGCGGCGAGCGCGTCGACGAACGCCCGCGCTCGAGCCCGTAGGTCCTCCTCCGCAACCACGTATGCCGGCGTCCCGAATTCTCGCGCCAGCGCAACCGCGTCGCACCCGGCGATCTCCAGGTGCCCGCGGTCGTTGACGCGCGAGCCGAGCGGGTACACGTGCGAGAGCTGGGAGGTGGTGGTGCTCATCGGCCGCCGATCATGCCACGCATCCGTGTCCGCCTGGCATGATCGCCGGATGCAACGGACGCGGACGGTGCCCGCAGCGCTCCCGACCGAGGTCGGCGTCCACGGCGGCCTGGCGTACTCGCTGTGGCTCCCACCGACGCAGCCGCCGCGCGGCGGGATCGTGATCGTGCACGGCGCCGGCTCGTGCAAGGAGAACCACCACGACTACGCACGGGCGGCGCGCGCCGCGGGCTTTGCCGCGATCGCGTTCGATCAGCGGGGACACGGGGCGAGCAAGGGCCCGATGGACGGCCGCGCGGTCGAAGACGTGGCCGCGATCGCGGCGCAGCTGCGAGCGGCGCTGGCGGATCCAGCGGCGCCGATCGCGCTCCGCGGATCGAGCATGGGCGGCTACCTTGCGATCGTGGCGGCGGCGATCACGAATGCCCGCGCGGTCGTCGCAATCTGCCCCGCGAGCGCCGAGGGGCTGCGACGCGGCCTGCACGACGGCAAGTTCGAGTTCGAGGCGGACATTCCCGCGCTCGACCGGTTGCTCGCGACGAACGACGACGATGCCGCCGTCGAGCGGCTCGCGATCCCGCTGCTGCTGTTGCACGCCGAGGCGGACGAGGAGGTCCCGGTGGCGCATTCGCGCGAGCTCGCCGCACGGATCGGCATCCCCGCGAGCCGGTTGATCACGCTCCCGGGGGGCCACCACCGCTCGATCCAGCACGACCCGGAGCTGCAGGCGGTGAGTCTGCGGTTCATCGACGCGTCCTTCGCCAATTCTTCAGGCTCCCGTTAGCCGGTCTGCCAACATCTGTTGACAATGGGTCGCTCAAAGTCATTCGGTCACGATCCCGGGCTCCAGACCCGGATGCTGCTGACGCTGTTCCTGCTCGGCCTGGTGTACGCCGTGCTGATCGGCGTGCTGTTCGCGGCCGGCGTGGGCGCGGTCACGATCGCGGTGATCGCGGGCGTGTTGTTCCTCGTCCAGTACTTCACCTCGGACAAGATCGCGCTGCTGTCGATGGGCGCGCAGGAGGTGAGCCCGGAGCAGGCGCCGCGCCTGCACGGGATCATCGAACGTCTCTGCATCCAGGCCAACCTGCCCAAGCCGCGCGTCGCGGTGGCGCAAACGTCGATGCCGAACGCGTTCGCGGTCGGGCGCTCGCCCAAGACCTCGACCGTGTGCGCCACGACCGGGCTGCTTTCGCTGCTCGACGACAGCGAGCTCGAGGGCGTGCTCGGACACGAGCTCACGCACATCGCCAACCGCGACGTGATGGTGATGACGCTGGCGAGCTTCTTCGCGTCGATCGCCTCGTTCATCGTCCAATTCGGCTTCTTCTTCGGCGGCGCCTTCGGCGGCGACAACAACGAGGACGGGGGACCGGCGTTCATCGTCGTGCTGCTCGTGTCGGCGCTCGTGTACGTCGTCTCGTGGCTGCTCCTCCAGGCGCTCTCGCGGTACCGCGAATT
>Ga0187766_10000634_pt1 | contig 19821 bp, 15 predicted proteins | sample 0216_QUI02_MP05__4_FD_132971 | JGI IMG/M metagenome (GOLD analysis project Ga0187766, IMG submission 132971) | Tropical peat soil microbial communities from peatlands in Department of Meta, Colombia - 0216_QUI02_MP05_20_MG | ecosystem: Environmental > Terrestrial > Soil > Wetlands > Peat ... | reverse complement strand
GTATCCCGGGGCATCCGCGAATCCCGGGTAGACGTGCAGACAGCGATTGTAGAAGTAGTTGACGTGCTTGGAATAGAGACGTTCAGCTTCCTGATCGGTCTCGGCAACGCAGATCGTTTGGGCAAAACCTGCGCGATAGGGCGAGAGGTCGGACGTGTTGCGCTCGGCGACGCGATCCCAATAGGCCTGCATGAGCGTCTTGCCGCGCAGATAGCCGCCGAAGCTCAGATAAGAATAGGAATAGGTGTGGTCGAGGCAGAAATCGAAGGTTTCCAGCGATCCCCCGCCCGGAATGTGGATCGGGGGGTGAGGCTGTTGGATGGGCCGTGGCCATAGATTCACGTATCGCAGTTTCGTGTAGCGGCCGTTGAAAGCAAAGGGCTCGCGCTCAGACCAGGCGCGCAGGATCAGGTCATTGGCTTCGCGATATTTTTCGCGCGTCAGAGCGGGGATCTGGCCGTAGCAATAGTTCGTATCCATGGATGTACCGACGGGAAAGCCTGCCACCAGCCGACCGCCGGAGATGCAGTCGAGCATGGCGAACTCTTCGGCGACTCGCAGCGGTGGATTGTAGAGCGCAATCGACGCGCCCAGCACCACAATGGCGACATTCTGCGTTCGCCGCGCAAGCGACGCAGCAATCAGGTTTGGCGACGGCATCAGGCCGTACCCGTTCTGATGGTGCTCATTGACGCCAATGCCGTCGAAGCCAACCGTGCCCGCGTATTCAAGCAGATCCATGTAGGTGTTGTAGAGCCCGTGGCTTCTCGCCGGATCAAACAGCTTTGAATCGATATCGACCCATACGGAGCGATTCTTCTCGCGAAAGTCGTCTGGCAGGTAGGGCCACGGCATCAAGTTGAACCAGGTGAATTTCATAATGTCCTCCGAGCGAACCGCTACGCTATCACAGAATCTCGCTCCACAAGCCTCGAGTCTCGGCCAATGGGGTCGACGATTCGATGTGTGATCTCCTGCCGGAACCGCTTCCTCTTATCGAGCCAGCGTTCGTTGTCCACGCTGTTTACTTCTGCTCGGTCGCGAGTCATCCGCCACACATTTCAGTCACCGATCGTTCATCGATCATTCATGGCTCGCTCACGTTGAAAAATACCTGTCAGATTTGCCAGTTGCGGGCACTGCCGGCCATGGTAACGATCGTTTGGCAACGATCCGCGGCGAAGGAGTTCTGACACATGGCACCGGCAGCCCCCGAAAAAGCGAGCGATCCCCTAAGTGCATATGGCTCAGCGCGATCTACCGTTTCTGGCGCACCTTTGAGCGCCGAAGAGCTACGGAAGATCCATGCCTTCTGGCGCGCTTGTACCTACTTGATGCTGGGCATGATCTACCTCCAGGACAATCCCCTGCTTAAAGAGCCTCTGAAAGCCGAGCACATCAAGAATCGGCTTCTGGGGCACTGGGGATCAAGCCCTGGCTTGGCGTTCACCTACATACACCTAAACCGTCTTATCAAAAAGTACGACTTGGACATGATCTTTCTAGCTGGGCCCGGCCATGGCGCTCCCGGCGTTCTTGCCCCTGTCTACCTAGAAGGGACCTATTCGGAAATCTTTACAGACAAAAGCGAAGACGAGGAAGGACTGCGCGAGTTTCTTAAGCAGTTCTCTTTTCCAGGCGGCATTGGAAGTCACTGCACGCCGGAGACACCCGGTTCGATCCATGAAGGAGGAGAGCTTGGGTACGTGCTCTCACATGCCTGTGGTGCGGCGTTTGATAATCCGGACCTGATTGTCGCCGCGGTGGTCGGAGACGGCGAATCGGAAACCGGACCGTTGGCGACGTCTTGGCACATCAATAAATTCCTTAATTGCACCCGGGATGGCGCGGTCCTGCCGGTGCTGCATCTGAACGGCTACAAAATCAACAATCCCACACTGCTTGCGCGGATTAGTCACGAAGAACTGGAGAGCCTATTCCGGGGTTATGGTTGGACACCTTATTTCGTGGAAGGCTCTGACCCCGAGAGCATGCATCAAGCGATGGCCGCGACGACCGAACACTGTATCTCCGAAATAAGAAGACATCAAAAGACCGCTCGCGAGACGGGTTCGGCGGAGCGCATCCGTTGGCCCATGATTGTATTGCGAACTCCCAAGGGCTGGTCCGCACCGAAGGAGGTGGAGGGCCACAGACTGGAGGGCTTCTGGCGAGCGCATCAGGTTCCCATGCCGGATGTCAAGACGAATCCACAACGGCTTCGCGAGCTGGAGAACTGGATGCACTCCTACAAGCCAGAAGAGCTGTTTGATCAAAGCGGAAAGCTCCTGCCGGAACTGAAAGAACTAGCACCGACCGGTCTACGGCGCATGGGTGCCAACCCTCACGCCAATGGAGGACGCCTGAAGAAGGCCCTGCGCCTTCCGGACTTCCAGGAATATGCCTTGCATTTGGAGAAACCGGGAACGAAGGAAGCAGAGAATACCCGTCCGTTAGGCGCGTTTCTGAGAGACACAATGAAGCTCAACATGAAGAACTTTCGTGTCTTCGGCCCGGACGAAAACACGTCGAACAAGCTGAACGATATCTATGCCGTGAGCAAGAAGTTCTGGATTGAGGAGTACTTTCCAGAAGATGCAGACGGTGGAGAGCTCGCTTCGGACGGACGGGTTATGGAGATGCTCAGCGAACACACCGTCGAAGGTATGCTCGAGGGCTACCTACTGACGGGGCGGCACGGATTCATCTCCTCCTACGAGGCGTTCATCCACGTGATCGACTCGATGTTCAACCAGCACGCCAAGTGGCTCTCCATCTGCAATCGCCTCTCCTGGCGCGACAGTGTTGCGTCGCTGAATATTCTCGTAACTTCTACCGTTTGGCGGCAGGACCATAATGGTTTCACCCATCAGGATCCGGGATTTTTGGATGTGGTCGTCAACAAGAGCGCTGAGGTAACGCGAATCTATCTGCCCCCTGACGTCAACTCTCTGCTGTCGGTGGCCAATCACTGTCTGAAGAGTGAGAACTATGTCAACGTCATCGTCTGCGACAAGCAGCTACACCTTCAATATATGGACATGGAAGCGGCGATTACCCACTGCACCAAGGGGGTGGGCATCTGGGATTGGGCGTCGAACGACCAGGGCAGTGAGCCCGACGTGGTGATGGCCTCGGCCGGCGACATTCCCACACAGGAAACGCTGGCTGCCATCGTCCTGCTGCGAAACGAGTTTCCTGACCTCAAGATCCGTTACGTCAATGTGATTGATCTCTTTAAATTGCAGCCGAGCACCGAACATCCGCACGGCTTATCGGATCGGGATTTTGATCTGCTCTTTACGACCGACAAGCCAATCATATTTAATTTCCATGGATATCCGTGGCTCATCCACCGGCTGGCATACCGTCGCACCAACCACAAAAACATGCACGTCCGAGGTTATAAGGAGAAGGGAAACATCAATACCCCTCTGGAGCTAGCGATCGAGAACGAGATCGATCGATTCAGTCTGGCAATGGATGTGATTCGACGTGCTCCCCCGCTCCAGAGAATCGGAGCACACGCTATGGAGAAGTTCCGCAACGAGCAGATTGCCTGCCGGAACTACGCCTTCGAGCACGGTACGGACAAGCCCGATGTGGCCGGCTGGAAGTGGCCGTACTAGGCTTTTCCCGGTATGGACTGAGGGCGTCGAACCAGCCGATGTGGTCCATGTTCATGGCGCTCGGCGAAAACACCAGCCTTTGAAGTGCGGTGCCGATGAACATCCTGGTACTCAACGCGGGAAGCTCTAGTCTGAAGTTCCAGCTGATCGTCACAGACCTGGGCCGCATTGCGCAGAACACCGACGACCGTTTGTGTCGTGGACTGATTGAGCGAATCGGCGGGGAAGCCATTGTTGCCATCGAGACCCGTCACGGTTTGAAGCGGAAGTTCACGGCAGCGCTTCCCGACATTCGAGCAGCAATCGACTATGTGGTCGACTGGATTATCTCCGATGAATCTGGAATCGAAGAGGTCCGATCTGCGGCGGATATTCATGCTGTCGGGCACCGCGTGGTTCACGGTGGCGAATTGTTTGCACAATCCGTTCTGGTCACGGAGGAGGTTCTAAAGGGAATCGAGAGCTGCATCGATTTGGCCCCGCTCCATAACCCCGACAACATCAAAGGCATTCTCGCCTCGCGGGGGGTATTTGGTCCCAAACTGCCCCAGGTGGCTGTTTTTGACACCTCCTTCCATCAGTCGATCCCCGAGTACGCTTTCCTCTACGCCCTGCCCTATCACTTGTATCGACGCCATCACATTCGGCGTTACGGATTTCACGGCACGTCACACCGATACGTCGCGGACCGATACCGGGCGTTGCGCGGATTGTCCAAAGAGCAGACCCACGCAATCACGCTCCACCTGGGCAATGGCTGCTCGGCTACGGCCATTCGCGGCGGCTGCTCGGTGGACACCTCGATGGGCATGACACCGCTGGAGGGGCTGGTGATGGGGACGCGCTCGGGTGATATCGATCCCGCCATCGTGAATCTCATCGCTACCAAAGAAGGCCTGTCCCTACACGATGTAGAGGCCCTCCTCAACACCCAGTCGGGATTGCTGGGCATCTCCGGACTGACCAACGATATGCGCGTGCTACTGGAAGAAATGAACGATCATGATGACCGCCGGGCACGCCTTGCCATTGAAGTCTTTTGCTACCGCGCCAGAAAATACGTTGGAGCATTTCTGGCCGCGATGGGTGGCGCGGACGCGATTATCTTCACCGGCGGGATCGGAGAGAACGCCCCGGAGATCCGCCGCCGCGTCTTGGAAGGTCTGGAATGGGCTGGCCTGAAGTTGGACGACAGCCGCAACAAACAGGCTGTCGGATCGGAAGGCCAGATCACTACCACCGATTCCCGTCTGCACGCCTTCGTAATCCCCACCGACGAAGAACTGCTGATCGCACGGGATACCCTCCGCTGCATCGCAAACGAGCCCAAGCTAGCAACGGCAGCTTCGGTCGGCAACTCGGATGCGGCGAGATAAGCTGATGGAAGAGCCACTTCCCATCGTCTATGTGGCACGGCACGGCGAGACGGCTTGGACTCTGACCGGCCAGCATACCGGGCTCACCGACCTTCCACTCACCGAGCGGGGCGAACAGAATGCTCGCCGCCTCGGGGAACGTCTGAGAGGGCTTACGTTTCAGAAGGTGTTGACAAGCCCTCTCGAGCGCGCTCGCCGCACCTGCGAGCTGGCAGGCTTTGGCTCGATGGCAGAGATCGATCCCGACTTGGTCGAGTGGAATTACGGCGAATACGAAGGACGTCGCGGTCAAGACATCCGAGTCGAGCGCCCGGACTGGAATCTATTCCGGGACGGCTGCCCCGGGGGCGAAAGCCCTGTTCAGGTCAGCGCCCGCGCGGATCGGGTGGTCACGCGAGTCCGCGCGATCCAAGGGGATGTGCTGCTTTTTACGAGTGGCCATTTCATTCGGGTTTTGGCCTCTCGATGGCTCGGGCTCGAACCCACAGCCAACAGCCGATATTTCATGTTGAGCACGGCCAGTCTCAGCGCCTTGGGCTACGAAAACGATATCTCCCGGCCGGTGATTCGATTCTGGAACGATACTCGACATGTGGATGAGCCCAAGCTAGCGTCCCATGCGATCCCGTAACAGTTGCGGTCGCGAAGCGTTCATTTCAGAAAGGAAAGACCGATGAGCACAAAGAGCGGCATGGCCACTCAACCACAACCGGCGCCCGAGGACCTTTTAAAGCAATACGGATGCGGTCCCATTCCGTTCATGGGAAACGACGGACTGTACGAACGGCATGTTCTGTTTGACAACGTCAAGGATCTAGCGGCGGTCGGCACGCGAGAGCAATATGAGGCGTGCGCACGCTCGGTGCGAGATGTTCTCACGCAGCGCTGGGTGCTCACGGAGAAAACCTACGAACGCGAGAATCCGAAGCGGGTCTACTACCTGTCGATGGAATTCCTCCTGGGCCGTTCGCTCGCCAACAATGTCACCAACCTTCTCATTGAACCGCTCGTGGCTCAAGTGGCCAGACAGAAAGGCGTCGATTTATTCCCCGTGCTCGAACGGGAGCCTGACGCGGGCCTGGGAAACGGGGGGCTTGGCAGGCTGGCAGCATGCTTCTTGGACTCCATGGCGACCATGCAGCTTCCGGCCATGGGCTACGGACTAAGATATGAATACGGCATCTTCAAGCAATCCATTCAGGACGGCTGGCAGCACGAACAAGGAGATAACTGGCTGCGCTACCCCGATCCTTGGGAGGTTCCCCGTCCGGAGGAAACGGTCGAGGTAAAACTGAACTGCTCATTTGCCTTGCACGACGGAACGTTTCGGGTGATATCGGGCCAGCCGTCCATATTGCACGGCATTCCCTACGACCGACCCGTTGTCGGCTATGGGGGGAAGACGATCAACACGCTTCGACTCTGGAGCGCAAGCGCGTCCAACTACTTTGATTTCCAGGAGTTCAGCAGTGGAGAGTTCGCGGAGGCCGTGGAAGGGGCCCTAGCGGCCGAATCCCTCACCCGGGTCCTGTATCCGGACGACTCGACCAGCATGGGACAGGGATTGCGCTTCCTGCAGGAGTACTTCCTGGTGGCCTGTTCGATGGCTGATCTGATTCGGCGCTTCCGCCGAAACAATGCGGATTGGAGCGTGCTGGCAGACAAGCTTGCCGTCCAACTGAATGACACGCACCCAGCCATGGCCGTGCCCGAACTGATGCGGATCCTGCTGGATGAGGCGCATCTGGAATGGGACGAGGCCTGGAATCTGACGCAAAAAGCCCTTGCCTACACCAATCACACCCTGTTGCCAGAAGCCTTGGAAAAATGGTCACTGGATTGGTTCCAGATCGCGCTTCCGCGGCAACTGGAAATCGTGCTGGAGATCAACCGTCGTCTGCTCGATACGGTTCGAAGCCGTTTCCCAGCAGACGAAGCGCGCGTAGAGCGAGTGAGCCTAGTCGAAGAGGGAGCCCCGCGAAGGATCCGCATGGCGAATCTAGCTATCGTCGGCTCGCACAGCACCAATGGTGTGGCGGCGATTCACTCGGAACTCTTACGGACCATGACGGTCAAGGAGCTAGCCGAACTGTTTCCCGAGCGTTTCAATAACAAGACCAATGGCGTCACACCCCGTCGCTGGTTACTGCTCGCCAATCCCGCGCTAGCTCACACCATCACCGAGGCCATCGGTAACAGCTGGGTCCGAGACCTCGATCATCTACACCGCCTCAAGCCGCTCGCCGAAGACAGCGGGTTTCGGGACGAGGTGAGAAAAGCAAAGCGCGAGGCCAAGTCGCAATTTGCCCATTGGCTCAGGGCGACGCGCGGGCAAGTCGTGGACCCGGACTCCATCTTTGATTCCCACGTCAAACGCATTCACGAATACAAGAGACAACTGCTGAACGCACTCCGCATTTTGGTGCTGTACAACCGCCTGCGGGACAATCCCAACCTGGAGATGGCTCCGCGCACATTTTTCTTTGCCGGCAAAGCGGCGCCCGCCTACCGTCTGGCCAAGTTGATCATTAAGTTCATCAACAACCTTGCTGGCACGATTGACGGCGACCCGGCGGTCCGCGGTCGTCTGAAGGTGCTGTTTCTGCCCGAATACTGCGTATCCCTCGCCGAGCGGCTGATTCCAGCCAGCGATGTATCCAATCAAATCTCCACCGCCGGCTACGAAGCCAGCGGCACCAGCAATATGAAGTTCATGATGAACGGTGCGCTGACGATCGGTACGCGCGATGGGGCCACGATCGAAATGGCCGAGGCAGCCGGCGAGGACAACCTGTTTCTGTTTGGGTTGACGGCGGATCAAGTGATCAACAGCCGCGGTTGGTACAACCCCCGCTGGCACTACGAACAGGAACCGGAGACGCGCGCAGCCCTGGACCTGATTTCCACTGACTATCTCAGCCGCTACGAGCCCGGGATCTTTGCCCCGCTTTCTGAAGCCCTCCTAACGCACGGGGACTTCTACATGCACCTAGCCGATCTGCGGTCTTACCTCGAGGCCGATCAGCGGCTCCTGGAACTATACGCCCACCCGCACGACTGGGCACGGAGAGCCATTGTCAATATTGCAAGCTCCGGCAAGTTTTCCAGTGACCGGACGATCCGAGAGTATGCGACCGACATCTGGGGGGCCGAACCATGCCCGGTACCGTAGCCACGGTACACCAAGGTCCACGAGCGAGCCCCATCTCGAAGCCCTTGCGAACGAGGCCGAGCAGATTCTGAAAAACGTGTTGGCGTGACTCCCGCCGTCAGTCGGGAGTACGCTAGCCTAGATGTCTTTTGGGCGAGGTTCACGGAGGTGAAGAATGAAAGCGACTCAACTGCTGCACAATCTGGGACAAAGTATTTGGCTTGATAACATCACGCGAGACCTGCTCGATAGCGGCACGCTCAAACGTTACATCGACGAGCTGTCGGTGACCGGACTCACTTCGAATCCTACCATTTTCGATCACGCCATCAAGAACAGCACCGCTTATGATGCCGCAATTCGGGAGAAGTTTGCCGAAGGCAAGTCCGGCGAGACACTGTTTTTTGAGTTGGCGCTGGAAGACCTGACCCGCGCCGCCGACCTGTTCCGTCTGATCTACGACCGAACCAACGGGGTGGACGGATGGGTTTCTCTGGAAGTATCGCCGCTGCTTGCCTATGACACGGCCAAAACGTTGGCGGCCGCCAAAGATCTTCATGCCCGCGCAGCGCGTCCGAACCTGCTGATTAAGATTCCCGGTACGAAGGAGGGCCTGCCCGCCATTGAAGAGGCCATTTTTGCGGGAATTCCCATCAACGTGACGCTCCTATTTTCATCCGATCACTATGTGGCGGCGGCGGAAGCATTCCTGCGAGGTGTCGAGCGGCGTATAGAAGCGGGGCTCAAGCCCAATGTGGGCTCTGTGGCGTCGGTTTTTGTCAGCCGTTGGGACGCCGCAGTCAGCGGGAAAATCCCGGACGAACTCAAAAATAGGTTGGGGATCGCTGTGGCCATGGCCACCTACAAGGCGGCTCGCGCCCTGCTCACCTCTCCTCGCTGGCAGCGCATTTACAATGCGGGCGCCTATCCGCAACGCCTGTTGTGGGCCAGCACAGGAACGAAGGATCCCGCTGCCTCCGACGTTCTTTACGTTGCGGCCCTCGCTGCCCCGTTTACGGTAAACACCATGCCCGAGGCGACCTTGCACGCGCTCGCCAACCATCAGCAGCTCGGATCCATCCTGCCAGCCGATGGCGGGGACTCGGAAGATGTGCTGTCGCGATTTAGGGATGCGGGCATCGACATCCAGGCCCTGGCCGCTCGGCTTCAGGACGAAGGAGCCAAGTCGTTTGTCAAATCCTGGGACGAACTGATGTCCCAGATTGCGTCGAAGGCCGCCGTCCTTAGAAAAGCTGCCAGCTAAGAAGGAACGGCTACTCCTCGAAGATCACCGCGACACCGGATACGAGGTAAGCACAAGGAGACTGCGCCATGAATATCGGATTCGACAACCAACTATACGTTCTGCCTTTCGACCACCGTGGTTCTTTTCAAAAAAAGATGTTCGGCTGGGAAGGAACGCTGACCCCGGAGCAGACCGATCAGATCGCCGCAGCCAAGCGGGTGATCTATGACGCCTTCAGAGCGGCCATCGCCGCCGGCGTGCCGCAGGAAAAAGCTGGGATTTTGGTGGACGAACAGTTTGGCGCCGCGGTCCTCCGCGACGCTAAAAAACACAGCTACTTGACCGCCTGTCCTGCCGAAAAGAGTGGGCAGGATGAGTTCGACTTCGAATATGGCCAGGACTTCGCCAAGCACATCGAAGAATTCCACCCCACATTTTGCAAGGTTTTGGTCCGTTACAACCCGGAGGGCGATCGCGCCCTAAACCAGCGACAAGCGGCCCGCCTGCGGCAGTTGTCCGACTTCCTGCACGGCAACAGCCGCTCCCTGTTCATGTTCGAGCTGTTGGTGCCGGCGGAGAAGCTGCAGCTAGATCGACTGAAAGGGGATCAGAAGGCCTACGATCGGGACCTGCGCCCCGGACTCATGATCCGGGCCATTCACGAGCTGCAGGACGCGGGTGTCGAAGCGGATGTCTGGAAGATTGAAGGGCTCGACCGCCGTGAGGATTGCGAGAAGATCGTGGCGGCCGCGCGTCGCGGGGGTCGCAGCAGGGTTAGCTGCATCGTTTTAGGTCGCGGCGAAGACGACAAAAAAGTGCGCGAGTGGCTGGAAACGGCGGCCCCAGTCGCCGGCTTCATCGGCTTTGCCGTCGGCCGCACGACGTTCTGGGACCCACTCGTCGACTGGCGAGCGAAGAAGACCACACGGGAGGCCGCGGTAACCGAGATCGCTCGCCGCTATCGGGCGTTTGCGGACGTTTTTGAGAAGGCCCGCACTTTGCGGAAAACCGCGTAGCGGCCAAAAAGGAGGGGCCATGCGTGTAGGGGTTGCCACGGATCACGGCGGATTTAACCTGAAGGAGGAATTCGTCTCGCATCTGCGCGCGGCGGGGCATGATGTCGTCGATTTTGGGGCTCACAGCCTGAATCCCACCGACGATTATCCGGATTTCGTCATTCCGCTCGCACAAGCCGTTCGAGCAGGCAGCGTGGAACGGGGCGTGGCCATCTGCGGCAGCGGCGTCGGCGCCTCGGTATGTGCGAACAAAGTTCCTGGGATTCGAGCCGGGCTCATCCACGACCACTATTCCGCCAAACAAGGGGTCGAGGACGATCACATGAATGTCATCTGCATGGGCGGCCGAACCGTGGGTCCGGCAGTCGCTTGGGACGTTGTTGAGGCGTTCTTGGCAGCTAAGTTCAGTGGAGCCGATCGCCACGTGCGCCGACTGACTAAGGTGGCTTCCCTCGAATCGCAGGGACCTGGCCATCTGCGCGAAGCGCAAGCCACACCGGCGAAAACGTAGGGGAAAAACCCAAAAGGCGCCAAGGCCTTAGGTTGAGGCAGCCGGTGTTGGCAAGGCGCTGCCTGGCGTTGTAGTCTCGTGGCGTGCACAGCCTGTTGCGAATACGAACGCCACAGTCCACGCCCGGATCAACCGTTCAACCGTCAACAATTGTCAAGGTAGGACAAGGAGCCAGACCGTGAGTGCTGCAGGAGTTTCTCAGTCGCTAAAAGAACAGGATCTTCCCCAACTAGCCATAAACACCATCCGCACCCTTTCGATGGATGCGGTACAACAGGCCAATTCCGGTCATCCCGGAACGCCCATGGCGCTGGCGCCGGTAGCGTATTGCCTGTGGCAGCGTTTCCTGCGCTTTGATCCAAACCACCCCATTTGGCCCAACCGCGACCGCTTTGTGCTGTCCAATGGTCACGCTTCGATGCTCCTATATTCCATGCTCCATTTAACGGGTGTGAAAGCAGTCAATCCGAAGTACGAAACTCTCGGACAATTGTCGGTAACGCTGGACGACATCAAGCACTTTCGCCAGCTCGACAGCAAATGCCCTGGTCATCCGGAATACCGTTGGACTTCCGGCGTCGAAACCACCACGGGACCCCTTGGACAAGGAGTTGCCACCAGTGTGGGCATGGCGATCGCCGCGCACTGGTTTGCGAGCTACTTCAATCGCCCGAATTTTGACCTGTTTGATTACGATGTCTATGCCGTGTGCGGCGACGGATGCATGATGGAGGGCATTTCCGGGGAAGCCGCGTCTCTCGCTGGCCACCTCAAACTGGCCAAGCTGTGTTGGATCTACGATAACAACCACATCACCATCGAAGGGAACACAGCGCTTGCGTACAGCGATGATGTGGCTACACGGTTCCTCGGCTACGGCTGGAACGTGACGCGCGTGGGCGATGCCAACGATTTGGAGATGCTGGAGCGCGCCTTTCACACCTTTAAAAACGAAAAAGAGCGACCGACGCTGATCATCGTAGACAGCCACATCGCCTACGGAGCGCCTAACAAGCAAGACACAAGCGCCGCCCATGGCGAACCGCTAGGCGAATCGGAAATCAAACTGACCAAGCAGCGTTACGGGTGGCCGGAAGATGCCAAGTTCCTCGTCCCGGACGGTGTGCGCGAGCATTTCGACGCGGGTATCGGTGCGCGTGGAAAAGCGTTGCGCGAAGCTTGGATGGTGAAGTTTGAAGCATACCGACAGCAATATCCCGAACTTGCAAAGCAAGGCGATCAGATGCTCCGCCGGGAGTTGCCCGAGGGCTGGGATAAAGGATTGCCAGCATTTGCCGCCGATCCCAAGGGGTTGGCCACCCGCGACTCCTCCGGCCAGGTACTGAACGTCCTTGCGAGAAACGTGCCATGGATCATTGGAGGCTCGGCAGACCTGAGCCCTTCCACCAAAACCCGCCTCACATTTCAAAGCGCAGGCGACTTCAGCGCCGAGAACAATCTGGGACGAAACCTCCACTTTGGCATCCGAGAACACGCCATGGGAGCAATCCTGAACGGGTTATCCCTGTCGAAAGCTCGGCCGTTCGGCTCCGGGTTCCTGATCTTCAGCGACTACGGCCGGGGCGCAATCCGACTGGGTGCCTTGATGGAAATTCCCGTGATCTACGTCTTTACGCACGACTCGATCGGATTGGGAGAGGATGGACCAACCCATCAACCGATCGAACATCTGGCATCGCTGCGTGCGATTCCGGGACTGGTCACACTGCGTCCGGCAGACGCCAATGAGGTGGTCGAGGCTTACCGCTATATCATGCAACTGACTCATGAGCCCGCGGTGCTGATTCTGTCGCGGCAAGCAGTGCCGACCCTGGATCGCAGCAAGTATGCGGCCGCCTCAGGAGTGGCTCGCGGCGCCTACGTGCTAGGGGACGCACCGGGTGGAAATCCCGAAGTCATCCTTCTCGCCTCGGGGAGTGAAGTCAGTCTCGCCGTGGAGGCCCACGAGAAGTTGCTCGCCGAGGGCATTCGGTCACGGGTCGTCTCCATGCCGTCCTGGGACATCTTCGACCATCAATCCCAAGAATATCGGGACGAAGTCCTGCCTCCTGGCGTCAGGGCACGCGTGGCCGTGGAGCAGGCCTCGACTTTTGGATGGGAGCATTACACCGGCTTGGACGGTCGTATCATCGGCATGAAGACCTTCGGGGCCTCGGCACCCCTGAAAGAACTCCAGAGAAAGTTCGGTTTCGAGCCAAACCGAGTGGTGGCTGCTGCCAAAGAGTTGCTTGCGAGGGGGTAGACGTTGCCCCAAGCCCGTGAGCGACCGGAGGTGTTTGAAGCGGCCAAAGCCGGAACCACGTCGAAACGAATCCCGTCGCCGTCTCGTACTTCCGACCATCAAGAAGGGAGAAGCGCCCCTCTGGGCGCCACAGTTCAGCCCGGCGGCGTGAATTTCAGCCTATATGCAAGGGACGCCGTAAAAGTCGAACTGCTACTGTTCGACCAACCAGAAGATGGCACGCCCGCCCGGGTAATCCCGCTAGATTCCTCTACCCACCGAACCTACCACTACTGGCATGTCTTTGTTCCCGGTCTCGAGACGGGACGGCTCTATGGGTATCGGGTCCATGGACCATTCCGTCCCCTTGAAGGAATGCGGTTTGACCCGTCGAAAGTCCTGCTCGATCCCTACGGCCGCGGGGTTGCTGTGCCGAAGGGCTACTCTCGTCAGGCGGCCCGAGAAAAAGGCGATAACGCTCGGACGGCGATGAAGAGTGTGATCGTAGACCCACGCGCATATGACTGGGAGGGCGACCTACCTCTCAACAGACCAGCGTCTCAGTCAATCATCTACGAAATGCACGTGAAAGGGTTTACGCGTCATCCGAACTCGGGCCTCCCGGATCAGACTCGCGGCACGTTTCGCGGACTCCTCGACAAGATTCCCTACCTCCGCGACCTCGGCATCACGGCCGTCGAACTGCTTCCTGTATTTCAATTTGATCCGCAGGACTGCCCGCCGGGTCGCATGAACTATTGGGGCTACGCACCCATCTCCTTCTTTGCACCGCACCAGGCCTACAGCTCCCGCCACGATCCCCTGGGAGCTGTCGATGAGTTTCGCGACATGGTCAAGGCTTTGCATCGGGCGGGCATCGAAGTCATTCTGGATGTGGTGTTCAATCACACTGCCGAAGGCGATCATTCGGGGCCAACGCTCAGTTTTCGTGGGCTCGACAACACAGCCTACTACGTTTTGGAGCAAGACCGCTCGCGCTATACCAACTACAGCGGCACCGGGAACACGCTCAATGCCAACCATCCCATCGTTCGCCGCATGATCGTGGACAGCATCCGTTATTGGGTCGAGGAGATGCATGTGGACGGTTTCCGTTTTGATCTTGCTTCGGTCTTGGCGCGTGATTCCAACGGCGACGTAATGCCCAATCCCCCGGTTCTCTGGGACCTTGAATCAGACCCCCAGCTGGCCGGAACGAAGATGATTGCCGAAGCTTGGGATGCCGCTGGCCTGTACCAGGTCGGAAGTTTTATCGGGGACAGCTGGAAGGAATGGAACGGACGCTTTCGTGATGACGTACGGAGTTTCTGGCGCGGCGATAGTGGGTCGCTGTCACGTTTCGCGGACCGGGTCGTTGGCAGCCACGAGATCTATCGCTACAAAGAACGCGAAGCGGAGCAAAGCGTGAACTTCGTAACGTGTCACGACGGATTTACGCTCAACGATCTGGTTTCCTATAACCAGAAGCACAACGAGGCCAATGGGGAAGGAAACCGCGATGGCGCAGACGACAATCGAAGCTGGAACTGCGGGGTCGAGGGCCCCACCGATGACCCTGAAGTGGAGAAGCTGCGAAATCGTCAGATCAAGAATTTCGTCACCGTCACGCTGCTGTCTCTTGGTCTACCCATGTTTGTGATGGGCGACGAAGTGCGGCGGACGCAGCACGGCAACAACAATGCGTACTGCCAGGATAGCGAGGCCACGTGGTTCGATTGGTCGCTGGTCACCAGGCACGCCGATCTCTATCGGTTTGTGAAACTGCTGATTGCCCGACGGCTGCTGCGAGACACCGGCCCGGAGCGCCAGCGGAAGACCTTGACTCAGCTGATCAGCGAAGGGATCAAAGGCTGGCACGGAGTTCGACTCAACCAGCCCGATTGGTGTGATCAATCACACAGTATCGCGCTCAGCGTCGAGTTAGGAAAGGAAGGCCTCTCCGTCTATATCATTTTCAATGCGTATTGGGAGCCTCTTGACTTCGAGCTCCCGCAGCTGGAAAAGGGGCAGGGAACTTCTTGGAGGCGATGGATCGACACGTCCCTTGATTCGCCCCAGGACATTGTTCCCTGGCAAGAAGCACGCACAGTCCCCGAGCGCACCTATCGGGCGGGTCCTCGGTCTGTCGTCGTTCTCTGGGCCAGCGGCGGTGACGCATGATTCACGCGTTCATCGGGCCCAACGAGCTTGGATGGTCGGATTTGACATGAGCTCCGCAAAAGTCTCTCAACGCGAGTCGCCGCGCGCCCGATTTCGCAGGCTTTCCAGCGAATTGGCAGAAATCGGCAGGGGGTTTTACGCGCGCGGTTGGGCATTCGGCACCAGCGGGAATCTGAGCGCCGTGATCGAGGCCGATCCGCTGCGCCTGGCGATCACCGCGAGCGGACTAGACAAAAGCCTCCTTGCACCTTCCGAGATTCTGGCGATCGATGCGGAGGAAAAGGTCACCTTCGGCCGCGGCAGGCCGTCGAGTGAAGCTGCCATTCACGTCGCCATCGTCCGTGAACGTTTGGCGGGCGCCGTGTTCCACACCCATTCCATTTGGAGTACCGTCCTTTCTGAAAAACATGCCCCCGAGGGGGGAGTCGAAATCCAGGGCTACGAAATGCTCAAAGGCCTTGAGACCGTGCGTTCGCATGAGCATTCGGAATGGCTGCCCATCCTGGACAACTCGCAGGACATGAAGAGGCTTTCGCGAGACGTTACGCAGCTGCTCAAGCGGCAGCCGCGGATACATGGTTTTCTACTTCGCGGGCACGGTCTCTACACCTGGGGAGCCTCCCTCCGCGAAGCGAAGCGTCACATAGAAATCTTTGAATTCCTCATGGAGGTGCTGGCTCGCTTGAAGACGAGCTCGGTCGCTCGATAACCAATGTATGGTATTTTGGGGCAAGGAGAGATGCTATGGCCATTGTGCGAATTCCTGACGATCAGCGCACGCTCGAAGGCTTTGAGGACGTTCAGAGCTACCTTCAAGGCATCGGCATCGACTATGAGCGGTGGAAAACAGAGGCGAGCCTGCCTCCCGATGCCACTTCGGAGCAGATTCTGGAAGCCTATTCCGCTCAACTGGACCGCTTGAAGAAACGAGGCGGCTACACCACCGCTGATGTCATCGACATTCACTCCGACACTCCCGGTCTCGACGCGATGCTGGCTAAGTTCAATATCGAGCATTGGCACAATGAAGACGAGGTCCGGTACATTATCGCCGGTCGTGGCCTCTTCCATATCCACGTCGAAGGCGGTCCGGTGGTGGCCATCGAAGTGGGCGAGGGCGATTTGATCCGAGTCCCGCGCGGAACGCGTCACTGGTTCGATCTTTGTGGCGACCGCCGTATTCGAGCCATTCGTCTGTTCCAAGACAGGTCCGGTTGGACGCCGCACTATACCGACAGCGGTGTCGATCGCCACTATGACCCGGTCTGTTTGGGTCCCACGTATATTCCGCCCCAACCGGTCGCAAAGTAGCGCACGTGCCGCTCCTCGACCTGGCCCGGATTCGGGTGATTTTGCTGGACATCGAAGGCACCACGACGCCGCTGGCTTTTGTCCACCAGACCCTTTTCGGCTATGCGAGAGAAAACCTTCGTGCATTTCTCGAGGCGAACGCAAGCAAACCAGAGGTCCACAACTGCGTTGCGGAGTTAAAGGCGCAACACGGAACCGATGACCGAGACAAGCGGACGCCGCCGGCGTGGCGCGCCGACAGCCCGGAATCGGAATGGGCTTCGGCCGTGGCCTATGGCCTTTGGCTCATGGACCGTGACAGCAAGGTGGGCGCACTCAAAGCCCTTCAGGGTCTGATCTGGCAGCAAGGTTACCGGTCGGGAAGGCTAAAAGGCCAGGTCTATTCCGATGTCCCGCGAGCTCTGGATCGCTGGTACCGGCAGGGCAAGGATATCTCCATCTACTCCTCGGGGAGCGAGCTTGCGCAGCGGCTTCTTTTTAGCACCACGGAATCGGGCGATCTAACCCGCTATATCAGCGCTTTTTTTGACACACGAGTTGGCGCGAAGACAAATGGGGAGAGTTTTCGGCGCATTGCTTCGCGCAAAGGGCATCGGGAGGATCAGTTTTTGTTCCTTTCCGACTCCCCTCCAGAATTGGATGCGGCTCGTTCGGTCACCATGCAAACCGCGCTCGTTGCGCGAACGCCGGTCAACGAGACGCAACAGAACGGCCACCCGATCATCAACAGCTTCGATGAGGTCGGCTGACGAGGCTTAGTCAAAGAACGGTCGTTTGGACCTACCCTCTTCTTCCTGGACGAGTCGACCCGGAAGCCCCGCAGCGGCAACGCCCACGTGCTATCATCCTGCCGTCGCTCGGGTCCTGTTTCCTCAAAACCTAGAAGGAAAAGGGGAGGACCAATGGGCTGGTATTCTTTCGTCGCCTACTTTTTCGCGGGCGTTTTCCTCGCCAATGCCGTTCCCCACTTTGTGAGTGGTATATCCGGGCGCTCGTTCCCTACCCCATTTGCTTCCCCACCCGGCAGGGGATTATCCTCGCCGGTCGTGAATGTGCTGTGGGGCACGCTGAACGGGGTAGTCGGGTATTTTCTCGTGTGCCACGTCGGCGAGTTCCACATCCGACAAATCCCCGATGTGCTCGTTTTGGGAGCTGGGGGCCTGTTGATGGCCGTCATGTTGTCGAGGGCATTTGGCCGCCTCTACGGCGGTCAATAACCCGAAAAAGGTGGGTTTCATGGCAGGGTTGTCAGAAGCATCCACCCCCAAAGAGCAATCACCCGTCATTCGCCGAGCCGCCCCAGCCGACGCAGAAGTGTGCGGAAGAATCTGTTTTGAAGCCTTTGGGACGCTCGCTGCTAGGCACAATTTCCCTCCCGATTTCCCGTCTCCCGAGTTTCCCACCCGTGTTCTTTCGACCATGTTCTCGCATCCGGGGTTTTTCTGCGTCGTGGCGGAGCAGGACGGCAGGATTGTGGGAAGCAACTGTTTGGATTTAAGGACGCCCATTGCTGGTGTCGGACCGATTACGATTGACCCGGCCGCACAGAACCGGACGGTGGGCCGCCGTCTGATGCAAGTCGTCATGGCGCGCGCAGCCGAGGGGAAGTTCGCAGGAGTCCGCCTGGTGCAGGCGGCCTATCACAATCGCTCGCTTTCGCTGTACGCGAAGCTCGGTTTCGTAGTTCGCGAGCCGCTCGCCTGCATGCAAGGAGCGCCGATTCGACGGGTCCCGCCTAGCTACATTGTTCGGCGCGCCCAGGCAGAGGACCTGGCCGCCTGCAACGACGTCTGCCTACAAGTCCACGGGCATGACCGCGGAGGAGAACTGAGCGATGCGATTCGGCAAAAAACGGCGGTCGTGGCCGAATCGGGTGGGCGCATCAAAGCGTATGCCTCCGCCCTTGCATTCTTCGGTCACGCCGTCGGCGAGACCAATCAAGACCTCCAGGCATTGATTGGGGAAAGCGAACAGTTCCACGGGGCGGGACTTCTTGTGCCTACCCGGAACGCCGGACTGTTTCGCTGGTGCCTTGAGAACGGACTTCGTGTCGTCCAGCCGATGACCTTGATGACCATGGGACTATACAACGAACCTACTGGCGCCTACCTGCCCTCCATTCTGTTCTGACGTTGGATCTGAGATCCGAACAAAAAAGAAAGAGGGCACGGTGTGTGCCCTCCTTCCCAACGCGGGGCTCGGCAGGGGGTAGGTCTTGAGACTTACCGATTTACGAGTTCCGCAAAGATCACCACGTTGTCAGCCTTTTGGTTCGACGCCACCTCGGCTTCGGCCTCGGTGCGGTTCTTCGGGAGCTGGCGGCCTTGGGAATGACCCTCGACCTGAATCTGGGACAGGAAATACATGTTCCCGACGCGATGGAAAACCAGCTCAGTCTTCTCCGGCGGATTTCCGCCGCCGCAAGCATAGGTGATAGCGGAGGCGGCTCTGTCGCCGTCCCACGTCCGGATGGTCAGAATCCCGGAACTTGCCGAGCCGGGATGAACAACGTATTGGCCCGGCGGCAGGGTCTGATTGGCGACGACAAAATTGAACGGGATATTTGCTCGCAGGGTAACTTCCTGAGCGTTCACGGCTGCTGCGGCAAACAGCAGACCAAAACCCAACGCGATGGAGCGAAGCGCTTTCATAAATCCTCCTCAGTGAAGAACGGTCAGCGGTCCAGGGCCGATCTCCGGGTTCCGCCGGGCTCACTCGCTGCCGTTCTTCTGTTCCGTCCTCTCGACTCAACAGCTACGAACACCCACGGAAAGGCAGTTCAAATGCCAAAAGAATATGGAATGACGGGCATCGGGCTGAGGGGCGATGTACTGATTCGAAGGGGGTTATTCGCACGAGGGAGCAATTCCACGCCGCAGAGAGGATGCGACAGGCCCCCAGCGCTAACCGAACCGTTAATGCGGGTAACGCTTGGGTTAGTTCCACTAGCGAGGATGAGACGAGGGCGGTTATGATGAACATTAAAGGTTTCAAATGAAGCCCCGTTTATTAGGCGTCGCCGGTCCGCTTCAGGGCGCCGTTTTTGACTTGGCCGAAGGGCGGGTCACCATCGGACGTGACTCGAGCAACGAGATCTGGGCTGCCGACTCCTTCTTGTCGCGCCGACACTGTACGCTCCAATCGACCGGGACGGAGTT
>Ga0187766_10000631_pt1 | contig 19852 bp, 16 predicted proteins | sample 0216_QUI02_MP05__4_FD_132971 | JGI IMG/M metagenome (GOLD analysis project Ga0187766, IMG submission 132971) | Tropical peat soil microbial communities from peatlands in Department of Meta, Colombia - 0216_QUI02_MP05_20_MG | ecosystem: Environmental > Terrestrial > Soil > Wetlands > Peat ... | reverse complement strand
CTCGCCGGTCTCGAGCCATTCGTTCACCACGACATGGCTCCTGTCGACTTTCACTTTGGTGCCTTCGAGCCCGATGTTCTCGACGTTTCCGACGATGCCGACCGCGAGGATGACGCGCTCGACCGCGATCGAGCTCGAAGCACCGTTTGCCTCGACCGTTGCCGCGACGCTGTCCGCGTTCTTCTTAAGCGCCTTGACCGTAGCACTCGTGAGGATTTTCATGCCCTGCTTCTCGAATGATTTCTTCGCGAAGGCGGAAATCTCCTCGTCCTCGACCGGCAGCACGCGGGGCAGGACCTCGACGACCGTGACTTCGGCGCCGAGCGTGCGATAGAAGCTCGCGAACTCGATGCCGATGGCGCCGGAGCCGACCACGAGCAGCGACTTGGGGATCGCCGGCGGCACCATCGCTTCCTTGTAGGTCCAGACGAGCTTGCCGTCCGGCTCGAGGCCCGGCAGTGCGCGCGCCCGGGCCCCTGTCGCGAGGATCACGTTTTTCGCGGTCAGGTCGGCGACGGGTTTGCCGTCCTTCGCGACCGATAGCTTGCCGCGTCCGGCGAGCTTGGCGTGGCCGTCGAAAACGGTGACCTTGTTCTTCTTGAGGAGATGCTTGACGCCATTCGAGAGCTGTCCAGCCACCTTGCGCGAACGCTCGACCATTTTCTTGCCGTCGAAGCTCGCACCCTGCACGTGCACGCCGAAGTCGTCCGCGTGCTTGATGAGGTGATAGACCTCGGCCGAGCGCAGGAGCGCCTTGGTCGGGATGCATCCCCAATTGAGGCATATGCCGCCCAAATGCTCCCGCTCCACGACGGCGGCCTTCATTCCGAGTTGTGCGGCACGGATCGCGGCGACGTAGCCGCCCGGTCCCGCACCCACCACAACGATATCGAACGATGTGTCGGCCATTGTCTAAATCCTTTCGGCGCGGCCTCAGGCTAAAGCAGCATGGTGAGCGGATCCTGGATGAGTTTTTTGAAGGCTGCGAGGAACTCGGCCCCGATCGCCCCGTCCACGACCCTGTGATCGACCGAAAGCGTGCACGTCATCATCGTTGCTATCGCGAGTGCGCCATCCTTGACGATCGGCCGCTGCTCGCCCGCACCGACCGCGAGAATTGCACCCTGCGGCGGATTGAGCACCGCCGCGAACGTGCTGATGCCGTACATGCCGAGATTCGAGATCGAGAACGTGCCGCCTTGATACTCTTCGGGCTTGAGCTTGCCCTCCCTTGCCTTCTGAGCAAGCTCGCGCATTTCGTTCGAGATTTCGGCGAGACCCTTTTGATCCGCACCCCGGATAACCGGCGTGATGAGGCCATTCGGGATTGCGACCGCGACCGAGATATCCGCGCGCTGGTACATGCGTACGCCGTCATCGTGCCAGGACGCATTCGCGGCCGGCACCTTCCTGAGCGCCAGCCCCGCCGCCCGGATGATAAGGTCGTTGACCGAGAGCTTGAAGGCTGGCTCTCCCTTGGATTTTTCGGGCGCCTTCGCGTTGAGTTCCTGGCGCACCTTGAGAAGAGAGTCGATCTCGCAGTCGATCGACAAATAGAAGTGGGGTTGCTGGAGCTTCGCTTCCGTGAGACGCCGTGCAATCACCTTCCGCATTGTCGTGTGCGGCATTTCGGTATAGGGCGGCATGCCCGGCAATTCCGCCACCGGCGCCGGTTTCGCCGCCGGTGCCGCAGCAGGAGTCGGCGCTGCCCTCGGACGTGCCGCAGGGGTTCCGCTACTCAATGCGCTCTCGACGTCGGACTTCACGATGCGGCCGTGCGGTCCGCTGCCGCGAAGGATTGCAAGGTCGATACCCGCCTGCTGGGCCATGCGCTTTGCGAGGGGGCTTGCGAAGATTCGATCCTGTCCGTTGCCGGCGTGAGCCGCAGGCGAGATAGGTGGCGGAACGGCGGCCTTCGGCGGCGATGGCGTTCCCGCTATCGGTGCCGCGGGTGCGGCCGCCGGTGCGGGCGATGGCGGCGGCGCGGGCGGGGGAGCGGGCTTCGGCGCCGGCGCGCTTGCGATCGAACTGGCATCCTCCCCTTCGCCGAGCAACACCGCGATCGGCGTGTTGACGGCGATTCCCTCCGAGCCTTCGGAAACCAGGAGTTTGCCGACTGTTCCTTCGTCCACCGCCTCGACTTCCATCGTCGCCTTGTCGGTCTCGATCTCCGCGAGCACGTCGCCCGGCTTGACCGCGTCGCCTTCCTTCTTGAGCCACTTGGCGAGCTTTCCCTCCGTCATGGTCGGTGAAAGTGCTGGCATCAGGATTTGCGTCGGCATGAGTTCTCCCCCAAGCTGTGCCACGCAGGTTTCACGCAGCACGTCGTTGGACGCCTATGGGCGGTAAAGCACCTTCTTTGCGGCTTCGACAATCTGGCCGGCGTGCGGCAGCGCCATGCGCTCCAAATTCGCGGCATAGGGCAGCGGCACGTCGACGCCGGTGACGCGCACAACCGGCGCATCGAGCCAGTCGAATGCCTCTTCCATCATAACGGCTGCCAACTCCGAGCCGATACCGGCAAAGGGCCACCCCTCCTCGACCGAGACGAGCCGGTTCGTCTTCTTGACCGATTGGACGATTGCCGCGCGATCGAGTGGGCGGATCGTGCGCAGATTGATGACCTCGGCACTTATGCCCTCTTTCGCGAGGGCGTCCGCGGCCTCAAGTGCGCGTTGGACCATGAGCGAAAACGCAGTGATCGTGACGTCCGTTCCTTGCCGCTCGATCTTGGCTTTGCCGATGGGGACGATCCAGTCCGGATGATCCGGAACCGGGAAGCTGTGGCCGTAAAGAATTTCGTTTTCGAGGACGATCACGGGATTCGGATCGCGGATGGCGGCCTTGAGCAGACCCTTGGCGTCTTCCGCGGAATAGGGCGAGACGACTTTAAGGGCCGGAACGTGGCCGTACCAGCTTGCATAACATTGGGAGTGCTGCGCCGCCACGCGCGACGCCGCGCCGTTCGGCCCCCGAAAGACGATTGGGCAGTGCATCTGCCCGCCCGACATATAGCGGGTCTTGACGGCCGAATTGATGATCTGGTCGATCGCCTGCATGGCAAAGTTCCACGTCATGAACTCGACGATCGGAAGCAAGCCGTTGAAGGCGGCCCCGACGGCCAAGCCCGTGAAGCCTTGCTCGGTGATTGGGCTGTCGATCACCCGCCGCTCGCCGAATTCCTCCAAAAGACCTTGGCTGACTTTGTACGCACCCTGGTACTGCGCCACCTCCTCGCCCAGGAGGAAGATTCGCGGATCGCGGCGCATCTCTTCCGCCATGGCATCGCGCAGGGCTTCGCGCACGGTCTGGGTTTTGGTCGCTCCGGTATATTCGGGCGTTGCAGCCGCGGCGGGAGCCATTGCCGGCTTCGGCGGAGCTGCCGCCGCGGGTGCGGTAGGCGTCGGTGACGGCGGTGTCGGCGCTTGCTGAGGCAGTTTCGCGGCCGGGGCCGGTGCCGCGGCGGCACTAAGCGATGCAGCACTCTCGCCGTCGCCCAGGATCATGGCGATCGGCGTGTTGACCGCGACGTTCTCGGCACCCTCCGGCACCAATATCCTGCCGAGCGTTCCTTCGTCGACAGCCTCGACCTCCATGGTCGCCTTGTCGGTTTCGATTTCGGCGAGCACGTCGCCGGATTTCACCTTCTCGCCCTCCTTTTTGACCCAGCGCGCCAGCTTGCCTTCGGTCATCGTGGGCGAGAGCGCAGGCATCAATACCTCGACGGGCATGCGGTACCTCCCGGCCCTTAGGCGTCGGCCAATACGTCGGTGTAGAGTTCGGACGGATCAGGCTCCGGGCTGTTTTGCGCAAAGTCCGCGGCGGCCGTGATGATGTCCTTGATCTCGCGATCAATCTGCTTGAGCCCGTCTTCGTCGATCACGCCGTCGGTCTCCAATTTGCCGCGCAAGCGGTCGATCGGATCGCGCTCCTGACGCATTTTTTGAAGCTCGTCCTTGGGGCGGTACTTCGCGGGATCCGACATGGAGTGGCCCCGATAACGATAGGTGATCATTTCAAGGATGTAGGGTCCCTTTCCGGTCCGCGCGCTTGCAACCGCTTTATCGCCCGCAACCTTCACCGCCGTGACATCCATGCCGTCCACCTGCTCGCCTGGAATGCCGTAAGACTGGCCACGATGATAGAGGTCGGTCCGCGCCGAGGCGCGCTCGATCGAGGTACCCATGCCGTACTTGTTGTTCTCGATGACGAAAACGACGGGGAGCTTCCAAAGGGCCGCCATGTTGAAGGATTCATAGACTTGGCCCTGGTTCACGGCACCGTCGCCGAGATAGGTGAGCGAAACCCGGTCCTCCGAGCGGTATTTGTAAGCAAAGGCCAGTCCCGCGCCGATCGGCACCTGAGCGCCCACGATGCCATGCCCGCCGAAGAAGTTCTTCTCGGCGCTAAACATATGCATCGACCCGCCCTTGCCTTTGGAGTACCCGCCGCGCCGGCCCGTCAACTCCGCCATCACCCCCTTCGGGTCCATGCCGCAGGCGAGCATGTGGCCGTGATCGCGGTAGCTTGTGATGACAGAGTCCTGGGGCGTGATCGCGGCCTGCATGCCGACCACGACGGCCTCCTGACCGATATAGAGATGGCAAAATCCACCGATCAGGCCCATGCCATACATCTGGCCGGCCTTCTCCTCGAACCGCCGGATGAGTAACATTTTTCGGTAGTATTCGATGAGTTCGTCGGCGGCGCTGTTTTGCGCCCGCGACTTGCCGCGCGCGATTTTTGCGGTGGCCATGACGTCTCCCTGGAATGAGTCCTCGAAAAACGATGTGCGGCCGCTTTCGACCGCCCCCTGCCCTCAAGGGTTTTGTAGCTCTCCGGGGATTGGTTTTCAAGAAAACGCGCGGTGAAAAACCATTATCGTGCAATGCACAATGATGAATTAACTCGTTTCCAGTTAACGCACCGGCGGGCGGTCAAGTTTTTCGGCCGCCGGCGCCATCCTCACTGTGTCATTGGGCGAGACAAAAGCGCCCCAGGAGCGTTCGATTTTTCCCGATGCCGAAACAATTCTGCGTGCCGTGCGTCAAATTAGGTCCACAACTAAAAGACGAGGCAGCCGAGGTGCTGAAGATCGATCCAATTACGGACCTGAACCGAAACGATGCCGTCGAGCTTCTCTGGTCCTTCTTCCAGGAAGAGGGTTTCACGACACCGCGCGAAAAGCTCGCCCTTAATTTCGGACGCATGATGGCGGACGAGGCTTGCTGGGCGGCGCTGGCTGTGGAGGATGGGCGCGCCGTCGGCATCGTTACGGTCACGACGATGCTCTACGCCGAATGGGGCCGACTGGGTGAGATCGGCGATCTCTACGTGTTGCCGCACGATCGGGGTCGTGGAGTCGCAAGGGGCCTCGTCGACGAGGCGACCGCATGGTGCCGCAAGAAGGGATGCTCGGCGGTTTCCGTCGTGGTGACGCCGGAGGGCGAGGCGCGTCATCGGCTCTCGCATTTTTACCGTCATCTTGCCTTCGAGGCGACGGGACGGACGTTCATGTCCAAGCTTATTCGTTGACGGGAGGTCGGTGCTGGTCCCCGCACACGGCAACCCGTTATCGTACGCCCTCACCCTTCGGTAACATGATGACGATTTCGTCGGCGCGCCCGAAATTGAGCAGGACGCGCGCCTGTTCTTCAAGCATGTCCGGGTCGATGCCACCTTGCCCGACGAGGGCTGCCCTCGCCTCGAGTGCGGCGCGCTGGCTGCTCACGACGTTGAGCGTCGCTTGGGCAAGCTCGACTTTTTGCGAGAGCTGCCACCATGCATTGAGACCGCGATCCCCCTCCACCGCGTGATAGGCGAAGTAAAGGCTCAAGCACGCCAGTACAAGCTGGGCCGATATGCCCGGTAAGCGACGAGATATTTCGCGTGTGAGGCTCACGCAAGAATCGAATCACAGAGGATTCATTGCGGTCAATAGCTAATTCGCAAATTCCGGCGATTTACCGTCAGTAATGGTCAAATCGATTCATTTTCCTTGTGCGCCAGCGGCAACCGTTGCCGAAATGACTCACTCACTGCGCGTGAACAGATTCCGGAATTGCTTGCGAGCCATCCGAGTCGCTTCGCGGCTAACGAAAGACAGACTTGCCCGCATAGCGTGCCGTCGGGCCCAATTCTTCCTCGATGCGGATAAGTTGATTGTATTTTGCGAGACGGTCCGATCGCGAGAGCGAACCTGTTTTAATTTGCCCGCAGTTGGTTGCGACGGCGAGATCGGCGATGGTCGAATCCTCGGTCTCGCCAGAGCGGTGGGAGATAACGGCCCGGTAGCCGGCGTTCCGCCCGATCTCAATGGCTCGAAGCGTCTCGGTCAATGTGCCGATCTGATTGAGCTTGATCAGAACCGCATTCGCGAGCCCTTTCTCGATACCCATCCGGAGACGCTCCGGGTTCGTCACAAAAAGATCGTCGCCGACGAGTTGGATCTGCTTGCCGAGTGCCGACGTAAGTTCCGCCCATCCCTCGAAATCGTCTTCGGCCATGCCATCCTCGATGGAGACGATCGGATAGCGTTTCACGAGGGTGCGGTAGTACTCGACCATTCCCGCTGAATCGAGTTTCTTGCCTTCGCCTTCCAGCACATACTTGCCGCCTTTGTAAAACTCGGTCGACGCCGGGTCGAGGGCGAGGGCAATGTCCAGCCCAAGTTCATAGCCCGTCGATTCGACTGCTTTTGCAATGAAACCAAGCGCTTCGTCGGCACTTCTCAGGTTCGGCGCGAAGCCGCCTTCGTCTCCGACGTTCGTATTGTGCCCCGCATCGCCGAGCTGCTTCTTGAGGGCATGGAACACTTCCGAGCCCATGCGGATCGCTTCGGCGACGGTCGGCGCGCCGATCGGTGCGATCATGAATTCCTGGATGTCGATGGGGTTGTCCGCATGCACGCCGCCATTGACGATGTTCATGAGCGGAACGGGCAATGTGTGCGCGAAAACGCCGCCGATATAGCGATAGAGCGGCAACCCGCGCTCCTCCGCCGCCGCCTTTGCCGCAGCCAGGCTCACGCCGAGGATTGCGTTGGCCCCGAGGCGCGACTTATTGGCGCTCCCATCGAGCTTGATCATGGTGCCGTCGATGTGGCTCTGCTCCTCCACATCGAAGCCCGACAGTGCATCGAAGATCTCGCCATTGACCACGTCGACCGCTCGCAGAACACCTTTTCCGCCATAGCGCTTCTTGTCGCCGTCCCTGAGTTCGACCGCCTCATGGGTGCCGGTCGAAGCACCAGAGGGTACCGCGGCCCGCCCGATTGTCCCGGTTTCGAGCACCACGTCGACTTCAACAGTCGGATTGCCACGACTATCCAGAATCTCGCGGGCACGGATGTCGGTGATTGCGGTCATGACGTCCCTCGAGGCAAGGACACTGTGAACGATACGCCGCGTGAGAGATAGCGGCCCCAGCCGAGGGACGCAAGGGCGGCTGCAGGCAGCCGCAGAGAGATTGCGAACGTCTTCGAGGACACATGCTTAATCCGTCATGGCCGGGCCGGGCAAAGGCCGAGACCCGGCCATCCACGTCTTTCAGCGATTGGGCAGAAGCACGTGGATGCCCGGGTCAAGCCCGGGCATGACGAAGGGAGAGATCTGGGGCTGTCAAAATTAGATTTTAGCGCGCCGGGCTCTGCGCAAAACACTCCATAACCGTCATGCCCGGGCCGTCGTCCACGCGAAGGGTGCCGGTCATGCAGAGCATGGCAATGATGAAGGAAGGTATCCGGCGCAGGAAGTGATCTTCTGAGTCGATCCGGGTGGCGCCGTAAGTACGAGGAACCTCACACCGCGACCGGTTTGGCCTTCGCGACGCGATCGAAGGAAAGAAGGGTTTCGAGGAGGCCGGGCAGGTCCTTGAGCTTCACCATGTTGGGCCCGTCGCTCGGCGCCTTATCGGGATCCTGGTGCGTTTCCATGAACACGGCGGCAACACCGACCGCGATGGCGGCGCGTGCAAGGATCGGCACGAACTCGCGCTGGCCCCCGCTTGTCGTGCCATGCCCGCCCGGCTGCTGAACGGAATGGGTGGCATCGAAGACGATGGGGTAGCCGGTCCTTGCCATGATCGGCAAGGCGCGCAGGTCGGATACGAGCGTGTTGTACCCGAACGAAACCCCTCGCTCCGTCAGCAGAATATCGGTATTGCCCTCGTGCGCGATCTTGGCGGCGACGTTCGCCATGTCCCACGGTGCTAGGAACTGCCCCTTCTTCACGTTGATCGCGCGACCGGTATGTGCGGCCGCAACGAGCAGGTCGGTCTGGCGGCAAAGGAAGGCGGGGATTTGCAGCACGTCGACCGCTTGCGCCACGACGGCGCATTGCTGGGGCTCGTGCACGTCGGTCAAGACCGGGATGCCATGGCGCTCGCGCACCTCGGCCAGGATCGGCAAGCTCTCCGAAAGGCCCATGCCGCGGGGGCTGTCGATCGAGGTGCGGTTCGCCTTGTCGAACGAAGTTTTGTAGATAAGGCCGATGCCGAGGCGCGTGGTGATTTCCTTGATCGCCTGCGACATTTCGAGGGCGTGCTGACGCGATTCGAGCGCACATGGCCCGGCGATAAGCGTGAAAGGCAGATCGTTGCCCACGGTCAGCTTGTCGATGCGAACGCGGTGCGGTTTCGTCATGAGTCGTCTCGATTAACGGAATTAGGTGCCGGTGTCTCTACACCAACCTGCTCTGATCGACCGCCGCCTTTATGAAGGACTTGAACAGCGGATGGGGATCGAGCGGCTTGGATTTAAGCTCTGGATGGAATTGCACGCCGACGAACCAGGGATGGCGCGGGATTTCCACGATCTCCGGCAATTCGCCGTCGGGCGACATGCCCGAGAAATGCATGCCGGCCTTCTCGAGCTGGGGCTTATAATTGACGTTCACTTCATAGCGATGGCGATGGCGCTCGCTGATCATATCCGCGGCATAGGCGTCATGCACTTTGCTGCCTTTCGAAAGCACGCAGTCGTAAGCGCCAAGGCGCATGGTGCCGCCGAGATTGTCGCCGATGCCGCGCTGTTCGAGCACGTTGCCCCGCATCCACTCGGTGAGAAGCCCGACCACTGGATGCTCCGCAGGTCCGAACTCTGTCGAGCTGGCGCCCGCCAGGCCCACGATGTTGCGAGCGACTTCGATCACCGCCATCTGCATTCCGAAGCAGATACCGAAATAAGGCACATTGCGCTCGCGAGCGAAGCGTGCGGCCTGGATTTTCCCTTCCGAACCGCGCTCCCCGAATCCTCCCGGCACGAGTATGCCGTGAACGCTTTCGAGTCGCTGGGTCGCGTCGTCGCGCTCGAAGATTTCCGAATCGAGCCAATTCAGCTTGACGCGCACATGATTCGCGATCCCGCCGTGGCTGAGCGCCTCGGAAAGCGACTTGTAGGCATCGAGGAGGTGAGTGTATTTGCCGACCACCGCGATCGTCACCTCGCCTTCGGGCTTTTGCACGCGCTCCACGATATGACGCCAGCGCGAGAGATCCGGCCCATTCACGTGTTTGACCCCGAAATGCTTGATGACTTGGGTGTCAAATCCTTCGGCGTGGTAGCGAAGCGGCACTTCGTAGATCGTCGAGACGTCGAGCGCTTGGATCACGCACTCCTCTCGAACATTGCAGAAGAGGGCAATCTTTCGGCGTTCGTTGACCGGGATCGGCCATTCGCTTCGGCAGAGGAGGATATCAGGCTTGATCCCGACGCTCTGAAGTTCCTTGACGGAGTGTTGCGTCGGCTTGGTCTTCAGCTCATGGGAACTCGGGATGTAGGGCACCAGCGTGAGGTGCACGAACAAGACGCGCTCCGGTCCCAGCTCGTTGCCGATCTGACGTATCGCCTCGAGGAACGGTAGCCCCTCGATATCGCCGACGGTGCCGCCGATTTCGCAGAGCACGAAATCGGCACCTCCCGCGTCGGCCAGGATGAATTCCTTGATCGCATCGGTAATGTGGGGAATCACCTGCACGGTCGCACCTAGATAATCGCCCCGGCGTTCCCGCGCGATGACGTCGGAGTAGATGCGGCCCGTCGTCACGTTATCGCTGCGCCGCGAGGCAACGCCCGTGAAGCGTTCGTAATGACCGAGATCGAGGTCGGTCTCAGCACCGTCATCGGTCACGTAGACCTCGCCATGCTGATAGGGACTCATCGTTCCCGGATCGACATTGATGTAAGGATCCAGCTTTCGAAGCCGGACGGTGAATCCACGCGCCTGAAGAAGCGCGCCCAACGAGGCGGAGGCGATACCCTTACCAAGTGAGGAGACCACGCCGCCGGTAATGAAGATATACCGTTGCATGGACCATCATTATAGCGTCACGGTGCGGCAATAGAAACGGAAAGCAGCGACCGCAACGCTGCCATTCGAAAATAATGCGCTTGACAGGAGCGCTACTGCGCCGCAGGAGGCTGCGGCCCCGATGGGGCTGCGGGCGTTCCCGATGCCGGCGCGTTCGCCGGGGGTGCGGCCGGTGCGGGAGTTGGGGCGGTCGGAGTCGCGGGCGGACTCGGTATCGCGGGCGCCGAGGTCTTCGTTGCCGGCTGATCGATGATCGAACGCTGCTGCGGCGCATGGCTTGCGAGAAACGCAAGTGTCAGACTCACGAGCATGAACGCAGCCGCCAATATCGCCGTCGTGCGGGTCAGCAGGTTCGCGGCTCCTCGCCCGGTCATGAATCCGCTCATGCCGCCACCGCCGCCGATCCCAAGCGCACCACCTTCGCTGCGCTGGAGCAGCACGACCGCGATGAGTGCGATCGCAAGGATCATATGAATTACGACGAGTACAGCGGTCATTACCCGGACCTTCGAGATTTCACGGAGGGAACGGCGGCCCACTCCGATGGACACGTCCTCATGGCGTGCGGTTATTTAGTGCCTTGGACGCGAATTTGCCAGGGGGGACTTGCCTGCTCATGGGAAGCCGGCCCAATTCGCCGAATCTCTCCCCGTGGCCAGTAGGGCACGCGAATCACGGGCACGCCCGGGCGATGGCCCAGAATTCCTCGGCGTTGAGGCTCGCCCCGCCCACGAGGGCGCCGTCGACGTCGGCGGTGGGGAGGATTTCGGTCGCATTCGACCCCTTGACCGATCCGCCATAAAGGATGCGCATATCGGCAAGGTCGGCCCGGTTTCGCGCGAGCGTCTTCCGAACGAAACCGTGCATAGCCGCGATGTCCTCGACCCTTGGCACGCGGCCCGTACCGATCGCCCAAACCGGTTCATACGCGATGATCGTGTTCGTCGAACTGGCGGCTGTTGGCAGTGAGCCTGCGATTTGTCGTCCGACAACAGCTTCGGCCTTGACGGCGAGGCGCTCGGCCTCGGTCTCGCCCACGCAGACAATGGCAGCTAGACCGGCACGGTGGACGGCTTCTGCTTTCGCCCGCACAACCGCATCGCTCTCGCCATGATTGGACCTTCGCTCCGAGTGGCCCACGATGACGTAGCGACAACCGGCATCTGCGAGCATCTCGGCACTCACGTCGCCGGTGTGCGGCCCACTTTCCTTCGCGTGGCAGTCTTGCCCCCCGAGTGCGATAGCACTGCCCTTTATCAGCGTCGCCACGCGCGAAAGCAGCGTGGCCGGAGGGCAAATGAGCAGGTCGCACTGTGGTGGGGGGCCTTCGCGCAATTTTGCGAGGAGTGCGCCAACGAGCGCCAAGCCGTCGAGGCCTGTTTTACCCGCGCCGGTGCCGTGCATCTTCCAATTTCCGGCGATGAGTGGCTTACGCGTCATATCTCCAACGCTCCGTTGAGTGGCGTTCTCTAACACGAAGGGTGCCCCGTAAGGAATTGTGGCGGTTGCCGTCCGCCAATCCATTGTTGCCCGCTACTTTCGCCGCTTCTATTATGCCGCGCCTCACGCGTCGATGAGCACCTACTAAGACTTTGAAATAGCGGACAATCACCCGCCCAGCGGAAAGATTTTGAAACGATGCCGGAGAAGCAGGAGAAGACACCCCTCAGAAAAATCGTGGCTCGCGTCGTCGTCGCGGTCATGTTCGGCATGCTTATCGTCAGCTTCGGCATCTGGGGCATCGGCGACGTTTTCCGCCGCGGCGGTCGGCTGACAGCGGTCGCGGAAGTCGGTTCGGTGCGAATCATGCCCCAGGAATTTCAAGACGAATACCGACGCGAAGTCCGTCGGTTACAGACGGTCCTTCAGACCGAGCTTGACGCCCAGCACGCACGCGAACTGGGCGTGCCCCAACGCGTGGTCGAGGAGATGATCGGCAGGGTTCTCTTCGATCTGGCGGCGCGCGATGCGAATGTCGCCATCGGCGATGCGACCGTGCGTCAATCGATCGTCGACAATCCGCAATTCCGCAATGCGCAGGGCGAATTCGATCGCGACCTCTTCCAGAATATCCTCTACAACGCAAACTATACCGAGGACCGTTTCGTCGCCACACTCCGTCACGACCTTGCGCGGGGCCAGGTGACGGAAGCCGTGGCCGCGGGCGCCACGGTCCCGCAAGCGCTCGTCGACCATCTCTATCGCTATCGAAACGAGCGCAGGGTTGCGGATGCTCTGGTCGTCTCTGCCGCCTCGGTCAAGGATGTCCCGGCACCGACCGACGCCGAGCTCGACACCTACCGCAAGGAACATGCCGAAGCCTTTACCGCACCGGAATACCGGGCCATCACCGCGATTGAAATTCACCCGGCCGATCTGGCCGCCGACATCAAGGTTCCCGAGGATCGCCTCAAGGACGAGTACGAGGCCCGCATTGCCGAATTCCGTGTCCCCGAAGAGCGCACGCTGCGCCAAATCCTCGTTCCCGACGAGGCGACGGCAAAGAAGGCCGCGGCTTTGATCGCAGCTGGCGAAACGTTCGAGAAGGCGGCTCAAGATGTAACCGGCAAGGGTCCGCTCGATCTCGGCACGGTGCAAGAATCCGATGTGGCCAGCCCGGAACTCGGGAGAGCGGCATTCGAAGCGCCCGAGGGCGGGGTAACCGCACCGGTGCAAAGCCCGCTCGGTTGGCACATCGTTCAGGTCGAAAAAGTGCTCGAAAGCCGGACGCAGACGCTCGACGACGTCAAGGACAAGCTTACCCACGACATCGCGATGCGCGAAGCGTCGGATGCGGTATTCGACGTCGGGAATAAGCTTCAAGACGCGCTCGGTGGCGGCGCCAGCCTCGAAGAGGCAGGTCAACGCCTCAAGCTCAAGGTTCAGAAATTCGAGGCCGTCGATGGAAATGGTAACGCCCCCGACGGCAAACCGGTTGACGACCTCGCGAAACTTCCGAAGCTGTTGTCGACCGCTTTTTCCAGCCAGGCGGGTCGTGTGAGCGATCTCATAGACGACGGCCAAGGCGGGTATTTCATCTTGCGGGTCGACAACGTGGTCCCGAGCCAGCTCCGCCCCCTTGCCGACGTACGCGACAAGGTGCTCGAGGCCGTGATGGCGGAGGAAAAAGGCAAGGCGGCCGGCAAGATCGCAGCGACCATACTCGACAAGGTACGAGGCGGGGGAAACCTTCAAGAAATCGCCAAAGAGGGCGGCTATACGTTCATGACGTCCAAACCCTTCACACGCACGGCGGAGGGTGCTGCCGCGGGCATGACGCCCGAGCTCATCGCGGCCCTCTTCGGCGCCAAGGTCGGCGACGCGACGATGGCTGCAACACCTCAAGGTGCGATGGTCGCCAAACTTGTCTCCATCGTGCCGGCCGACCCAAAGTTGGACGAAGCAGGGGTCAAGCGGCTGCACGACCAGATTGACGGCGCCATCGCCGGAGAACTCTTGAACGATTTCTCCGACGCCCTTCGCGCCAAGTACGGGGTGGAAGTGAATCAGAGCGTGCTCGAGAGCATGATCGGGTCATGAAGTCGCCAACATCAGCGACGATGCCATGACAATCAGGCCGGCGTTTGGCGAGTTCGCTCGCTCCTACGGCGCAGGTAAGCCGCAGGTCGTTTGGACGACCCTCATCGCCGACCTCGACACGCCCGTTTCCGCAATGCTCAAACTGGCGGACGGGCGGCCCAACTCATTCCTTTTCGAATCGGTCGAGCGCGGGGTACGCAACCGCTATTCCTTCGTGGGCCTCAAGCCGGACCTCATCTGGCGCTCCTCGCATGGCAAAGCCGAGATCAACCGCCGCGCGCGCGTCGACGCCAACGCATTCGAACCGTGCTCAAACCTTCCCCTCGAGTCCTTGCGCGGACTCATCGAGGAATGCCGGTTCGAGCTCCCCGCCGAATTGCCGCCGATGGCATCGGGCCTCTTCGGTTACATGGGCTATGACATGGTGCGTCAGATGGAGCGTCTGCCCGACGCGAACCCCGACGTGCTCGACATCCCCGATGCCATTTTTCTCCGACCGACCATCGTCGCCGTGTTCGACAGCCTCGAAGACTCAGTGACGATTTTCACGCCCGTATGGCCTGAAAGCGGCATCTCGGCCGAGCAAGCATTCGATCTGGCCCAGGAACGCCTCGCCGATCTTGTCGCCGAATTCGAGCGGAGCGTGACCTATCGCAGGGAAACCACGGCCGGTCATGCCGAGATTGGCGAGCCGCGTTCGAACGTGACGCGGGAGAGGTATCATTCGTTCGTCGAGCAAGCGAAGTCGTATATACGGGCCGGCGACATCTTCCAGGTCGTGCCGTCTCAACGTTTCGCCCTCCCCTTCAAATTGCCGCCCTTTGCACTCTACCGGGCCCTTCGCCGGCTCAATCCTTCGCCGTTCCTCTTCTACCTCGATTTCGGCGGCTTTGCGGTTGTCGGATCGAGCCCTGAAATCCTTGTCCGTCTGCGCGACGGCGTCGTTACGATCCGTCCAATCGCCGGCACGCGACCACGTGGCAAAGATGCCGCCGAGGATAAGGCTCTCGCCGACGATCTTCTCGCCGATCCCAAGGAATTGGCCGAGCATCTCATGTTGCTCGACCTTGCGCGAAACGACGTGGGACGGGTCGCGAGAATCGGCACCGTGAAAGTGACCGAGAAGATGCAAGTCGAATACTACTCCCACGTCATGCATATCGTGTCGAATGTCGAAGGCGTTCTCGACTCGAAGCACGACGCGCTCGCCGCCTTGATCGCGGGGTTTCCAGCCGGCACGGTGTCCGGTGCTCCCAAGATTCGCGCGATGGAGATCATCGATGAGCTCGAACCCGAGCGACGCGGCATATACGCCGGCGCGGTCGGCTATTTTGCGGCCAATGGCGCCATGGATACCTGCATCGCACTCAGAACGGCACTCGTAAAGGACGGCACCATGTATGTGCAAGCGGGTGGTGGGGTCGTCGCGGATAGCGATCCCGAGGCGGAATACCAGGAAACGCGCAACAAAGCCCGCGCGCTTGTTCGTGCGGCCGAGGAGGCCGTTCGGTTCGCGAGCCGGCGGTAAGTTTGCTCGACCTTATCCGCTCACCCTCGCTTGTTCCGCTGCGAGCTTCAATCGCATCACGGCACTGATCGGGACGAGAGCCAAGCCGCGAGAGGAGACGTCGGCAGTCCATTTCTCGAGGACGTCGAGGGTGGTGTCCCGCGGATGGCCGATCGCGATCGCATAACCGTAGTGGCGTGCCGCGCGCTCGACCTCGGCAAGCTGTGCCGCGACCGCCTCGTGGGAATCGACATTGTCGAGGAAGATGTCGCGTTCGAGGTAGGGCAACCCCGCTTGGCGCGCCTCGGCGGGACCGACGGTCGCACTTGTCGTGCGCGAATCGAGAAAGAAGAGCCCTCTCGCCTTGAGTTCCTGCATGACGACGCGCATGCCTTGGGCATCTCGCGTGAATTTGCTGCCCATGTGATTGTTGATCGCGACGTAACCCGAGAACTGCCCCAAACCCCAATTAAGATTTTCCTCGATTTCGGCGGCGCTCTCGCTCACGCGCAATGCATGGGGACCGGGGTCGACGCGCGGATTGTCGGGCTCCATCGGGAAATGCACCATGAGTTCGTGGCCGAGGGAGCTTGCTTCATGGGTCTGAACGGAAACCTCGGGCGCATAGGTCATGAATGAGAGTGTCACCGGGGCCGGGAGGCGCATTGCGCGTTCGGCGCGCTTGCGGTCGAGGCCGACATCATCGATCACCAGGGCGACGATTGGCCTTCCGTGCGTGTCGGGGATTGCCTGAGCATTGCGAAGCCAGAGCGGCTTCGGCCCCTCAATCGGCTTCGATGCGAAGCTCGACAGGCTTCCGAGCATTATCGGTTTGCCGTCGCGTTCCTGCGCACCCCCGCTTTGCTTGCCGGACGATGCCTCGGGAGCCACCTCCTCATAGACCACCCGCGGATCCTCATGGGACGTGATGAGCTTGGGTGTCGGGGCTGTCACAGCCGACGGTGGGGTCGTCTTGGCTGCTTCGGCCAGCTGATCGGCGAGTGGGATTTTGACGATATTGCTCCCGCCGTCGATTTTCGGCGCGAGTGCTGTTTTCCATGCCTCATGGGAACGATGTCCGCCGCCGGCAAGGACGCCGATCGCAACGCCGAGTGCAATCGCCATCCCAACCATGGCAAGTCGCCTTGTCGGCGTTACCGGTTTGCCTTTCATGGCCCTGTGGCCGCGTGCTGGGTGCGCGCGAAAACCCACGCGGAGCCGTTCCGCCGCGTCGGCTAGACGCCACCCGAGCCAGATGCTCCAGCCGGTCAGGAGCTTGGAGCGGCGGCCCGGGCCCCGCGACCGTTTCCCAATATGCTGTCGTGCACGCCGCGCCATCCCCCGAAATATAGTGGCATGGCGGTAAGATTGCACGCGCGACTGCATGGGCGTCAGGCGCCGAATTTCGAGTGCGAGGCGTAGGGTCCAAGGCCATCCCGTCCGTCCCACGCCAAGGTAATAACCCAAGGACCCCCTCGCCTTTCGCGCCCGTGGGCGACCTGTTATAACCGGATGACCTCGACGACTTGGCGCGAGCAGCGCGTCCGCGCGGAAACAACCGGGATTCCATAGGGCGTCCATGTATCTACTGATCGATAACTACGACAGTTTCACCTACAACCTCTTTCATTACCTGGGTGAACTGGGTGCCGAGGTGTCGGTATGGCGCAACGACGCAATCAGCGTGCAAGACGCCGTCGCCATGGCGCCCGAAGGAATCATTCTATCGCCCGGTCCGTGCGATCCGGATCGCGCCGGTATTTGCGTGCCTCTCGTCAATGCCGCGGCGGGACGCTTCCCCATTCTCGGCGTCTGTCTCGGCCATCAGGCGGTCGGCCAAGCCTTTGGCGGCCGGATCGTGCGCGGGCCCGTGCCGATGCATGGCAAGACGAGCCTCATTCACCACAACGGCCGCGACATCTTCCGCAGTCTTGCCAACCCATTTCCCGCGACGCGATACCACTCCCTCATTTGCGCCCACGAAGGCTTGCCGACCTGTCTCGAGGTCACCGCCCGGACGAACGAAGGAATCGTCATGGGCCTGCGCCATCGCCAATTCCCGATTTTCGGCGTGCAATTTCATCCAGAGAGCATCGAGACGGCGGAGGGCCATAAGCTGCTCGCCAATTTTCTAGCACTCGCAAAGCCCGGAGCGCTCGCTGCATGACGGGCGATCTCGCGGACCTCAAACAAATGCTTGCACATGTTGCGGCGGGAAAGACCCTTTCGCGCCAAGAAGCCGAGCTTGCTTTCGACATCATCATGTCGGGGAATGCAACACCGTCTCAGATGGGCGCTTTCCTGATGGCGCTCAGGGTGCGCGGCGAGACGATCGATGAGATTACCGGTGCGGCTTCGATCATGCGCGCCAAGGCGCAACATATCGCCGCACCCCCGAACGCAATGGATATTGTCGGGACCGGCGGCGACGCCCACGGCACCCATAATGTCTCGACCGCGAGCGCCATCGTGGTCGCGGCCTGTGGTGTGCCGATCGCAAAGCACGGCAATCGCGCGATCTCGTCCAAATCCGGTGCGGGCGACGTGCTGGCCGCCCTCGGCGTCAATATTGACGCAGCATTCGAGGTCGTCGAGCGCGCCATCGCCGAGGCCGGTATCGGATTCATGCTCGCACCGCGCTATCACAGCGCCATGCGGAATGTCGGCCCGACGCGCGTTGAACTCGGCACGCGCACCATATTCAATCTGCTCGGCCCGCTTTCGAACCCGGCCCTCGTGAAGCGATATCTTGCCGGCACCTTTGCCAAACAATGGGTCGAACCGATGGCCCGCGTGCTCGGCAACCTCGGCGCAGAACGGGCCTGGGTCGTGCACGGCAGCGACGGGCTCGATGAGTTGACATTGACAGGTCCGAGTTTCGTCTCCGAGTGGAAGGACGGCAAAGTCGCCAACTTCGAAATTTCACCCGCGGATGCCGGTCTCGATAGAGCGGAACTCGCCGAACTCAAGGGGGGAGATGCTCAGCAAAATGCCAAAGCCCTCTTCGCGGTGCTGAGCGGCACGCACGGCGCATTTCGCGACTTCGTGCTCTACAACAGTGCGGCGGCATTGCTGGTCGCAGGCAAGGCCAAGGATTTGCGCGCGGGGGTTGCCTTGGCCGCGACGGCAATCGACCAGGGACGCGCGCGAGCCGTGCTCGACAAGCTCGTCGACATCACCAACGGCCGAGCGTGACCATGGAGGACGTACTCGCAAAAATCTGCGGAGAAAAGAGAGCCGGGATCGTGACGCGCAAGGCGAGCCGGCCGTTGACCGAGCTGGAAGCGGTGGCGCGCGGCGCATCGCCCCCGCGCGGTTTCGCAAAACGCCTCGACGAAGCGATTGCAAGCGGCGGATACGGACTGATCGCGGAAATCAAACGCGCCTCGCCGAGCAAGGGCCTCATCCGTGCGGATTTCGACCCCGCGGCCCTGGCGCGCGCCTATGCCAAAGGTGGTGCCGCCTGTCTTTCCGTGTTGACGGACGAGCCCTACTTTCAAGGCAAGGACGAGCATCTTGTTGCCGCACGCGCCGCAGTGGCTCTTCCAGTGCTGCGCAAGGATTTCATCCTCGATCCTTACCAGGTGGTCGAGGCGCGCGCGCTCGGGGCAGATTGCATCCTTCTCATCATGGCCGCACTGGAAAATGAGACCGCGCTGACGCTCGCACATCTTGCGGGCGAATGGGGGATGGACGTGCTGGTCGAAGTCCACGACGCAAGCGAGCTCGCGCGAGCGCTGGATTTGCCGTGCCGGCACATCGGCATCAACAATCGCGATCTCAAGTCCCTCAAGGTCGATATCGCGACGACCGAGCGACTGGCCCCGCGCGTTCCCAGGGAGCGGGTCGTCGTATGCGAAAGCGGGCTGGAAACGCCGGACGATCTTGCCCGAATGGCCAAGGCGGGTGTCGGTTGTTTTCTCGTCGGCGGATCGCTCATGGCGAAAGACGACGTGGAGGCCGCGACGCGCGCCCTCCTCGCCCACCCCACCTCGCGCCGCCACCGCGCGAGCGCATGAGGCGGCGCGTGGCGGGTCTCACCCACTTCGATAAGGAAGGCAAGGCGGTGATGGTCGATGTCTCGGCCAAGGCGGAAACCGCGCGTGTGGCTATCGCCAAGGGTAGCGTGCTCATGGCGCCCGCCACGCTTGAGCGTATCGTGGAAGGAGGCGTCAAAAAAGGGGACGTGCTCGGCGTGGCTCGACTCGCGGGCATCATGGCGGCGAAACGCACACCCGACCTCATTCCCCTTTGCCATCCGCTATCGCTCGACTCGGTCGAGGTGCGGCTCGAATGCGATCGCACCCGAAGTGCCGTCGATATTACCGCCACGTGCAAGACCGTAGGCCGCACCGGCGTCGAGATGGAAGCGCTGACGGCCGTGGCGGTGGCCGCCCTCACCGTCTACGACATGTGCAAGGCGATCGATCGCGCAATGCGCCTGACCGACATTCGTCTTGTTGAAAAAAGCGGCGGTAAATCCGGAGATTACAAGGCG